>OJFL01000622.1_pt1 | contig 17268 bp, 10 predicted proteins | sample 1594131 | NCBI WGS metagenome assembly OJFL01 (sample SAMN05416782, study PRJEB24817) | seawater metagenome | isolation source: Sea water | place: Canada:Atlantic | collected 2013-07 | reverse complement strand
CGAGATTTCTGCCTGTCTCGTGGGCTCGGAGATGTGTATAAGAGACAGGTGCTTAACGGTATGGCAACTGCTGCCGACTGGATGTCCGCGGCATCCTTTATCTCCATGGCTGGTCTAATATCTTTCATGGGTTACGATGGTGCTGTTTACTTAATGGGCTGGACTGGCGGATACGTACTGCTCGCACTTTGCCTAGCACCTTACCTGCGTAAATTCGGTAAATTTACTGTACCCGATTTCATTGGTGACCGCTACTATTCGCAAACCGCTCGAACCGTGGCAGTATTCTGCGCCATCTTCGTGTGCTTTACTTATGTTGCCGGCCAAATGCGTGGCGTAGGCGTTGTGTTTAGTCGCTTCCTTGAAGTAGATATCGTTACCGGCGTTGTAATTGGGATGGTTATCGTATTCTTCTATACCGTTCTTGGCGGTATGAAAGGGATTACATACACTCAGGTTGCACAGTTCTGCGTAATGGTATTTGCGTATGTTGTTCCAGCAGTATTTATCTCAATTATGGTAACGGGTCACATCTTACCGCAGACCGGATTCGGTGCCACATTAGCTGATGGTTCGGGCATGCATCTTCTGCAAAAACTCGACAACCTCTCCACCGACTTAGGCTTCCACGAGTACACCACAGGTACCAAAAGTACCATAGACGTATTCTTCATTACATTTGCACTTATGGTGGGTACGGCAGGCCTACCTCACGTTATCGTTCGCTTCTTTACTGTGCCTAAGGTTCATGATGCTCGTAAATCAGCAGGTTATGCCTTAGCGTTTATCGCCATTGTTTATACAACCGCACCGTCACTTGCAGCGTTCGCTCGTGTGAACATGATTGAAACTATCAATGGTCCAGAACTCACAGGTACAAGTTATGAAGAAGCGCCGACGTGGATTAAGAACTGGGAGCAGACCGGCCTTATCGAGTTTAACGATAAGAATGGTGATGGTGTTATGTTCTATTCTGGTGACGAGCGTAACGAGATGAAAGTAGACCGCGATATCATGGTACTTGCTAACCCTGAAATTGCGAATCTTCCAGCGTGGGTAATTGCCCTAGTAGCTGCCGGTGGTGTTGCCGCTGCGTTGTCTACATCGGCAGGTCTATTGCTGGTAATCTCTACATCGGTGTCGCATGACCTATTGAAACGAAACTTTGCGCCTAATATTACCGATAAAGCGGAGCTGTTCTATGCCCGACTCGCTGCGGGGGTTGCCATATTGATTGCAGGTTACTTTGGTATAAATCCGCCCGGATTTGTTGCGCAGGTGGTCGCCTTTGCCTTCGGCTTAGCTGCATCAAGCTTCTTCCCTGCGATTATTATGGGTATCTTCAGTAAACGTATGAATGATAAAGGCGCTGTGGCGGGTATGCTTGCGGGTATTGCTTTCACCGCTGCCTACATCATTTACTTCAAGTTTGTTAACCCAGCGGCGAATGTTCCAGCAAACTGGTGGTTTGGTATCTCACCTGAAGGTATTGGTACATTGGGTATGATGGTTAACTTCTTGGTGGCATTCCTAGTCTTTAAAGTGACAGACGATGCGCCAGAAGAAATCCAAGAGTTGGTTGAGAGTATTCGCTATCCTAAGGGAGCGGGTGAAGCCTCTGCACACTAAGTATTAATAGGTAATACAGGTAACACCTTGCGATGCTAGCAGATGGCAAGTATCGCAAGGAAACCAACAATAAAAGAAAGCCAGCCTTCTAGTATTATTTAGTCGGTTGGCTTTTTGTTTTAGTAAGACCCTAACGCCGTTGCTGCTTTTTTTACGAAACAACGTCGTAGCTACTTTTTTCAAAAGAATATGCAGCCTTAAAGGAATAGTGAGGACTTTGTAATGACAGCAATAGCGAAACAGGTTGAAGACTTTCTATCTTCATCGGCCCCATTTGACATGTTGAACGAAGCGCAGCGCAGCGACCTCATTCGCAACGCTGATTTATTGTATGTGACAAAAGATAACGCCGGGCAATTTGGTGCGAAAGAGTCACGTTTGTATCTTATTCAAAGTGGACAATTCTCAGTAGAGGATGGCGAGGGTGCAGCGCGACATTTAAGCGAGGGAGATTATTTCAATTATACCGCTATTTTAGATAACCAGACTTACCCGCTCTCGGTCACCGTAGATAGCCCAGGTTTAATTTACAGTTTCGCTGCAAGTGACGTAACGGGTTTACTAGACCTTGTAGAAGTAAGTAGTTTTTTTAACGGCTTACGCAATAATGCGTTACAAAACCATGCAATCGCAGACTCTAACTCTATGTGGTTATACAAATCGTTAACCGATGTAGTGAGTAAGGCTCCGGTGGCGGCACATTGCGATACCACTATTGTGGAAGCGGCAAAACTCATGACCCAAGAAAAGGTGTCTTCGCTGCTTGTCACTGAAAACGAGAAACTAATAGGTATAGTCACCGACAGAGATTTGCGCTCACGTGTAGTGGCAGAAGCGTTTGATACTCATAGAGCGGTGAGAGATATTATGACCGCCACGCCTGCGCAAATTGGAAGTAATAGAACGCTGTTCGATGCTATGTCCCTCATGACAGAGAAGAATATTCACCACTTGCCGGTAATCGATCACTTATCGCAATCACCGATGGGCATGATAACGGCAAGTGACATTATTCGACATCAGCGCGGTAACGTCCTCTTTATTATTGGTGAATTAACGAAAGCTAACAGCCTTTACGAACTTATTCGGCTTTCTTGGCAATTACCCCACTATTTTGCCGCTCATGCTAAACGGGCTGGCGATTATGATATTGCGGGTAAGATTTTGTCGCAGGCGACAGATGTCATGACGAGGAAACTGATTGGCTTTTTTCAGCAGGACAACGGCAAAGCACCAATGATGTTCGCATGGCTAGTTTATGGTTCGCAGGCAAGGGAAGATCAAACAACAGGTTCTGATCAAGACAGTGGGTTACTTTTAGCCTCAAAACCTAACGAAAAACAAGCCGCTTACTTTGCTGAAATGACAGATTACGTATGTAAAGGTTTAGCAAAGTGTGGAATTAAACTTTGCGACGGTAACATTATGGCTAGCAACCCCAAGTTGCGACTGGCGTTAGATGATGCAGTAAGTGAGGCACAACAATGGGTTAATTCACCCACGAAAGAAGCCATAATGCACTTTAATATATTTCTAGATGTGCGCTGCGCCGCAGGCGATGCCAGCCTATTTAAAGAGTTACAAAAAAGGCGCGCTCCATTATTACAGCAAAAAATGTTCTTAGCGGCTCTTGCTCGCGCCAGTAACGAAGTATCTGTGCCCTTATCCATGTTTCAAAAGTTTAGCTATGAAAAAGGACGCAAGCAAAAAGACACTATTGATTTAAAAACACGGGCCGTCGCGTTGATAAATAATATTGCTCGAATCTATGCATTGGCTGATGGAATTACCTTACCTAACACAGTTACTCGCCTTGAGAGTTTATCTGAGAAGTCGGAGCTTTCTTCAAAAGACGCAGCAAATTTAAAAGACATATGGATATTTTTGAATCGACTTCGCTGGCGCCACCAGTTGGAAAACAAGGTTACGGATAATCTAGTGTCGGTAAGTACATTGTCTTCAATACAAAAGCATCAGTTAAAAGCCGGTTTTAAAGCCATAGAACGTGCCAATGAGGCTATGGTAATGAAGTTTTCCGGCGGGGTGGGTTAGCATGGTAATGCATTGGCTAAAGACCCGGCTATTTGGCAAAAAGGGATTGTCGTTTAAGAAACAACTATCTAATTTGTATGTCCATAACACAGAATTGTTGGCGATAGACTTAGAGCTTACCTCCCTTGATACGCAAACAACCAGTATTACATCGATAGGCTGGGCAAAGGGTAAAGGATGCCAATTGCCACTCAACGCCTGCGAGTATTATGTTATCGATACGCCAGCGGAACTTGGGCAAAGCCCAGTCATCCACGGATTAACTCAGGATATTTTACAAGAGGGTGTGTCATTACAACATGCGATTTCAAAAGTCTTGCCACTTTTAGAAACGTCAGTATTGGTATTTCACAATGCGAGCTTAGATTTAGCTGCGCTGAATAGGACGTTTGTAGAACTATCGCTGCCCGCTATCGATGTTGTGTATATCGATACTTTAAAGCTAGCGGTGTACCAATTGAATAAACAGCATCAAGTACTGCCAAATAACAGCGCAACGTTAAGTGTATGTCGACAGCGGTTAGATTTGCCCAGTTGTCCAGAGCACAACGCGCTTGATGATGCGATGGCTACCCTGCAGCTGTTTTTTGCTCAAATTGAACAGTTTGGACTTACCCAACAAAGTGCACTTTTGCAGTTACATCATACAAAAGCGCTAGGGTGCTATAGGCTTGGTAAAGAGGCTGGAACTAGACTGTAGCCGAACTCTAGTCTGGACTCTAAACTGGAATCTAGATTAGATCATAAGAAGTGTGCTTGCTCGAGGGAAGATCGCTTTAAAACAATGAAATTTAAAGGAGGGAAGCGTGCAATTATACCAATATTCGACGTTTGGTGGCCTTAATAGGCGACTCGTTTCCTGTGATAGTAAACCCTTCAGCTTTCACACAATTACGGCCCGATGTTTTGGCCATATAAAGGTGTTTATCAGCTTCTAACATCACGTACTCGATGGTTTTATCATCGTCAGCTTGTTTGGTTGAGAGACCGGCACTTAAAGTAACTCGCTCAAATTCAGATGCAGCATGTTTAATGTTGAGATCATACACTGTTTCTAACAGGCGCTTGGTAACCTCAACGGCACCTTGCGTGTCTGTATTCGGCAAAATAACCAGAAACTCTTCACCACCAATACGCACTAATTTATCCATAGGCCGCAGAAGTGAGCTACTAATACACTGACTCACCTTCCATAAACAACTGTCGCCATCTAAGTGACCATACATGTCATTAAATAGTTTGAAGTGGTCAATATCAAAAATGACAAGCGAAAGAGGGGTGATGTTTCTCAGACCGTCCCGCACCAAACGCGGAAGATAGTCATCAAGGTAGTGCCTGTTGTATGCGCCCGTTAACTTATCAATGTAGATAAGTTTTTCGAGTAAATCGTTGCGCATTTTATTTTTCAAATGCGATTTAACGCGGTTTTGTAGGGTACAGGCGTTAACAGGTTTTACAACAAAATCAACACACCCAGAGTTCCAGCACTTAGATTCCTCCTCTTCTGTAGACGAAGAGGTAACGAAAATGATTGGAATGCCTTCACATTGAGGTTTTTTTCGTAAGAGTGCGGTAGTCTCATGCCCGTCTAGCTCTGGCATAGAAACGTCCATAAGAATAAGGTCTGGTTTTTTGAAACGGCAGTATTCAATTGCATCTCTGCCAGAGGAAACAGACTCACAGGCCACAATGTCTTGCAGCAGTGTTTCTAGCACTAGTCGACTACTTGCATCGTCGTCAACAATAAGCACACTGCAATCAGACAGTGTTCTGTTATCCACCTGTTCTATGTACACGCCAAACCCTCAAAGACTATAACGCCTAGCTGGCGTTTAAATAACACATTACACCTGCTGAACAGAAAAGTGCATTCAACATAAGTTTAACATTGGCCATTTACACTAAATATTTATGCGTGAAGACAATTGACGGCATTCGGAAACGTGGGGGAGTATTTTAGAGCAAGAGTTGAGTGAACGGGGCTAGATAACCAAAGCGAAAACTAACAAACCACCGCATTTATGTCCTAATGTTTGGGAATAAAGCGGTGGTTTTATTTGATGTTCTAACTATCGCTTTTGTTTACGAAGCGATTTTACTCTTATAACGCAGCTGCTACTTCAGCAGGTAGTAATACAGCGTCGATAACGTGAATTACACCGTTCTCAGCCATTACGTCAGCTTTGATAACGTTTGCATTATTGATTTTTACTTTACCCATTGCAGCAGTAACCGATACATCGCTACCTTCAACTGTAGTTGCAGATGACAAAGTAACTACATCTTCAGCTTTTACCTTACCCGCTACTACATGGTAAGTAAGAATTTGTACTAGGGTGTCTTTATTCTCTGGCTTCAAAAGCATGTCTAGCGTACCTGCAGGAAGCGCAGCAAATGCCTCATCTGTTGGTGCAAACACAGTAAACGGGCCGTCGCCTTTCAATGTATCTACCAGGCCGCCTGCTTTCACAGCCGCAACTAGCGTTGAGAACATTGGGTTACTCGCAGCAGTATCTACGATGTCCTTGTGGTCGCCCATTTTATGATGACCTGCAAAAGCCGAAGAACTCACTACCATTATCACTAAAGCACTTAAAAACTTACGCATGATTTATTTCCTTAAAGTTTAAAATTATGAACGTTAGATTTACTACTTGTTTACAAATCTGATTTCGCTAGTGGTTACGGTACTTTTGTCTAAAATGATGATTAACTTTATGTAATACGCTCTTCTCTTAGACGAAAAACCTTTAAATGAAAGGGCTGTAGGCGATCGAATATATTTTATCAATCCTTCATAAAAAGCCGCTGGTGTACGCAGCGCTAGGATTAATGAGATGTAAAGCAATAATCGCAGTTCAAGGTCTATACTAAAGTATCGAGTATTTTCTTGGAGTAAGAGATATGTTCACTCGACGTGTATTACTCGCCACCTGCGCGTTTCTAGCTGCATGCCAGAGCCACTACAAAACACCTTACACGAGCTCATCGATATTGCGTCAAGCAACGTGCCTGTGTCACTGAAAGGCATAAAATCAACGGTGAAGCCTGCTTTCAAAAAGCGCCGAAAACCGAAAAAGAACGCTTAGTGTCTGAGGGTGTCCGACTTATCAGCATTATTTTTCCGAAAGCTCTTTTGCCACGCTAATCGCTCCCTGGCTTACCTCTTCAATAATGCTTTTAGTTTCGGTAATACCATCTTTGCTCGCTACTGCTTGCAGTTGTATGGATCTCATCTTAGAAGTAGCTTCGCCATTGAGTCTTTCGTTCTCTTTAACAAGACCCTCAATTTCAATTGTAGACTTACTCGTTCTCGCTGCAAGTGAGCGAACCTCATCAGCAACTACCGCAAACCCTCTACCGTGCTCGCCAGCTCTTGCGGCTTCAATTGCAGCGTTGAGTGCAAGTAAATTTGTTTGGTCGGCTATGCTGTCTATTGTTGTTACGATAGAAGAGATTTGCTTAGACTGCGCCAATAGTTGACCTAATAGGTCTGATGCACTTTCGACACTTGCAGATATTAGTTCTGCTTGTTTGACCGCGTTCTCCAGTACCTGCTTCCCTCGGCTTGCAATTTGCGCTGTTTCTTCTGATGTGGAGAGCACAACTTCTTGAATGGATTGCTCTCTTTCAACGCGAGACGTTACGTTACTCGCAAATTTTATGATTTTGAAAACCTTTCCAGACTCATCATAAATAGGATTGTAGGTAGCCTCTAGCCACAGTATTTTACCGTGTTTATCAAATCGCTTATAAAGGCCTTGTTTGAAGTCTCCATTTGAAAGCTCGTTCCAGAAGTGAGGGTGGGCCTGGTAAAACTCGTTGTCACAAAAAATGCGGTGATGTTTCCCTAAAATTTCATCCTTTTGATATCCAACAGCAGAGAGAAAGTTGTCATTAGCCGATTGAATATTTCCTTGAGGTGTAAACTCTATGATGGCCAGTGAGCGGGCAAGAGCTAGTTGGATATTCTCTAGCGCCCTTTGTAATTCTTTGGCTTCAGTAACGTCATGGGCTAGCTTTATCACCTTTGTAACCTGATCATTCTCCGTAATGGGTATATAGGTTGCCTCTAGCCATAACCGTCTACCGGCTTTATCTATTCTTGGAAAAGTACCGTCAAAAGATTCTCCCCGCTCTAGCCTTTCCCAAAACCCCCTGTACTCCGCTGAGGATCTATACTTTTCATCGCAAAAAATTCTGTGATGCTTTCCTTTTATGTCTGAAGCTTTATAACCCACTACAGCGGTAAACAACGAGTTCACATCAATAATATTGCCCCGCGCATCAAATTCTATCCACGCTACATGTTGTTTTATATTTTGAACTATATTATCTGAAAGCAAGCTGGCGCTAGTTTTTGCTTCTGATGCTAAATCCATTTTCTCATTACTTTTTGCAAAAAAATCAAACACAGCAAATCCTCCAATAGTTAAACGTGTGTTTCTGTAACAGCCAATGCTCTTTTTGTTCCTATCTATACTCAGTTATCACCTAAATTTAGCCATTAAAGGAAATCTTTTAAGTGCGCAATATTCATAAAATTCGCTACAGCTTTTATATGTGAGTCGCGTGTACAAACAGCGCTTAAATAAATAGCGTTTAAATAAACAGTTATAACAAATGTCGTATTGGCGATGGAAGCTATTACTTTAATGTAAAGAATGTCAAGTGTTGCATTGAGCGTTATTGAAAGCGCGCACAATAGGTGTAAAAACTACGGGTAGATATAAGAAAACCCAGAGAGAAAATGGGTTACAGCTGTCTACCCGCGTTTTTAAACGTAGTCGAGTGTCATGCTTTCATCAAGTCAAATTTTCAGTGATGAGAAAACCTGCTCGTTTAGAAACATAACTAGAAAGACAGGCATAAAAAGTAGGCTTATTAAGACAGGCATAATAGGGCTAAGTAAGCCGGCTAAGTAAGACAGTCACAAAAAGTTATCGAGACAGGCATAATAGAGCTAAGTAAGACAGGCACTAAAAAACAGGTAAAAAAAAGCCACGGACTAGCCGTGGCAAGGTAACACTACAAAAGGAACTTCACTTAAATCACGCCTAGTTCACGAAGGCGCTCTTGCAGGTATGAGCCTGCGGTATGACGTTCTGAAAGAACAACATCTGGGCGAGGGTGTAAGAACAAAGGCAGTGAAATACGCGACTTCGTCATGTCTGCACCATCTGGATTTACAACCCTGTGGGTAGTCGATGGGAAGTAGTGACCGGATGCTTCTTGAAGCATGTCGCCAATATTCACAATCAAACTACCAAAGTCACACGGTACATCTAACCAGCTACCGTCTTTAGCCTGAACCTGAAGACCAGGCTCGTTAGCTGCTGGCAAAATAGTAATTAAGTTAATGTCTTCATGAGCAGCAGCGCGGATGGCATCCACTTCTTCATCGCCGCTTAGAGGCGGATAATGAAGAACACGCAATAAGGTTTGATCTGAATCTTTGATCATATTACCTAAAGGCTGGCTATATTTATCACTGACTTCACTTGGCGAGTGCGCTTCTATCCAACCCAATAATTCTGTGGCAAGCGTATTCGCTTCTTCATAATATTGAGAGATCTGAGGACGTAAAGACTCAGGACATTGTCCCCAAGGGTAATAGTGATAATACTCTTTGATATCTTTTTTCGTGAAGCCCTTAGCTACCTCAGAAACGCTCTGAGGGAAAAATCCGTCTTGCTTACCCTTGTTGTAAAGGTAATCGTTCTTCTCTTCACTGTTGAAGAAATCCTGCCAATTGTCATAAATACCTTGAACTAAAGACTGCTTGATAGGGTGATTTTTCAATACACCAAACCCAGTCTCACGCAACGATTTAACAAATTCTTCTTGCGCGTTTTCAGCTTGGTAGTCAACAGCAACTAATTGCATAATGTTTTCCCGTATATTTAGATTGCGGCATTATAAAGGTAGACGGGCTACAGAAAAAAGTCGCTGATATTGATTTACATCAACGTCAGCGAAGAATGCGCGTAATTTACATAAACCTGACCATTTAGTCTAGTAAAAAACTGACTAAATGGTCTGTTTAAATAAAATTTAACTGAGAGAGAGGAAAAAGCCCGCTAGTGCGGCACTCATTAAGTTTGATAAGGTTGCAGCAATAACCGCTTTTAATCCCAGTCGCGCAATTTCTTTTCTGCGAGTTGGTGCCATAGCGCCAATTCCGCCCATCAAAATCGCGATAGAAGAGAAGTTTGCAAAACCACATAGTGCAAAGGTGATAATGGCCTGAGAAGCTTCGGACAATTGATCTTGGTTTTCTAAGAAATTGAGATAGGCAACAAATTCATTCACTACCATCTTTTGACCAATAAAACTGCCCGCAAGTTGTGCTTCTTCCCATGGAACGCCGATTGCCCATGCAAGTGGTTGAAGAACAAACCCCAGGATCCCTTCAAACGTGACGTTTTCATAACCGAACAAACCTGCGCTCCAGCCAATGAGGCCGTTGAACATGGCAATGAGGGCTATGAAAGCGAGTAGCATTGCACCTACGTTAAGCGCAAGTTGCATGCCTGATGCTGCGCCACTAGCGGCAGCATCAAATACATTGGCATAGCCCGCGTCGTCTGCGTCTACGTCATGTAAATCTTCGTTTGGCTTACTTGTTTCAGGCAAGATGATTTTTGCCATCAATAAGCCGCCAGGCGCAGCCATAAAGCTGGCCGCTAAAAGGTATTTAAGCTCTACGCCCATTCCGGCGTAGCCGGCCATAACAGAACCAGCAATTGATGCTAAACCACCCACCATGATGGCAAATAGTTCAGAGCTGGTCATATGGGGTATAAAAGGGCGTACGACTAAAGGCGCTTCAGTTTGGCCTACGAAAATGTTGGCAGCTGAAGACATAGATTCGGGTCGGCTGGTGCCCAGCGCTTTTTGAAGAAAGCCACCGATCACCTTGATAATGATGCCCATTACCTTTAAATGATAAAGCACCGCGATAAGCGCGGAAAAGAAAACAATGACGGGAAGTACGTTGAACGCAAATATGAATCCTAACGATTTATTGCCAATAGGGCCAAATAGAAAGTCAATTCCCTGCTGGCTGTAGCCAATAATATTGGCCACAAACTGCGTTGCTTTATACAGAAATTGCTTACCGGGTTCAGAATACAGGACAAACGCACCAACAGCAGCTTGTATAGCAAATGCTCCACCAACAGTACGCCAGTTAATACTGCGCCTTGCCGACGACATCGCTAATGCAATACCTATAAGGAGCGCAACGCCCAGTAAACCTACCATAAATTATTTCCCTTAAAGAAGCGCTTGCTGAATGTGTGATTTGATCACATCTAATGCAATTTGATTTTTTCCACCCTGCGTTACCACTACGTCGGCAGTAAAGCGGCTAGGCTCTATAAACTGGTGATACATTGGCTTAACAGTCTCTTCGTACTGTTTTGCTACAGACTCTATCGATCTACCGCGCTCTTTTAAATCGCGCATCATTCTTCGCATTAGGCAAATATCGAGGGGAGTATCGATAAATATTTTCACATCGTATAACGGCAGCAAATCGGTGCGTGCTAACAACATGATGCCTTCAAGTATAATAACCGGCGCAGGGTTTAAGCGCTCTGTTTCAGGCAAACGAGTATGCGTTTTATAACAATAATGTGGATAGTCTATGGGCTGACCTTCTCTTAACGCCTGTAAATGAGCTTTTAGAAGCTCATGCTCAAATGCATTGGGATGGTCGTAGTTGTTTTGCTCTCTCTGCTCCATGGGCAGATGATCTTGCGCGCGATAGTAATGGTCTTCGCGCAAAACCTGGACAGGACGGCCTTGTGCGCTGAATCCGTTAAATAAATTTTTTGTAAAAAGAGACTTTCCAGAGCCTGAAGCTCCAGAAATGGCAATAATTAATGGCGATTGCATAGTACTAAAAAGCTGATTTTGTTGGTGCAAAGATACGCGCTTAGCCCTCGCGAATCAATGATATATTCACGCAGCCTAGTATTTTGGATCGGTCTTTGCTAGGTCTTTTCTTGAAGTTCACCGATATTTCAAGGTATTGCAGGCCATTCATTAAAACATGAAGACGTTATCCAATTGGTCAATATTATTCATATACAGCGGGTTGTTGTTTAAATTTAAAGCAAACTGTCTAGACCAACCCCCTAGTTACCAATTATTTCTATGTCAGCTAACGCGATTTTGGGTAAAGCATAAGAATGCTGTTTTGACCGAGACCCTTCACCTTGCGCCCTTGGTGGATAGTAGGTTTCTTTTTCCGTCGGGTAGTTGGCAAATACTTCATCAAGTGCTGCGCGAATTTCGCTGAGGGTTTTATCTAAATTAGCATTGAAGTCCGGCCTTTTCCGTTTGGTATGGCCTAACTCAATAAGGCGACCAAAACTTTTATTCGCCAGTGCGACCAACTCATTGGGTACGTCTTTGTGCGGAGGTAATTGCACTCCATGATTCTCGATGCAGAACTTCACTAACGCGGTGTAGAAGCATAGTGGTTTGTTCTGCAACGTCACAGCATTATCGGTGACGCCGTTTGATATGGTTTTATCTTGCAAGTTGATAATAAGCTTTGGGGTAGGGGGTAGTAATGCCTCTGCTCGTTGCGCCATTTGCTTTGCAGTGGTTCTGGTGTTAATCGCAAACATTGGCATTATAAGTAGTGACGCAATCAAAGCGGTCCAACTAAAACCAAGTGCGCTAGAAATAGGTTTGCTTACTATCTCTATATCTATGCGCTGTTCGGCATTTCTCAAAACAGTTGTATAACTTTTTGGAAAGCTGAGTGTTGATATTTCCTCACTTTTAAATTCTTCACCCTGAATAGACTTAACTAAAACAGGGTAGCCTTGGGTAGATAACTCCGCATTCAACGATGTAGTGTATTGCCATATTGCGTAGCTATTTACTGGCGTTTGCAGAGTTTGATTACCCACATCTAAAAAAGCGCTGTCTAAACTAATTCTTCGTTCAACCTTATCAATAGCGCCATGAAGCGTGCTTTGATATGAAACAAACTGTCCTGCAAAAGCTATGCACTGCAATAAAAAAAGCAGCGTCAATCCACTCATAACAATTCGTCGCTTAGATTTAAATGACAGTTTATTTGAAATGTTCATCGGCAGCCTTCCTCAAGAACAATATTCTTATAGTAGGGACGTGGATGTGCCATAGCAATATCATGGATGACTGACTGCATTGCGCAAAACAGGTCGGTGTTTTGAGTTTGCATCTTTAAATACCAACGCATTCCGCTTACCTGCTGTAATAATGGTGCGGTATAATTTTTTGACAGAATTTCTTCATCGTCTTTTGCCCAATAAGAGGAAATGATATCAACCTCACCAGCGAGCAGGGCACGCCTCAGTTCTTGATGTGAGCTGTAATATACAATGTTCACATTAGTATCACTTAACCCAAGCCGCTTTAATACTGTTTTAGGCACTATGTGCCCAGAGCGGCTGCTAGGGTAGTCGAGCAAGCCAATTCGCTTTCCCAATAAATATTCTTTTTCTAGTTTAGGCTTTTCTCGTAATGAGATAAAAAATGCCCCGTAATCTGGGTGAGATGCGATAGGCGTTAAGCCGTAGATATCGTTTGCTGCAAAGGCGTCTACTACGTTTCGTTTAACTAATGCTAAATCAACCACGCCATGATTGATATAACGAAAGGTGTCATAGTCACTCTGACCTATTATTACCTTTACCTCTCCATATTGTCGTTTTATGACATTATTGTTACAGATTTTTTCGCTAGCAAGCTGCGCGATTCTGCTGTCTGTAACATATACTGAAAATCGGTCGGCATTGGCTGAAAACCCGCCATTGCAGGTTAAATGTTGACCTGTTTGTGGTGGTATGTCAGAAAAGTTCCGTAAATTTGAAAAATAATTAATCGAGACGCAGCAGACTGCAGCGAATACTAACAACCACCATTTTAGTAAAGAAACAATTCGAAGAGTTGTCAAAAAACGACCAATAAAGTTAATAATCGAAAGTAGTATTTCAACAGCTAAGATTATTTATTGCAATAGGTAAGTTTATTTTATTGCTCTATCTGCATGATTTTTATCTTTTTGTTGTGGGTTAATCTGATTTTTGTTAAACGCTGTTTATTAGTCGCGGGTGTGACAAGAATAGCGATGTAAATTGCGAGTAGGAAACAATAATAACAATAAGTAATTTAACTTGACCGCTTGGTCAGCTTAGATAGGCGTAGCTGTTCACGATATATGAATTCTGCGTAAACAAAAACGCAATTTTGTAATAAAAATGACACGAAGCTCGAAGACAATTTACCCAAATCTTGTCCAAAACACAGGGCGAGCGATAAGTTGTCTGTAACATCTAATTAGAAAAACATTCTAAACAAAAGGGAAACACACATGAACTTTAAAGCAAAACTCAGCCGCGTTGCGATCGCTGTTGCTGTTTCTGCTGGCTTAGCTGGAACAGCTATTGCCCAAGAAACATCATCAGGTATTCGCGGTACTATTGTTACGGAATCTGGTGCAATCGTTGATGGTGCTACGATAACTATTACCGACCAACGCACAGGACAAACTCGTACCTACGAGTCTGAGAGCAACGGTGCTTTCAGCGCTCGCGGCCTTCGCGTTGGTGGTCCTTACACAATAAATGTAACTGACAGCAGTGGTTCTCGTACTGTTGAAGATGTTTATCTGTCACTTGGTGAATCATCATCTATCGATATTTCGTTGCAGCCCACAGATGTAGAGCGAATTGTGGTAAGCGGTTATGCAGGTGGTGTTATAACAGAAACAAATGGACCGTCGGCAAACTTTGGATTTGAAGATTTACAAACGCAGCCGAACGTAGACCGAGATATCAAAGACGTTATTGCTACCGATCCACGTATCTCAATCGATCCGACTAATGCAAACGCGATCGGATGTGCTGGTGTAAACAACCGTTTCAACAGCTTAACGGTTGATGGTGTTAAGCAGAATGATAACTTCGGTCTCAACGCAAACGGGTACCCAACAGAACGCCTTCCTTTCCCATTTGACGCTATCGATCAAGTTGCTGTTGAGCTTGCGCCATTTAACGTCCAGTATGGTGGATTCACAGGTTGTAATATCAATGCGGTAACGCGTTCTGGTACTAACGAAGTACACGGAAGCGTATTCTTTGACTACACCAATGACTCATTGCAAGGCGACTCGGTCGATGGTGACGATTTTGTTGTTCCAGCGTTTAACGAGCGTCGCTATGGTGCGACTATCGGTTTCCCAATAATCAAAGATAAGTTGTTTTTCTTTGGTGCCTTTGAAAAGCACGAGCCAGTAGAAATTATTGAGTTTGGACCAGAAGGTGCCCCTGTCCTTAATGAGATTGAAGGGTTAACACAAGACGTTGTTGACCGCGTAGCTGGAATTGCGAATGACGTATACGGTTACCAAGTTGGTGATGTACTTAGTTCGCTTGACCTTAAAGAAGAAAAAATACTCGCTAAGCTTGATTGGGAAATCAACAATGACCACCGTGCACAGATCACTTACCAAAATACAGAAGGCTTTACACTAAGTACTTCTGGATTGGGTAATGACAGCTTTGCATTTTCAGACCGTTTCTATCAGCGCGCAAATGAGTTGACAACCTACGGTGTTCAGATTTTCTCTGACTGGTCTTCAAAACTTTCAACCCAATTTCGTGTGAACCGAGCAGAAGTAGTTAACGGCCAGACTCCTCAGACTACGCAGCCTGATTTTGGCTCTGTAACTATTTTCGACGTCGTACCAAACGTTGATTTTAATATTGGTGCTGACCAATTCCGCCAAGCTAATCAGCTTAACTATGATACTGACAACTACGTGTTCATCGCTAATTATTTTGAGGGCGATCACGAAATCATGGCAGGTGTTGAGTATGAGAGTGTCTCGGTATTTAACTTATTCGTGCCAGGCAGCCAAGGGATTTTTGAATTTGATTCTTTAGAAGACTTTGAGAACCAACAGGCTAGCCGAATTGAATACAACATTCCTCCGTCACTAGATGTTAATGACGGTGCAGCCGAATTTGAGTTCAATACATTTACTGCTTACATGCAAGACCGCTGGATGGTAAATGCAGACCTTACCCTAACATTTGGTCTTCGTTATGACCGTTGGGATTCTGACAGCGACCCTGTTGCAAACAGCCGTTTCGAGCAGCGCTATGGCTTTTCTAATGCACAAGGTCCAGACTTTGACCTCGTTCAGCCTCGCTTGGGTTTCAACTACATTGTTGATGATGAAACGTTTATTTATGGTGGAGCGGGCTTATTCGCGGGCGGAAATCCAAATGTGTGGTTGTCAAACAACTACTCAAACAATGGCGTGTCTATTCGTGGTTCAGAGTTTGAAGGGGATGCTACAGACCCTCGAGTATTAGCAGCATTAGATGGTACTAACACCGCCAATTTTGGTTTCGAAGTACCTGCGCTATCGACTGACGAAGAGTTCTTTGTTGGTGGAGACGGTGCAGTTAATGCTATGGCGCCAGGTTTTGAAGTGCCTGCGCTGTGGAAATATAACATTGGTATCCAAAAAGAAGTTCAATACGGTGTAATCTTGGCCGCTGATATTATTTATACGCGTGAAGATAACCCGGCTATGTCAGTACCGCTGAACGTGCGTAACATTGGTACTGCACCAGATGGTCGCCCAGTTTACCAAGACTTCGATGCATTGGATGCTGACTGTCAAGCTGATCCACTTAGCTCAGATTGTGGTCGTTCAGGTACAGATTATTTGCTAACCAATAACCCTGATGAGGGTGATGGCTGGGTTTATACCTTTACAGCGCAGAAGACCTTCGAAAACGGGTTTGACGTTAACTTTGGCTACTCTCATCAAGACATTGAGCAAGGTAGTCCAATGAACAGCTCAACCGCAAGTTCAAACTTTGGTAACCTTTCGGTTCGTGACCTAGGGCAACCAGCTGTTGCGACAAGTAACTACCAGGTTGAACATCGCTTTACGTTAAACCTTAGTTATGCGCATGAGTTTATCGACGGCTATCCAACGCGTGTGAATCTTTTCGCGACTCGCCGCAGCGGTCAAGTGTTTAGCTACACATTCGATGGAGACCCAGGTTTTGGTGATGAGCGTTTCTTTGAAGATAGAAACCTTCTTTATGTACCACTTGAGAATGATCCTATCGTCAATTACGCGCCTGAGTTTGACCAAGCAGCCTTTAACGACTTTATTGCCGATGCTGGTCTGAACGGTTCGCGCGGCACAATTGTCGATAGAAATGCTCAAGACTCAGATTGGGTTTCTAGGGTTGACCTTCGTATATCTCAGGACATTCCTGGCTTTATGGAAGGACACACAGGAGAAATATTCTTTGTTGTAAGAAACCTAGGAAATCTTCTCAACGACGAGTGGGGCACGCTTAGACAAGTTCCATTTGAATATAACGAACCTGTTGTAGACGCGTCTTTTGCTGACGGGGTATATACCTTCGAAAACTTCGATGGGCCTCGCGGCCAACGAGTTGATACACCAGCATCAACTTGGTCTGCTCGTGTAGGTATTAATTACCTGTCTCTTATACACATCTCCGAGCCCACGAGACAGGCAGAAATCTC
>OJFL01000620.1_pt1 | contig 17282 bp, 15 predicted proteins | sample 1594131 | NCBI WGS metagenome assembly OJFL01 (sample SAMN05416782, study PRJEB24817) | seawater metagenome | isolation source: Sea water | place: Canada:Atlantic | collected 2013-07 | reverse complement strand
TACACACTGCATATCGTCGGCAGCGTCAGATGTGTATAAGAGACAGATATTATTGCCAGAGGGCATAAAGGGGCGGCTATCAAGGAAGCGTTGAATCAAGAAAAGCGAGTGGCAATTTGCAACGCCATTGAAAACCACACAAGGCAATAAAGCGCATAGGCAAACGCTCTATTTTTTAGCTCCCCCTGCTTTGTCACCCCATATATCTTCTAAACGGCTATCGCGACCGCAGCCCCAACGATATGTTGTGTAACGAATAGGGCTCTTTTTATAAAAATCTTGGTGATAGCTTTCATCGCCTTTGATGGGATAAAACTTAGATGTATTTAGAATGGGAGTGACAACCGTTTGATTAGGAAACATATCCATAACAGCTTTTTTAGACTGCTCTGCTAACTTGCGCTCTTTATCGTTGGCAACGAAAATCGCACTTCGATAACTAGGCCCTTTGTCACAAAACTGCCCTTTGTCGTCAAATGGGTCAATATTCACCCAGTAGTGGTCGAGAATATCTTGATATCTCAGTACACTGGTATCATAAGTTATCAATACCGCTTCGTAGTGGCCTTTATGGTCACCATTGTAGGTTGGGTTCTTTAACTTACCGCCCGTAAAGCCAGAAATTACATCGGTAACCCCCTCAAGCGTTTCAAAATCTTTCTCCATGCACCAAAAACATCCGCCAGCTAGTATGGCCTGCTCAGTGTTTTTTGCCATAGTGAATGGAACGGTAAGCAGTGCTGCACAGGTTATTACTATCGCTAATATATTTTTCATAAAATTATCTATTTACTCTTTTATTTAGGCCATTTAAAGACTGCACATTACTTACGAGGCTATAACATAGTGCGAGTTCATTAATGCTATTACGTTCATATTCTATTCGCGGTTTTCAAGCTTCTATTTTCTCGTTGCTTAAATTTACGGTTAAGCTTGTCGAGTAAGCTGCATTAGCCAATAAAACGTCCGAAGGCGTTACCATTAAGAGCCCGATTAAAAAGCGGCCTAGTTATTCGCAATTCTTGCAGAGTTTTTTTCTGCGTTTTCACCCATCAATGCTACAATACGCGCATTCATTATGAGCGTATTTTTACTATGACTTTCGAAGAACTCGAATTAGACGAAACTCTATGCCATGCAGTGGCAGAAATGGGGTACGAAACCCCTACCAGCATCCAAGAATTGGTTATCCCCCACGCTATGGACGGGAGAGACATTTTAGCCTCTGCTCCCACAGGTACGGGCAAAACTGCGGCGTTTCTTTTACCCGCCTGTCAGTTCTTGCTTGATTACCCCCGAAAACAGCCTGGCGCAACCCGTATTTTAATACTTACGCCAACACGGGAACTCGCACTGCAGGTTTATGAGCAAGCCAAAAGCATCACCAAACATACTCAATTGGTGTGCGGCGTTATTACCGGCGGCATTAATTACGGCACCGATAAAGAAACCCTCAGTCAGAACTTAGACATCTTGGTTGCTACACCTGGCCGTTTATTAGAGCATATTGAAAAAGAAACCGCCGACTGCCGTGATATCGAGTGCTTAATTCTTGATGAAGCTGATCGTATGCTTGATATGGGCTTTTCATCTGTCGTCAATCAAATAGCCACAGAAGCGCGCTGGCGTAAACAAAACCTCTTATTTTCTGCCACTCTTGAGGGTGCTGGAGTTAAAGCTTTCGCTAGAGACATTTTAAATAACCCAGAAGTAGTTGAAGCAAACCCTTCTCGTAAAGAAAAGAACAAAATACATCAGTGGTATCATTTAGCTGATGATCTTGCACACAAACAGGCGCTACTTGTGCATATCCTTAAAGAACAAGTTACTTCTGCCGTGGTTTTCGTTAAAACACGAGAACGCCTGCAAATGCTGAAAGACTTTCTTGCATCAAAAGATATCAACGTGTGCTGGCTTCAAGGCGAAATGCCTCAAGATAAACGCAATGCCGCAATGGCACGCTTTAAAAGTGGTGAAGTACCTATTTTGCTAGCCACCGATGTTGCGGCGCGGGGAATTGACGTACCAGATGTTAGCCATGTGATTAACTTCGACATGCCTCGAAAGGCCGATATATACGTACACCGAATTGGTCGAACAGGTAGAGCTGGCGCGAAAGGGACTGCAATTTCTCTTGTTGAAGCTCACGACTTTGCCATGATCCCAAAAGTGGTTCGCTATATGGATGAGCCAATGAAGGGGCGCGTTATATCTGAGTTGAGACCCAAGAACAAAACGCCAAAAATTGGTGCCAAAAAGAAAAAAGTAGCAGGCAAGACTAAGGCGAAGAGAAAAACAAAGCCTAAAACTAAGTCAAAAGCGAAGAAAGCACCATCAAGCGATAAACCTTCATAGCAGAAGGTCTCATGAGCGCTGAATTAAGTAATTACACTTAAAGCGCTCTGCTTTGTAAGGTCTAAAAGCCTTGAGCTTTGGTACAAAATCGACTGAGGAATTACTATGTCATTTCCCCAAAAAATTGTGTTGGCATCGGGTAACCAAGGAAAGGTTCGTGAGTTCACTGCGCTTTTCGCTGATTATGGCGTTGATGTAGTGGCGCAAAAGGAACTTGGCGTAGAAGATGTCCCTGAAACAGGCACTACCTTTGTAGAAAACGCTATTATTAAAGCTCGCCATGCAGCTGAAGTCACTGGTTTACCGGCAATAGCCGACGATTCAGGCTTAGTGGTAGATGCTCTAGGTGGTGCACCAGGCATTTATTCGTCTCGCTACGCAGGCGAAAATGCGAGCGACGGTGATAACATCGACAAGCTACTCGCCGCATTAGACGGCGAAGCAAACCGAAAGGCGCACTTTTTCTGCACGCTAGTATTTATGCAACATGCTGGCGATCCGGTTCCCTTAGTAAGCCAAGGTAAATGGCAAGGTGAAATATTGCAGGCTCGACAAGGTAATGGCGGTTTTGGTTACGACCCTATTTTCAATGTATCGTCTCATGGGCGCACCGCTGCAGAACTTGAAAACAGTGAAAAGAACCGCATCAGTCATCGCGGCAAAGCGCTGGCTATCTTGCTTGATAACATGAGAGCGGCCTTTGCGTAATCCTCCTCTTAGTTTATATGTTCATATTCCGTGGTGTGTTCAAAAATGCCCCTACTGCGATTTTAATTCACACGGGTTAAAGTCGGCCCTACCGGAAAAAGAATACGTTGCACACCTTCTAGACGACCTGGCAATAGATGCCAAGGCCGTAGGCGATAGACCTGTAGACACTGTTTTTATCGGTGGTGGCACGCCTAGCCTGTTCTCGGCACAAGCCATGGCAGATATTATTGAAGGCATAAAAAGCAGAGTTAATTTGGCATGCGATGCCGAAATTACCATGGAAGCTAACCCGGGCACGGTTGAAGCTGGAAAATTTGAAGGCTTTTATCAAGCCGGAGTTAACCGTATTTCTGTTGGTATTCAAAGTTTTCAGCCTCAACATTTGTCTATATTAGGGCGCATTCATAGTGAGAGCCAAGCGGTAAATGCGGTAGCGCAGGCACACAGCGCTGGGCTTCCTACCTTTAATCTTGACTTAATGCACGGCTTACCTCAGCAAAGCGTCGATAACGCCATGTCGGATTTAAATCGGGGTATTGACCTAAATCCTTATCACTTGTCTTGGTACCAATTAACTATTGAGCCAAACACCCCCTTTTACTCGCGCCCTCCAGAGCTTCCCGACGATGACATATTATGGGAAATACAGGAACAGGGGCACAGGGTATTAGAGGCCGCCGGCTACAAGCAGTATGAAATATCAGCCTATTCAAAAGAAGGGCACCAATGTAGACACAACCTCAACTACTGGCGTTTTGGTGATTACTTAGGTATTGGCTGCGGTGCCCATGGCAAAATAACGGATGTTGACACCGGCTCTATTCAAAGGTTAGTGAAGGTAAAACACCCTAGGGGTTACATGGAAATGAGCAGACCCTACATTGATAAGAAAAACACCGTGGAAGCAGGCGACCTTCCCTTCGAATTTTTTATGAACAGGTTTCGTTTGCTGGAGCCTTGTCCAATTGACGACTATAGGGCGCTAACTGGGCTAGATATTTCTGATGAAGTAAAATTCGCGCTCGAAGATGCTGCCCAAAAAGGGCTGCTTGATATTTCGTCTCAGCATTGGCAAGTAACATCTATGGGACGTCGCTACTTAAACACCTTACTTTCTTGCTTTGTATAATACGACAAGGCTTAATAAAACAAATGAGTAAATGAAACAGAGGTCCTAATTACTTTCTTCGTCTTGAGACGTAATAATATTGTAAGGTTCAAAAGCGGGTAAGCTTGCTCTCAAATTTTCTTCTGCAACATCTAAACGCTTGAGCTTTTCGCAAAACCACTCGGCTTTTTTACGCAAGGTTGTTGCTTTATCGCCAACATCCAAACGTTCGCCAACGGTATTCAACTGACGGGTTATTTCAGCCACTCTATCTTCGTTTACTTCGCCGTTTTCGGTATTTATTCCACTGATTGCAGATAAAATACCGCCTACAGACGTCGAGATCGCCTCTTCTAGCTGCGCTTCAATTTCGCTATCAACAAATTCGTCAACGCTTTCAAGGGATCCCGGGCCAATAAAATAATGATTACTGGCATGTCTAAACTTATCGCGTACTCTGCTTTGAACCCTAGACATGGCAGAATTCAAACGCTCGTAGCTATCGTGATCGCTTCCCACCAAACCTAAATACACATGCTCAATGGTGTCGATAGCCAGGTCAACCCCTTCTGTGGCCAGCACAATCATTTTGGGCACCACGTAATGTAAACCACTAGCGTATTCTTTTAACCACTCTCTTTGCTGTTTATCAAGGGTTTGCCAGCGTCCGCCGATAAAAAGTTGAGATTGCTCGTTTATTTGCACAACCGTTCGAGTTTTGTCCATAACTCGCAGCTGATCGCTATTTACTGCGATCCCATAGGCAAAATCGATATTACAGGTGTATTCAGCCTGAGTAGAAAAAGGCAGCCCCGCTAACAAGCAGAACAAGACTGAAAATTTGTGAAAACGCGGAAAAAATTTCATACCTCTATTGTGGCTAGCTTAAGGAAAAATAAAAAGCCGTGTTGAGTCTAACGTGCTAAAAATCAGGTTGAACTTGAACTAGCTCTCATAAAAAGAAAGCACTTAACAGGATATGTGCTGAATACGTGCTTCTTTTCAAATTAACTAGGGCGTGTTTGTCTTAAAACCCAATGCTCACTCATTTTCTCCGGTAAAGGTTCTTACCAAACGGACATAAATAAACCGGTCTTTCTCTTTAATAGAGTGGCTAGCGTTAAAGAACGCCACAACCCAAGCTCTATCAGGATCATCTGCAGAAGGTGTGGATGTCCAAAAGTCATCGGCGGGAGTTTCTGGAAAAAGCCCACTATTAACAGCTGGCCTAACGCAGTTTCGCTCGGTGATAGAAGCAAGCTCTTTCACATTCGGCAACCGCCAACCTAATAAATCGTTATCACTGGCTTCATGAGCAAGCTGAAGGGCTTGTTGCCAGGTGTACTTTGTCGCTTCGCCATCACACGTTGAACCATTCCATGTTTGTCCTTCCGAGCAGCGTCGCCAAACCAAATCTGTCGCAGTGTCGAGTAAAGATGAAGTAGTCACCGCGGTAAACCTATCACTGGGAGTGGTTTCCAAACCGCTTGAAAGGCATTCTTGGGCAATTGCAGCACTAGGAAAAATAAACGCCGAAGTTAATAGTGTGGCTAGCGCAGCACCAACCGCTGTTTTTTTATTGGTTATTCGATGAAGTGCCATATTATCTTCCTGCCCTTACTAAGCGTACCCTTGCTGCAGTTGATTTATTCAAAAAATTATCAACCCCCGAATCAAAGTCTAATGCCCATGCGTTCTGCGCATCATCACTATTTACCCCGTCAGCACTTGGCACAGAAGTCCAATACCACAGAGGCTGGTTGCTAAGTGCGCCGGTGTTGGGGAAATAGTCTGCATCAACAGCTACCACGTCTTTTAAGCCTAAATGCAGCAAAGAGAAAAGCTCCTCATGAGTTGGCATTCGCCAGTCAAAAAAGCCGCACAACCCTTGAGCATTCACCGCTGCCACATAAGCTTCTGTATTACAGTTTGCCAATGTGCAAGATGCTGCCAAACCGGCTTCATCACCCTCAAAGCCGCCGTTATCGTCTTGGCTATACCATGTGTAGGTAAAATTCTGATCTCGCAATAATCCGTCGTCTGTTTTAACTTCCCATACAAGGCCAGTTACGTTGTCTCTAACGCAAGACCATGTTTGCGCATCAGCGTCCTGCTCATCGCCGTTTGCGTTCAAGCGCGTGAAGTCAAAACCGGCTAGCCCTCGCCCTGCTTTTTCTATCAAACCATTTTTACCAACAATATCGGCCCCTCGCTGACCATCTTGGCCTGGAAATTCGTTTTGCTGTACCTTGGTAATTGCATTATTCGTGGCCTGATCCACAAATCCCGTGTCGTTTATAAGGGCTGTTGGCATAGGCTGCACTCGAACAGATATACTGTCTTCCACGCTATTGTTGTTAGCATCGGTTACTGTAAGCGTATAAGTCAGTACTGTAGGGCTCGATACTAAAGGCGCAATAGCAAAAGTAGAGAGTGCATTGCTATCATCTACCGCTCTTATGCTTACATCTGCGTTTGAAGACGAGGCCTCGTTGGTAAAAGAAGCATTACCGGCAGAAGAAAGTACGCTGCCAAATCGCTCCCACTGGTAGGTTAATGTATGGTCGCTTGCGATACTGGTGCTTGCCTGCCCATTAAGGATAATGACTTCACCGCTGAATACTCCTTGCGAAAATCCGGCATCGGCTACAGGCAGGGTTTGGGATTCAGATTGAATAGATAGTGAGACTGACGTTGTGTTGCTTGCGCCTTCGCTATCGGTTACCTCAAGCTGAAACTCTATTACTTGAGGATCGTTGGCAACAGGCGTGCTAATGCTAAGCGTAGAGGAGTGAGTATCAACGCCGGTGATTACATTGATTCCCGCGGTTTGCGACCATCTAAAGCTGGCAATTTCATCCCCTTGTGATGGAGCGTCGGCATCACTACTGCCCGAGCCATCAAGCACAATATCGACACCACCTGGAAATTGGTTTTCTGCTAAACCTTCCCATTGCGGAACAAAAATACTCGCCACTGGAGCTATATTAACTGGGGCAACAGTAATAATGGTAGAGTCGCTTCTCGTATTACCGCTCGTGTCATTCACAGATAGAGTTAGCGTGTAATTGGTGTCCTCGCTTACTGACGGAGCGACAAAACTTGCCGTAGAAACCGTGTTGTCTTCATGCGTAATATCCAAAGTAGGTGAAGAAGACCAGTTATAAGTGTAAGTACCGTCACCGCCGGTTACTTCGCCGCTTAATGAGTAAGTTACGCCCTCTGTAACTGTGGCATCGGGGCCTGCATTGACGGCAAGCCCAGTGCTATTTGGAGGACTATCGGAATCCCCACCGCCTCCACAACCACTTAAAATAAAAATAGCAGTGCACATGGCGAGAAATTGCGAGGAGCTGCTAGCTCGCGAAGACAAACGATTGAAAAAGGTAAAAGGCGTTACGTGCATATCAACTCCAACCGCACGGTAGCAAGAGTACCGTGCGCAAAAAACAGTATGTATATTAAGACCTAGGGAGAATAAGAAAGGTAGCTATGGCGGAAAAGCACTAAAGAGTTCGTTTTAACTCCTGCGCTTCTGACACCGATACCTGTAACGCTTCTAATTGCTTTTTCCCTACTGCCACATCGGTCATGTCGTAAATCATCATACTGATGTAATCCACGTTCCCCGTTGCCGAAGTTAACGGCGACAGCGTGATATTTTGATACATATATGACTCACTACCTGTAATCGGCCGGTAGTTAGGAAACTTAAACAAATATGGGCGTTGTTCCCATGTCATGAAAGCACGGGTTTTCAATTCAAATACTGGCTTAGCTTTTTTCATAAACCAGTCTTTTTTAATTGCGGGAAATAAATCAAACAGCGATTTTTCTCTTACCTCACTAGGCAAAAGTCCGCTGTGGCTTTCCATAAAACCATTCCACACTTGCACAGAAAAGTTTTTGTCTAATACTACAATACCAACATCCACAGTTTGCAGCATGTCCATCATCCAGTGGAATTCTAATAAATCATCTAAATTCTGACTCATTAAAAATCCTCCAATAGATGGGCAAGTTTAGAATTCATCATTTTCATCGATTCTTCAGTAAACAGCAAAATGAGGTCGCATTGTACGTCGTACCCTTCAAGTCCGTAACTTAGCTCTATGGCCAATGTACGCTTCCACTTAATTTGATTCATACTGATGATTTCTGTAATTGCTCGATGCTGGCCAAGAACAATTGGGTGACCTTGACTGAAGTTCACATCCATTTGATTTGCCAAGCCAGTAAGACAAGTACCAATTAAGATACTTGCTGCATCCATCAATAATTCTAACTGGAGCTGATCGTCTACCTCACCTTCTACATTAAGGATTTTAGCAACGTCATCGAAGCTTGAATCACTTAAAATGCACAGCGCCTCACCACTTATACCCGGCCCCAAAAAGCCTTGGCAAACAGCGGTCACCTCTTCATGACTCTCTATATCAGACAGCATCATGTGAAGTTCAGACACCTCAATAAGGTTAACGTTAGGTATGGGAAGTTCTACAAACACATCCATTGTTCGGGCTAGGTGATCGCCGGCCTGCCCCATAGCAATGTTGGTAATTTCTTGATAACAGTCGCGAATATCTGGGTCTAAAGGAGTAACTTCACGAACGGGTTCACTGTCGGCATGCAGTATATTGTGTTTATCCAACACATCTGCCAAGGCTTGGGGCTCGACAGGTTTGCGAATAAAGTCTAATGCGCCGAGAGATAACACCCTATCTTTCGCTTCAGGCTGAATATCGCCCGACACCACGATAACCTTTGTTTTTAAACCCTGTTGCTGAATGGCTTCTAACGTTCCATACCCGTCTAACACAGGCATGTTTAAATCGAGAAGGAGAAGATCGCCTTTACCAGCGGCAAGGGAAGCCAGCCCCTCTTGACCATTCTTTGCAAAGTGTACGGCAACGTCCCAATCTTGCGGGAGGCACTTTGCCACTTGCTTTCGTGCAACTAAAGAGTCATCACAAACGAGTACGGAAAACATTAAGCTTTAATACCACCTAATTTTGGAAACCAGTTTTCACCGACTTAGTTAACTTATTTACCCTATTAGGTAATTATCGGCAGGACAGCAGCAAACTGAAACGTACTTTCGTCCGCGCTTACATCATCGTCCATTCCTTTTGTCTATACACAGAATGATACGAAATGCTTCACTAAGAAATAGCACTTTTGGACAATATTGCCAAAGATAACGCTAAAAAATCTTATCAACCAGTTTACATCATAATACTGAAAATTAGTGGTAACACAAAGGCCGTAAAAATACCGTTTATGCATAGACCAAGCGTGGCCATTGCGGCAACGTCTTCTCCCATATGAATAGCTTTTGCAGTACCCACCGCATGGGCAACCGTTCCTAATGCAATCCCTTGAGCTACTGGGCTTGTCACATTGAACAACGTAAACATTGTGTTAGACAGCACAGCGCCGACAATACCCGTTACTATCACAAACACAGCTGCAAGTGGAGCTATGCCACCTATTTGCGCACTCGCCTCCATGGCAAGTGGCGTGGTAATAGATTTAGCTAACATAGTAAGTTGTAACGCTATAGGGGTGTTTAAAATATAAAGGGTAATCCAAGCCGTGAGAGGCGCAATAATGCCGCCAATCGCTATGCTGATAAACAGCCTCCACCCGTATTTTTTTAAACTTTGCCATTGCTTGAATATAGGTATTGCCAATGCCACCGTTACCGGGCCTAACAGCCAATGCAAAAAGGAAACGGATTGCTGGTAACGAGGAACGTTCACCTGCGTAAGCACTAGAAGAAGTGCCACTAATGCCGCAGTGACCACAAGGGGATGTAACGCAGGATGCCCACTAAAATAAACATTTACTTTAAGGCTAACAAAATAGCAAAGTAGCGTTACCGACACCCAAAACAAGCCACTTAATGTAAAAGTATTCGCTAACGCATCTATCATTTTAAGCTATCGCCGGTCTTTCGAGTCAGAGCGTATAACATTACCTTCCCCCATCAATTTACCGGCAAACCAGCCCGTTAGCCCAAGACACAATGCCGTAGTGCCCACAATAGCAACGAACAAGGCCACGCTATTTGATGTAATATCATTCCAGTAAAGACTCACGCCAAGCACTGCAGGTACAAATAATACCGACATATGCTTGAGAAAAGGCAAAGCAACTAGTGTGGTGGATTTTTCGAGGTTGGGAACAAAAAATAACACGGCTAACAAAATTACCAAGCCAAGCAAGGGACCGGGAATGGGCAAGCTCAGCTGATGAGATAAAAACATGCCGCAATAGTACGACAGTAAAATCATAACGCCGCCAATCATCCTACTTTTTACTTGCACCCTGTTCCCCTAGTGTTTACTTGTTTTTATGGCTACTTGGATACCTAGCTTGATATCAGGCAAAAAAAAGGCTGGATTCACCAGCCTGCCACTTTCAATCAGTCTTTGGAGATCAAAAGAAACTGTCTTGGTGGATTTTAATAAACATACTCGTACCAATTTTCGAATAGTCTATTTTGTATTCTTTTCCATTTAGCGTTTGTATAAACACCAATGTTTTTTCATCGCCAAAAACGTCACTCGTAGTTACATCGACAAGTTCCATGTCCATCATTTTGGCTTCACGCTTGTTATCAGGTACTTTTCCTTCGAATTGCTTTATACCTTTATAAGTAACGAGTATTGGTGGATTGTCATCACCATTTGTCACTAGTAAATCTAGCTTTCTAATTTTGTGAATGATGGTGTTTCGGCCACTTGTGATAAAGGCTTTTTCTGTCATTTTTGTCTCCGCGACAGCGCACCTGCTGTATAAGGCAATGCAATGTTAAATAATTATTATAAGTTTACCACTGTTTACACGCGTAGCACATAAGCAGTAATTTCATACTTTTGACTAAAGTATAAACATAAAAGCAAGAAAACAGGCAAATTATTGCGAAATTATCACCATTCATAAAATATTATATTCAGCTGCTATCTCATTAATATCAATTGAGCATTAACGCGATTTACTGCCACTTAATCCACGGGCGATTCACTAGGTTGTGTATTAGTTTGTCGCACGGGGCTGATTCAGGAGATGCAAACTTGCAATCCGGCGCTTCATTAATGTCTATTTGAGCAAATATATTCGACACAGAAATATCAATATCTAAATCGGTATCAAGCTGTGTCATGGGCAAAATAAATTCCACCCTATTGGTAAAAGCACACTTTTCGACCTTGTTGCTATCGTCGTTGGAAAACTCACACCCTGCATTACCTAAATGATAGGACCAAGTTGCTTTTTCATCATTGACTTTTGAAAGGTCTAACTTCAAAAACATATGCCCATTAAGTGCGTCTGCGAACATAGACTCATCATTCAAAGGTACTGGTTGAACATTAACGTCTGCATGATTTTGTTCAAACGGAAGGCCCATGGTAAACCGCAGGTTTGTTGATAGCTTTAATAACTCCTCAGAAACATCGAGCACAATTTTGCTATTTGCGTCGCTAGGCTCGCTACATGCAGAGTGAAATTTCAACAGCGCTGTTTGCGGTGTTTGCCAGTGGCTTTGCTTGAACTTTACTCGCTGCCACTTTCCATCTACTCGCACTTCAGGGTTGCTAAGATAAAAGCCAAAGTAGTCGATATTCCACCTATTATTGGCCGCGCTCAGTATAATTGGACAAGCGTCGGTCTCAACCCCAACCAAGTTAAAGGGAATTTCGCCAGCCTCTCGCCCTTTAAATTTGCTTATATCACAGCCGCTTAATGCCAACATAGTAGTTAGAAAAAGTGCAAGTGCATTGCTAGAGCGAAGGTATGTGTTCATGCGAGTCTGTTGTTCCTGTAAATGAGAGCGTAACAATGAGTAGACGGTATTGATGGGGTAAAGTTTAAAAAGCCTGCAAAATATTTCAATAGTACTCCCTTTGTGCACCTTTAACAGGAGGCGGTCAAGAAAGACTAGGTATAAAAAACCTAAAGCGGCAGTTTAGTTAGCAACTCTCAAGATTAACCCTAAGTACCTAGACTTAAGTAACTAGGCTTAAGCCCCTTGACTTAAATTTAGGATATTTTTATGCCGGCTCTTAGAATGTGAACAAAAATAAAGCAAACAATTCATAAAGCTATCGCCAAGGCGTGACAAGCCAAATAAAACTGCTTATACTTGCGGTCGCTTGGAATTGCGGATGCAGAGATTAGCTATAAAGCCTAAGTCAATAACCGTAATAACAACGCAGCGCAAGACAATCAGTTCAAAATGGCCCCATAGCTCAGTTGGTTAGAGCATCCGACTCATAATCGGCAGGTCCCCTGTTCAAGTCAGGGTGGGGCCACCATTTTTTCTAGCCTCAAGCGATAGTCATCACTAACACCACCTACGAAATTGCAGTTTTAGTCGGATAATTAGTTGGGTAAGTATAAGTTCTTAGTACAGCTCTATAATGGGATAAACTGAGGGAATGTGGTGGAATTTCGTTTTTTCACTTCTGCTTGAAAAGCTCTACATACCGTTCTGCATATAATAGTACATTGTTCGCTAAATCTTCATCATCTAGCATTTTTATCGGCAAATCTTCTAAGGCGGGTAAATCACCGAATTGAGGTGGTTTCTTTTCTAGCCATCGCCAGCACTTATTTCGATTAGGCTCTACGGTTAACAGTAATTCGAAAATGCGCTCTAAAATCTCTGGCTGCCCGAACCACCCAACAGGTTTGGTTGCTGCTTTTCGTCCACCTTGTACTATTCTCGGCAGCTGCGAAGCCTTTAATTCTTCCTCAAGTATATTCTTGCGTGTCCAATCCGCAAACTTATCAAGTTTCTCATTAGGCTTTCGAATGCTATCCATAGTTGGTATAACTAACCCTACCTTAACCCTATTCAAAGACTGAATTTTTTCCAAAGCGCTCGATAAGTCAGTATCGTTCGTTACGAACACTACTTGCTCTAAATTATCATCCGTCATTACATCAAAAAGTGACTCAACCGCAATGTTAACATCGGTTTGCTTTTCTTCCAGCTTCCAAACGTTGACGTATTCGCACTCATTCGGATGTTTATTTAAATTATTTTCATCGACTTTAAATGCACGAATTTGGTTTACCGAGTAGTAGCCTTTGATTATTTCAAAATTGACTTCTTGAGCATGAAACTTAAGCGCGCGATGATATGTCTGCTGGTCATTCAGGGAGTCAGGAGACATCGCAGCTTTACCAACAATATCAGCGGTAAAGTATTTTATGCTTATGTCACTATAATCGCTTACGCGCTGGGAGGAGGAAGGGAGTATATATTCTCGGAAGAGCTTAGCTAAATCCAACCACTTATATGGAGTACGCTTAAGACAACCGTAATATAAATTATATCCGTCAATATATACGCGTGTTCTCAAGCAAACTTCCTTATTTTTGATACAAAAAAACCGACACAAAGGTCGGCTTTTTTTCCCTATATCCAGGAGATATAAAATCTACACGTGGAAGTAGGGTTAGTTGTTATTTGTAAGTATACACACTTAAAGCACAGATCTGGTCATACCAGTAAACAGCAAAAGACCCTATTACATAGTTCTAAGTTTACATGATAACTGTACGAATAAATAGCCTTCAAATTAGGCCTCGTGTAGTCTCGTTGACTTAACAACTTCAAGCTTCGTCCCTATTCTTTTTAAAATTCTCCGCTTGTTCGAAAATTTCTTTATATACTTCATCACTGTCTACCGGTGGGTAGCCATGTTTTGCGAGCAGAATGATTAAATCTACCTTGAGTTCGGCCTTGATATCGTCTCGCTGACTCCAATCTGTGTATTTAGCTTTATCATCTACAACGGCTTTTACAGACTTGGCTAACTCAACCAGTTTTTCTTCTGGGTAGTTAAAGTCATATTTGGCTGCTAAGGCGAGTAGGATGTCGTAGAACGCTTTCTCTTCGAAATTGATACCCATGTCTTCGAACGAGTTCATTTCGTCTCTGAGGTCGTTATACATATTGATAATTTCATCAGAGAAATCTTCGAGTACGTTACTTACAAGTACATCATCTTCTTTGCGTTCATTGTATCGTTCTACCAACGATTTAAAACGCTCAGAGAAATCAAACGCTTTCGATTTATTTACCTTTTTGAATTCGCCCAAGGCTTTAGCCAACATTTGTTGAAGTAGCTGTATCTTGGTATTGGGCAGCTTTATCTTTTCAATTTTGGCGAGGTAATCGTCATCAAAGATGTCTACGCCATCTTGCCCCTGCCCAAGCTTGAAGATTTCCTCAACGCCATCGGCTTTTAAAGCCTCGGTAATCATCTCTCTAACCTTGGCATTCATCTGTGCGGTGTCGGGCGCATTACCTTTAGTGAGCTTGTAAACAATAGAGCGCACAGCAAGATAAAAATGTATACGGTCTCGCTCTGTTTGATTGAGCTTTTCACTCCCGCAGCAAACGTCGTATGCGGCCTTTAATCTTTTGACCAACCCCATGAAGCGGTGTTCAAGCTTTTTGGTTTGTAGTACGAATTCTGCAGCGTTATTCAGGCAATTTAACTGCGCTAAGGGTTTACCTGTGAAGTACTCAGTAGCATCGAATCCATGTGTAAGTTTCGCCAACAAGTCTAGATGGTCTTTTACCACTACTACCGACTGAGCGATATCTTCAAAGTTGGTTTCGTCGGTCTTGGCATATTGCGCCAGCGCTTTGTTCATCTGGCTTTTAATACCGATATAGTCAACCACTAAGCCTTTGTCTTTGCCTTCATACTTGCGATTAACACGGGATATTGTTTGAATAAGATTGTGGCGTTGTATGGGCTTATCGATGTAAATTGTATCTAGAAACGGCACATCGAAACCCGTCAACCACATGTCTACGACGATAGCGATTTTAAAGTTGGATTTTTCATTCTTGAATTGGCGATCTAGCTCTTTGCGATACTCTTTGTTTCCAAGTGCATCCCATAATACTTTGGGGTCATCTTTGCCACGGGTCATCACCATTTTAACCCGTTCCATCGGCTTAATTTTTTTCTTCTCTTGTTCTGTGAGCGTTGCGCCTGCCTCACACTCTAACACCTCAAACCACTCTGGTTTTATATCTTTGAGTGATTGATAGAATTGCCATGCAATCTCACGACTGCTGCATACAAACATTGCTTTGCCTTTAATGGTTGAGCCTTCTGACAATCGTTGCTTATAATGCGCTACAAAGTCTTTTGCCAAAGCCTCAATTCGGTCTGGGTCACCTAGAATCGATGTCATATTTGCAGAGGCTTTCTTGCTTTCTTCGATTTGGTGTTCGTTGCTACCGTCCTCGGCGCATTGTCGGTAATACGCTTCAATCTCTTCAAGCTTTGCATTATTCAATATAACTTTAGCAGCCCGACCTTCATACACGATGCGAACGGTGATTTCATCTTTCACTGACTCTGTCATGGTATAGCTGTCTACCACCTGCCCGAACACATCTAAAGTAGCGTCTACAGGCGTACCTGTGAAGCCCACATAAGTGGCGTTAGGTAAAGAGTCATGCAGATACTTTGCAAACCCGAACGTGCGCTTTACGCCCGCATCAGGCCCCTTCTCGACTATGCGAAGTTTTTGGTCAAGATTAGTCTGGCTGCGGTGGGCTTCATCCGAAATGCAAATCACATTACTTCGTTCGGTTAACAACTTAGTATCTTCGGTGAACTTGTGAATTGTAGTAAGAAACACACCACCACTATTACGGCCTTGAAGCTTTGCGCGCAAGTCCGAACGGCTCTCTACAGACTCTACGGTCTGGTCGCCAATATACCCTTTTGCATTGGTGAATTGCTGAGATAACTGGTCGTCCAAGTCGGTTCTGTCAGTAATAAGTACAATAGACGGGCTTTCGAACTCCACACTCTTCATCAATAAACGCGTTAGGAACTGCATAGTGAAGCTTTTACCGCATCCTGTTGCCCCAAAGTATGTACCGCCTTTACCATCGCCTATTGGCTTACGGTGCTCTTTGATGTTTTGGTATAGCTTTCTAGCGGCATAGTACTGCGGATAGCGGCAGACGATTTTCACTTCATGCTTCGAAGTATCAGGAAAGTAAACGAAGTTGCGTATAACATCGCGAAGCCGTGTTTTATCAAACAACCCTTCCAACATGGTGTGCAATGAACTGATACCTTCTTTTTCAATCGGCTCGTCACCCGTCACTTTACGCCACGTATAGTAGAAATCGTAAGGTGCGAATAAGCTCCCCATCATGTTATTCACGCCATCGCTAATTACGCATAGCGCGTTGTAGATAAACAACTGAGGAATATCCCTTCGATATCGTATCGTGAGCTGAACAAACGCATCGTGAATGCTCGCCTCTTCACCGCGAATCGCACTTTTAAACTCGAATACAACGATAGGTAATCCGTTGATATACAAAATACCGTCAGGAATTCGTAGCTCGCCCTCGGCACCTTCTATTTCAAGCTGATTAACGACTTTGTAGATATTATTGTCGTTATTCAGGGCAGTGGTAGTTTTGAAGTCTGAGCTTTGCTCAGCCACATTGCGTAGAGGGGCGTCATCAATATGCCTAGTGTTCGGTTGGCCGTTAGATATTACAGGCAGCAGCGACCCAACCACATTATCGTAATCAATAAGCTGAATATACAAGTCTTTCTGTGAGGCTTTACCTGCTTCGCTACTGGCTTCTCGTTTAAGTAAGAAACCATCGCTTAGCCACTTACAAAAGGTTTTATTGCTTTCGTATAGGTCACTAGCAGGCAGAAGCTCAATCTGACGTATTATGCTGTCGATTTCACCGCTGGTAATATTATCATCGCCATATCGCTTAGCTAAAAACTCACGCAGGTCATCTTTGATAATAACGTCGGTAGGCGCACGCGCGATCTGATTACCTGGCACATAAGGATATCCCTGCCCTTCTAGTAACTCGATGATTGCCGCTTCTAATTGCGCTTCGGTGAAATTCAGCATAGCTACACTCCTTGTAATTCACCCTCTTCATTGATACCGCTTTTTCCTGTCGGATTTAGTCGGATTTCGCCGGATATCAGCTTTGGAAGTAAAGAGTCTTTAACATGCATCAAACTAGAGGTTGTTGATCTTTGTATGAAAAGCAGCCGGCATAGCAACGAGGTATAAT
>OJFL01000615.1_pt1 | contig 17315 bp, 15 predicted proteins | sample 1594131 | NCBI WGS metagenome assembly OJFL01 (sample SAMN05416782, study PRJEB24817) | seawater metagenome | isolation source: Sea water | place: Canada:Atlantic | collected 2013-07 | reverse complement strand
CGAGATTTCTGCCTGTCTCGTGGGCTCGGAGATGTGTATAAGAGACAGACCAGGAACGGTGCGAACAATAACGGGTACATTTTCTGATGTAACACCCTGGGCAATAGCATCTGCTAGTCGCCGAGTGCTGCCATGATTGCTGTAGTAGAGTACAAGAACTGGGTTCACGATAATATATCCAACACATTTTCTGGAGGACGACCAATACGCGCTTTGTCACCACAAATGACAATAGGTCGCTCAATGAGTTTTGGTGTTTCTGCCATTGCGTTGAACAAACGTTTTTCCTCTATTGAAGGGTCTGCAAGATGCGCTTCTTTATATTCCTGCTCCTTTATACGCATCATTTGGCGAACCGATTCAATGTTAAGTTTTTTAAACACTGCTTTTAGTTCTTCCTCAGACAAAGGCGTCTTTAAATATTCAATAATTGTTGGTGACACCCCTTTTTCTTCTAGTAAAGCCAAGGTTTGCCTGCTTTTAGAGCAGCGAGGGTTATGTAATATAGTCACATCAGTCATATTTTGAGTGCTCTCAGTCTACTATTTTGCGCAGACTATTGCGTTTTTAATCAATGATTTCAAGCTATATTAGGGCGTGTTGAACTTTGTTGTACATTTTTGCAGCGGCCTGTGAGCATTTTACCCTTTGTCGCCGCTTTTTTATTTAGGCCCTTTGACACCGCTTTTTTATTTGGGCCCTTTGACTTAGCCCCTTTGACTTAGCCCACTGGGCCTACAGGACTGTTTCGCGATTAAAATGCTTCCATTTAGCTCAACACTCGTACAACAAAGATCAGCACGCCCTTCAATGTTTATCTCAAAAATGTTGTAACTAGCTTTAACTATGTAATAGGTTAGTTAGAAAGCGCTTTGCCATGGTAATAAGTACAAGTTTTTAAGGTAATAGGTTTCAGAGCGCATGAATCTAGAGTACATGATTTAAAAAAGCACACGGATTTGGAGTTCAGACCGGTGTTAACTTATTAAAGTTGGTGAGGACAGTGTGAATTCAGTAGTCAAAGCAATTATCTTTTTTCTTATAGCAATAGCCGCGCTAAGTGGAGGCATATTCACATATCAGTCTCAACGAGGCGATTTGAAACCTTCAAAAGAACCAAGCTACGATTTTGTTACAACAAGCGGCCAAGAGTACCGCTGGCAAGACTTAGCGGGGAAGTGGACAGTCATTAATTATTTTGCCCCTTGGTGTGCGCCATGCTTACGAGAAATGCCTGAGCTAAACAGGTTCAATACGCAACTTCCCGACGACACGTTAATTTTCGCTATCAATTACGACCGAAAAACTCGTGTTGAGCTAAAAGAAATGGCGAATAAATTTGATATTAACGTGCCTATTATTTTTGCATCGGATGCCACTTATCTGCCAATGAAAAAACCGCCGTATTTACCGGCAACGTTCATTATTGGTCCAGACGGTAAGCTTAGCGATACCTTGATGGGCGAGGTAACCGAGACCCAGCTGCGTGAACGCATCATTTCGCTGAAAAATGCTCGCAACGCATCCTAGCTATTTAATTTAGGCCAATGGTATGGCTTTCCATTAGACGCTAATTAGTGTTTTACTAAGCCTAAAGTCGCTCTAGCCTGTCTTCTTGATCGCGAAATTGCTTGATTCGCGCTCGAATACGTTGTTTTTGCAAATGATTATCGGCAGCAAAATTGTAAGCATACTGGAGTTCATCAACCGCTCTGTTATAGGCTCCGTAAAGAGCGTAAACTTCAGCTTTGCTCTGATGCATTTGAGAAAACTGCTTCGCTTTTTGATAAGCCTCACTCATCAGTTGATAGGCAACTTGATAATCCTTTTTCACTAGTAAGAAGTCTTTCAATAGCTCAATAGCGTCGTCATATTTCTGCGCGCTGATGAGAGCGTTAGCTTGGTTTAACGCTAACACCTGATTTCGTGGGTTATGCGTAACGTGTGGTTTAAGCATTTCTACCGCTTTTAACGGCTGACCTAGGGCAATATGAATATCTGTTGCAGCATCTAAATAAAATAGATTAGTTGGGTCTTTCTCCATTAATGTACGTAAAATTTCTTGCGCTTTGCGGTTCTCTTCATTTCGCATGTACGCTAAAGCAAGCCCATAAAGCGACGCTTCTCGACTGCGTTGAGCCTGCTGTTCTACCGCTGCCTGATAATATTCCAGGGCATAGTCTTTCTCAAAAGAATAACGAGATTTTATGCGTGCCTTCGCTAGCTCAAATTGTTTATTGATTGGCAGGTAGCGTCTTGGATAGTCGTTAGCTCTGCTACGCGCATCAGCAATACGGGTTTCGGTTAATGGGTGAGTTAACAATCTTGCAGGAGGACGTGAAACCATGCGGTACTCTTCCGCCATAGTTGAGAAAAAGCTGGCTGCGCCTTTGGGGTCGAACCCGGCTCTTGCCAACATAGCAATGCCAATTCGGTCGGCCTCTTGCTCATTAGAGCGCGTGTAGTCTATCTGTAACTGTGCCGATGCTGCGGAACCTGCTTGCATGGCGGCCATACCCGCTTGGGGGTTTGCCATGGCAATAAGTATCCCGCCAATCAATGACGCCAGTGCAAGCGGAGAAGAGCGCTTTTGCGCCTGCATTCTTCTTGCTATGTGGCGCTGCGTGACGTGTGAGACTTCGTGCGCCAACACTGAAGCTAGCTCACTTTCATTTTCTGCTCGGCGCATCAACCCTGTATGCACGCCAATGTGACCGCCGAAAAAGGCAAACGCGTTAATAGCATCATTATTAACCCAGAAAAATTTGAAGGGGAATTTCGCATTATCTGCATGAACGACTAAACGGTTACCCAAATCTTGTAAATATTCATCCAAAACTGGATCGGAAATAATCGGGCTTTGCCCCCGCATTTGACGCATGACTGCGTCGCCAATGAGCATTTCTTTATCAAGTGAAATAGCGTCTGACGCAACAACGCCAATCTCTGGAAGGGTATTCTTATTGCTATAGCTCATATCTTGAGCAATGGCAGAAAGGCTGCCAATAAGCGCGCAAGATAAAAGAACAAAGAATGCAGATAATTGTTTTCTCATGAACCTACAACAAACGTTAATAACTGTTTTCTTAGAGCGGTAAGTCGTTAAACAGTTTCAATTAAATTTTTATTTTGTGGCTACTTACTTAGGGCCTCACTATGAAACCATTGTGCATCAACCAACAATGTAATACCACTTCGACGAAATTATTGTTAACAAGGAGGTTAAACTTTAACCCTCTACTTTGCTTAACGTTAGTTATACGCAATCAAAGTCATACCAGTTTGATTTTGAAAGAATCTTGTCTAGTTAATATTGCTAATACGCCACCCGATAAACTATGATGCGTGTCCTATTCTTTGTATTTTCTGGATGTTGTTATGATCAGCGTTTTTGGGCGATGGTACCGACGCAAGTTTTCCGATCCTGATGCAGCTATGCTGCTGATACTCATTTTGCTCAGTACCGCAGTTTTGTTGCTATGGGGCGAATTAATTATGCCCGTTTTAGTGGCAGCTGTTATTGCCTACCTTCTTGACTGGCCCGTAACCCGATTAATTCGTTTGGGGGTGGGAAGAGGCATAGCGTGCGGTGTTGTCCTCCTTGGGTTTATTACGGTTACCATATTTACTCTCATTGGCCTTGTTCCTATTATTTCGAAACAAAGTGTTAATCTTATTCAAGAAACGCCACTGATTTGGCAAAAAGCACAAGAGTGGATCTTAACGCTCCCTGACAAATATCCAGATTATGTTCAGGTGTATCAAATTCATCAAATGATGGAGGGCCTTAACGATAGGCTCGTGGAAGTAGGGGAAACGTTAATCTCCATTTCCTTTAGCAATATAGCCAATATTGCGGCACTGCTGGTTTACATGGTGCTGGTTCCGCTTATGATATTTTTTATGCTGAAAGATAAGATGTTTTTTCTCGATAGCATTTCTAGAATTCTTCCCAAGGAGAGACGGTTAATCACTCAGGTTGGCCACGAGATGAATTCGCAAATAGCCAATTACATACGCGGCAAAGTAATAGAGATTTTGATTGTCGGTGTGGTGAGCTGCGTTACCTTCGTGCTGATGGATTTACGCTATGCTATTTTACTTGGCGTGTTAGTGGGGTTGTCAGTGCTTATTCCCTACATTGGCGCAGCCGTAGTCACAATCCCCATCGCTATTGTAGCCATGTTTCAATGGGGTATTAGCCCAGAGTTTTGGTACTTGATGATAGCGTACGGTATTATTCAGGGGTTAGACGGCAACCTATTGGTGCCATTGTTGTTCTCAGAGGCGGTGAGCCTTCATCCGCTCTACATTATTATCGCGGTATTGGTATTTGGGGGGTTATGGGGCTTCTGGGGCGTGTTTTTCGCTATCCCCCTAGCTACACTGGTCAAAGCGGTGGTAACGGCCTGGTCTAGTAATCCGGTTGGAAGCACGGCGAGCGAACCGGTTACTGAAAAGTAAACCTTATTGTGAAGAATAAGATCATAGAATAGGGTTGTAAAAAAGCCCCTGTCTCACAGAGACAGGGGCTTTTTGGTTATTGGTCCGTTAATGCTACTGTTAGGCATTATTTAAGTAATCGAGTACTACTATGTGATGCTCTTTTGTTTTAAATTTATTGAAAACGTGTTCAATTACACCATCTTCATTGATTAAAAAGGTGAGCCTGTGAATGCCATCGTACTCTTTACCCATAAACTTCTTTAAGCCCCATACACCAAAGTCATCTGCTACGGCATGGTCTTCATCTGAAAGCAGAGTAAAGTTTAAGCTTTCTTTTTCTATGAATTTTGGCAATCTTTTTACCGCATCTGGGCTAATGCCTAATACCACGACATTTTTTGACTTCAATTCACTTTGGATGTCTCTAAGACCTTGCGCCTGAACAGTGCACCCGGGTGTCATTGCTTTTGGGTAAAAGTACACTAATACTTTTTTACCTGCGTAATCGGTTAGTGAAACGGTTTCGCCATCTTGGTTTTGTAAAGAGAATTGAGGTGCTTTATCACCAGCTTGTAGTGTGTTCATTAGGATCCTTTTTCTGTTTATCTACCACTTTGCCCGTTACATTTAACGAAGCAAACAACGCCATTAGATCAGATTCTAATTGCTCAAAGTTTTCTGATGTGGGAAGTGAAACGACGAATTTACAACGCATGACATCATGCCCCGACTCGCGATAGGTACGTTGTCTAAAAGCACTTATCATAGCTTCGCGTTCAGCAAAGAAGCCGGTAACCGATTGAATTAGGCCTGCTGCATCCTCACCGCTGAACTCTACGTTAAATAGATGGGCAAGATTTTGCTTTTCGTGATGACTTGTTCGCTTCATCATCGAAAGTAAGTCTAGACGCTGTATGATGGCGGGCAATGTGCACTCCGCTTTTGTAATAGCGCTTTGTGTGCCTTCGATAATCATAGTTAACGAAAACTCTCGACCGTAAACCGCTTGCCTACTATCGAGAATATTGCATTGTGCTTGCGAGACTGCAGTGGCTATCTCACTTAAAATACCGCTTTTATCTGTACCTAAAAGTGTAACAATAAGTTGGTGTTTAGACATCAAATTCACTTTAAACGTAACAATGGCAGGATGTTAGCATAGAGTTTTTTGTTAAGTTAGTGCCTTTTTAGCTCTGTGGCTGAAGTTATTGTCAAAATCTTGTCTATTTACCGGTTCAACCGCTTGTGTTTAAGCACTGACATAATTAACATGTGCGCTCACATTTTGCGGAGAGATTATGTTTACTGGTAGTTACGTCGCACTCGTCACGCCCATGTTTGAAAATGGCGATATAGATTATAAGTCTTTAGAGAAGCTTGTTAAGTTTCATGTAGACCAAGGAACACACGGTATTGTGTCAGTTGGTACAACCGGTGAATCAGCGACGCTTCCCTTTGATGAGCACGTAAACGTGGTCAAAGAAACGGTGGCCATGGCCTCGGGCGCAATTCCAATTATTGCCGGCAGTGGTGCAAATTCAACTGCTGAAGCTATTTTTCTCACCGAACAACTTGGCGCTGCTGGGGTAGATGGCTTTTTAAGCGTTGTTCCTTATTATAATAAGCCGCAGCAAAAAGGCATGGTTGCTCACTTCAATGCTATCGCAGACGCAAGTCAAAAGCCGGTTATTCTTTATAATGTTCCTGGTAGAACAGTTGCGGACATGCTTCCTGAAACCGTTGCTGAGCTTGCTACCCACGACAATATCGTTGGTCTTAAAGACGCCACTGGCGATATTTCTCGTTTAAAAGAGACGCAGCCTTTGGTGCCAGCCGACTTTGTTATGTTAAGCGGTGACGATGGCACAAGCAGTGAATTCCTGTGTGAAGGCGGTCACGGCGTTATCTCTGTAACAGCAAATATTGTCCCCCAAGCTATTTCACAAATGTGTAAAGCTGCGCTAGAAAAAGATTTCGACAAATGTCGCGACATTGATAAAACCATCGAACTTCTTCATAGCGAACTATTTATTGAGCCAAACCCTGTTATGCCTAAATGGGCATTATACAAGATGGGTATGATGGAAAGCGCTGTTATGCGTTTACCAATGGTATTACCGGAACTATCAAGCCAAAAACGTATCGAAGAACTATTACAAAAATACGCTTTGATTTCTGGTTAATTAAGGAATACAGATGAAAAAAACGCTGGCTATAGCAAGTTCAATCGCATTCGTTGCACTTGCAGGTTGTACAAGCCAAATGGATAGAAAGACTGCTTCTGGCAGTTATAAATATCTAGAAACCGAAGAGCAAAAAGAGCTTAAAATTCCTTCCGATTTAGACAAGCCTACTTTTTCTCGTGAATTTGCCCTCCCTGAATTGGGCGATGAAGCAAGCACAGATTTGATGGGAAAGGCATTGCCAGTCCAGTCTCCTGCGCTGGTCCTTCCGCTGGTAACGGGTTCTCATGTAGAAGAGGGAACGAATACCGCAACCATATGGTTTGACCAAGTAGATGACAGTCAACCGCTAAGCGAAGCTATTTGGAACTCGTTACTAAGCTATCTTGATAAAAATGGAATTGGCGTAGACACCTTCAATCCAGAAGAGCGCGTGCTAATTACCGATTGGATGGTGGTAAAACAAGACATCGATGGCCCGTGGTATAGTGTAATTGACGAAGAGAGTGAAATTGGCCGTCGTTTCGAGTTCAATCTCAATGTAAAACCTCATGGCAGAAGCGCTGCATTAAGCGTGGACCTTAAAGATTATATGAAGTCTGTTGGCAATGATGTCGTTGCCGAGGTTTCAGAGATCGAAGAGCGCCGCGAGGAAGTTAGTGTTCTTAACCAAGTTGTTGGCCATTACGAATATCAAATTCGATTGGAGCAGACACGCCGTCTTGCACGTATTCGTAAAGGTATTCAAACCGAGATGGGCTTTAACTCTGACGGTGAACCGGCTTATGTTGTTGAGTCGCAGTACGATATTGTCTGGCCGCGCATGCTGCTAGTGCTTCGCAAGCTTGGCTTTAATGTGAAAGATTTAGATAAATCAAATGGCTTACTTTTCGTGACTTATAGCGGTCAGCAGGGCGATTGGTGGGACGGTTTATTCTCAAGCGATGAAGATCTTCTTGAAAAAGGTGATTATCGTTTGAAAGTTGCGAAAGCGGGCGATACCAGAACGTCTATTACGTTTATGGACAATCAAAGTACACCGTTTGAAGCAAATCAGGTTGCAGACCTTTATAGCGCATTCGCTGAGGTCATGTCAGAAGATAACCTTGATATTTAACTGAGACTGAGAATGGAAAAACGCGACGAACTTTACCGAGGCAAAGCAAAAACGGTGTATTACACCGACGATAGCGACAAACTTATTTTGCACTTTCGAAATGATACTTCGGCTTTTGATGGTGAAAAAATTGAGCAACTCGACCGCAAGGGCGAGGTAAATAATAAGTTTAATCACTTTATTATGAATAAGCTCGAAGACGCTGGCATTGCCACGCAAGTTGAGGCGCTGTTATCTGATAACGACTCATTGGTCAAAAAGCTCGACATGATCCCGGTTGAATGCGTGGTAAGAAACGTGTCTGCGGGCTCTCTTGTACGCAGGCTTGGGGTTGAAGAAGGCAAACTGCTTGCTCCGCCAATTTTTGAGTTTTTCCTCAAAAATGATGCGCTTCACGATCCTATGGTTAACGATTACCACATAGTGTCATTTGGATGGGCAACGGAATCTCAAATAAGCGAGATGAAGGCGCTAACGTTCAAAGTAAACAGTGTTCTTAAGGCGTTGTTCGATGAAGCCGGAATGGTGTTGGTAGACTACAAATTAGAGTTTGGCGTAGACGGTGAAGGCAATATTGTTTTGGGTGATGAATTTACCCCTGATGGTTGCCGTCTGTGGGATAAAGAAACCCATAAGAAAATGGACAAAGATAGATTTAGGCAAGGGCTTGGTTCGGTAGTAGAAACCTACATCGAAGTGGCAGAGCGCTTGGGTTTGTCACTTTAGTTATTGCTACGAAGTGCGTTCACTGACAAGCGAAGCTCATAAAGTGTAAGAGAAGAGGACCCGTTAGGTCCTCTTTTTGTATATGCAGGTGATACCAGTTGCCTAGATAATTACACTGAGTCGCCACGTCGCATGACTATTTTTAGGAGAAAGACTGTGCTTAAAGCAACGTTGCTTGTTGTTGCCGCCATGATTGCGTTTGCTGCCAATTCATTACTTTGCCGAATGGCATTGGTAAATACCGACATTGATCCCAGCTCTTTCACCATCATTCGGCTACTTAGTGGTGCGTTTAGTCTTTTAGTTTTAACCAAAGTTACCCAATTATCTCAATTACAAACTAGCAGAGACAGCTCGTTAGCTAAAAATGTAAAGCAACAGGGAAGTGTAGCCGCAGGCCTAGCGCTGTTCGTTTATGCCCTAGGGTTTTCTTATGCCTACGTTGCCATGTCTACCGGTACTGGCGCTCTACTCTTGTTTGGCACTGTGCAAATTACAATGATTGCAACGGGTCTCTACCAAGGGGAGCGGTTTGCACCTGTACAGTGGCTCGGCTTTACCTTAGCAATAACAGGCTTAATACTTTTATTGTTACCTAGCAGCAGCGCACCCTCAATGACCTCTAGCGTTCTTATGGTGTTAGCTGGCATAGGCTGGGGAGCCTATTCGTTGTTAGGTAAGTCTTCAACATCGCCTTTACTGTCTAGCGCAGGTAACTTTGTGTATGCGTGTATACTATGCATTCCTTTGGTGGCGGTTATATTGTTTGCCGAATTTCCTCTTAAGATTGATATGGTTGGTGGTGTCTACGCGGTCGCGTCTGGTGCACTCGCTTCTGGTGCTGGGTATGCAATTTGGTATAGGGCGTTGCCACTTATAAAGTCAACTACAGCGGCGACAGTACAACTAAGTGTTCCTGTAATTGCTGCGTTTATGGGGTGGGTATTACTCGATGAATCATTAAGCCTGACCATACTGGTCGCCTCAGCCATCACCTTAGGAGGAATATTTTTAGTTGTTCGACAGCGTTGATAGGTGTGTGTTTGATGTAAATCAAGCCCAATGTTAAGCTAATATTCAATTACGCTAATGTATTGAGAAAAAGCTGTTTTTAGTTATTAAATGTGGCTAAAAAGTAGCGAAAATGCAATTGAGTGCACAATTAAGCAAGTCTTATGTTACTTTAATTCTCAATTTTAACTACACTTATATAATGACCTTTTATGTGAAGCTAATGTCTATTTTATGGCGTAGTTTTACCTCTATTTTCTAAATTTCCGAACAAATTCAAACGAGTTTAAACACAGAAATATACATAAGCGATTTTAGGAGAGACTTTGACTATCCCAGTATTGCCGCCAAACGAACTGAAACGAATGGATACGTTGCGCAGCTTAGAGATATTGGATACATCTCCTGAAGAACGTTTTGATAGAATTACACGAATTGCGTCGCAACTTTTTTCCTGTGAATTCGCTACTGTCTCACTTATCGATTCGGATAGACAGTGGTTTAAATCTCGAGTAAATGTAGAGCTACAAGAGACCTCGAGAGATATCGCCTTTTGTGCCCATGCCATTCTAGAAAACGATGCACTAATAGTATCCGATACCCTCAATGATGCGCGTTTTGCCGCTAATCCTTTGGTAACCGAAGAACCTTTTATTCGCTTTTACGCGGGCATAAAGTTGATGGTAGACGGGTATGCAGTGGGAACCATTTGCGTCTTCGACACCACGCCGAAAACACTTTGTAAGAAGCAAGTGGATGCACTTAAAGACCTTGGGCGTTTAGTCGAGCTTGAGCTTAAGCGTTCAGACCTTTCTATTTTGTCATCTGAGCTGGACGTAAAGCAGCAGGAGTTGAAAGAGTCTCAAAAACTCACCCGAGTGCGCAGTGCAATCCTTGAAAAGGTGGTTAACTCTGAATCGCTTTCCTTTGTGCTAGAAGACATTGTCGAGGCGGTTGAAAAAGAATATTCAGGTCAAATTTGTAGCATTCTGTTATTAGAGGACGGAAGGTTGAAGGTAGGGGCTGCTCCTTCGTTACCTGATTTTTATAACAATCTTATCGATGGCGTGGAAATTGGTGTAGGGCAAGGCTCTTGTGGAACCGCTGCGTACTTAAATGAGTTAGTGATAACAGACGATTTACGCACACACACATATTGGGAGTCGTGGCGAAGTGCCGCTGAGGAAGCAAAGCTAGGATCTTGCTGGTCGCAGCCTATCTGTGGCGCAAATGGTAAAGTACTTGGCACTTTTGCTATCTACCAGAGAGAATCGGGTGTTCCTACTGACGATGATATAAAACGAATTAAGTACTTTGCTCACATAGTTAGCATCGCAATTGAGCGCGAAAAAGCAGACGAAATTATTTGGCGACAAGCCAATTTTGACGGCCTAACAGGCCTGCCAAATAGGCATTTAATGGAAGATAACTTGTCTCACGCGCTACGTTCAGCAGACCGGTTATCGACAAAGGTCGCCCTCATGTTTCTTGATCTCGACCATTTCAAGGACATAAATGACACCATGGGCCATGGCGTTGGCGATAGTTTGCTAGTAGAAAGCGCTAGGCGTATAGAAAGTTGCGTGCGAGAAAACGATAGCGTGGCGCGCTTGGGCGGCGATGAGTTTGTTATCATCCTAAATAACCTCCATGATGCGAGGGACATAGAGCGTGTTACTCAAGACTTGCTTACTGTATTGTCAAAGCCATTCACCATTGAGCAAGAGCTAATACACACTAGTGCCAGTATAGGCATCACATTGTATCCAGACGATGCACAAGACGTGACTAGTTTGCTCAAAAATGCCGATCAAGCAATGTATCGTGTAAAAGCTGGCGGAAGAAACAACTACGAATACTACACGGAAAGTATGCGTGAGGCCGCCGTCAATAGGCTAAACTTGCTGAACGATCTTCGTTATGCAACGGAAAATGGCGAATTCTTTATAGAATATCAACCCATTATTACGCTGGAAACTGGGCGCGTTCAGAAGGCAGAGGCCCTTATTCGTTGGCAACATCCTAAGCGGGGGCTTATTCGACCCGACGATTTTATCTCTATCGCGGAGGAATCTGGGCTGATTATTGAAATTAGCAACTGGGTTTTTCGTCAAGTGTGCGATGACATAAACTACCTCCGCAAAAACTATTGCAACGAGCTGCAGTTAAGTATCAATACCTCTGCCAGTCATTACTTTAGCACTGCCCCGAGTATTATGGAGTGGCTTGATGTTCTTTTAAATACGCATACGCCATCAAATGCATTAGTGTTAGAAATTACGGAAAGCTTGCTAATGGACGCAGATAAAAGCGTTACGCAGAAGTTATTTCAGTTTAGGCAAGCAGGGGTAAGTATTGCGTTAGATGATTTTGGCACAGGCTTTTCTTCCATCTCTTATTTGAAAAAATTTCCCACGGATTACATCAAGATTGATAGAAGCTTCGTAAATTCAATGACCGAAGTAAGTAACGACAAAATTTTGTGTGAAGCCATTATCGTAATGGCCAAAAAGCTCGGTATTGAAGTAGTTGCAGAAGGTATAGAAACCAATGAACAGCTTAATATTCTTAAAAATATGGGCTGTGAATATGGCCAAGGCTACTACTTCTCTAAACCGGTGAAAAAAGCGCAGTTCGAAACCATGCTGCGCAATCAATTAGAGAATGTCGGGTAGTAGCCTTAATCATTTAAACGGCATAGGTGACGTTTATTGATGTAGGTATTTGCTTTCTTTTCTCCGTAAATACCTCAGCGTTAGGACAGGGTGCTTAACGCTTTTCCCGAGTATTGTTTTAGCTCGTCTGTTCGGCCTTCTTTAATTTTGTTTGCCCAATTTGGATCTTGAAGCAGGGCACGTCCCACTGCAACCAAGTCAAATTCGCCCGCGTCTAGGCGCTCTAGTAAATCGTCAACAGAGCGTGTATTTGAGTCTTGGCCTTTGAACGCTCCGAAAAAATCATCGTTTAAGCCCACAGAGCCTACTGTAATTGTTGGTTTGCCGGTTATTTTTTTGGTCCAGCCTGCCAAATTTAAATCACTTCCTTCAAACTCGTTTTCCCAATATCGACGCTGAGAACAGTGGAATATATCAACACCCGCATCACTTAATTGCGTCAAAAATTGCTCAAGTTCTTGCGGCGTATTAGCGAGACGCGCAGTGTAATCTTGCTGTTTCCACTGCGAATAGCGCAATACAATAGGGAAGTTGTCAGAAGTGGCAGCGCGAATAGCCTTAATAATTTCAACTGCAAAGCGGCCTCGGTTTTCCATGCTTCCACCCCAACTGTCGGTGCGTTGGTTTGTGCCTTCCCAGAAAAACTGATCGATTAAATACCCATGAGCACCGTGAATTTCAACGCCGTCCATGCCTATTTTTTGTGCATCTGCAGCTGCCTGAGCAAATGCCTCAATAACAGACTCTATGTGTTCAACGGTCATAGGTTCAGCCCCTTGCTTTCCTGGTTTAAATAAACCGGAAGGCCCAGCACTTGGAAGCTCTGAGTGTGGTGCATTATCAGCGACTCTGGCCATTCCCACATGCCAAAGCTGAGGCATTATTTTACCACCTGCATTGTGTACGTCGTTAACTACCTTCTTCCATCCCGATAGGGCGTCCTCTCCATGAAATCGAGGGATAGTGGCACCCATGGTCGCGACTTTATCGTTAACTGTCGTGCCTTCGGTAATTATTAGTCCAGTACCTCCTTCTGCACGTCTTTGATAATAGCCTGCAACCTCATCAGTAGGTACGCCGTTTGGCGAAAACTGTCTGGTCATAGGCGCCATAACTATTCGATTATTAAGCGATAGGCTTTTTAGATTAAATGAAGAAAATAACGTGGTATTGGACATTGAACATCCTCTTGTTCTTGTTGTTTGGGTTATTTAAAACTCGATTTGGATAGTCAAAATAGTAAAGCGCGTGGGGCTTAAGTCAATTTACAATTGGTGATAGTGCACGATAAACAAGAAATGAATGTGTGAACAATTTAAAATTGCCGCTATAATCAGAAAAATATCAAAATGCTTTGCAACCAGGAACGTTGATTTTTCTAAAAGGCTTTTACGAGGCGCGCAGTACGATTTATGGCTTTATCTCCCTCAAATATCACTAATTTTCAGCATGTCGACCCATCAGATTCTGACGACAGTTTACATAAAATGTTATGCGTGATTCGAAAACATCTCGATATGGAAGTGGCTTTTTTCTCTGAGTTTGTGTCTGGCGAGCGGATTTTCCGAGCAATAGATCACGACTCGAATGTCTCGCCCGATATCAATGTCGGAGACTCTGACCCCATCAACGAATCGTATTGTGGAAAAATTTGTCAGGGTGAGTTTGAAAAAGTCATTCATGACGCTAAAAACCATGAATTAGCGAAGGATTTAGAGGTCACGGAAAAGCTGGATATTGGCTCTTATCTTGGCGTACCCATTGTTTTATCTGACGGTGAAGTGTTCGGTACGTTGTGTTGTTATAAAAGTGAGGCTGACAATACACTCAATCAGCGAGATTTGTCATTTCTTAACGCTTTTGCCGAGATCTATCGCGAACTCTTCGAAGAAAGAATGAAAAACACCACACTGTATGATCAAATGGCCCAGACAACGTTATCGGCACTTGAGTGTGATGTGCTCGATATCCATTATCAGCCTATTTACAGTGTAGAAACTGGCGCGATTTGCGGCTATGAATGTCTTGCTCGTTTTAATACAAGTCCCTACAGAACCCCAGATGTTTGGTTTGATGAAGCAGAAAAGGTAGGAATGGGAGAGGCCCTACAATTAAAGGCCATTGAGCAAGCACTGAATAACATGCACAGGTTACCTATTGACACCAGTCTATCGTTAAACATTGCCCCTGAGTATATACTCAATGGTTCTATACATAAGTTATTAGAGGGCGTTGATATTAGTCGGCTAATACTTGAAGTAACCGAACATTCACCAATCAACGATTACATTGCATTTCGCAAAAAGCTTGCACCGCTGCGAGAGCGGGGAATGCAGTTGGCTATAGATGATGCGGGTGCAGGCTATTCGAGCTTTCAACACATATTGGAGTTAGAAGCCGATCTTATTAAACTGGATTTGAGCTTAATTCGCGATATACATATACAACCGAAAAAACTTGCGCTGGCAAAGGCCCTTTGTGCGTTCGCTAAGTCTACCTCTTGTGTAATTATCGCGGAGGGTGTTGAAGTGGTCGATGAACTTAAGGTTTTACAACAGCTTGGTGTAGATCGCATTCAAGGGTACTTAACGGGTAAACCCATGGTGTTAAATGAAGCGTTAGCGCATCAATTTACGCTGCCGTTGTAAAATGAACTTGGTACAGTTTCCACTTTAAAATTGTCATAAAAAAGTCCGCTGTTGAACGTCAAATCAGACACAGCATTAAAAGAAACTGCTGCATAGGATTATAAGCAATGGGCGGACTTTGTTTTAATTACAGTAAAGTAGTGTGCAAGCTCTTATCTTGCTGTGTCAAAGCTAACGTGAATATCCTTTGGCAAGGTCGCACTATTGTTGGCAATGGCGTCTCTAATTTCCACTACACCACGGCGAGATGGACGGTGATGTTTTCGTAGAACCGATAGTGTTTTCACTGCTCCGTACTTTTGTGCAAAGTCGACGACGCTTATTCCATTACACACCAAGCCATTTGCTACCAGACTATAAGCTTTACTTACAATTTTGGTACCGACCATCATTTTCTTTACATCTCTTCGCAGTCCATGACTGTCATCGGTAGCGGCGTTTTTACATATTGATATAAGTCTCTCTTCCGTATACGCAGAAGCAGCGCCAGAGGACAAAATGCCAGTAGATAGCAAGGCTCCGACCATATAAATTGTAGAGTTTTTCATGTTGGTTATTCCTTTTCACATAGAATGGGGTAATGAGCAATTTAGCTACTTACTTCTTGTAGCTACACTCAGAGTAGTTGCCCAATTCTCGCCTGCCATGACGAACTTGTGTTAATAGAGTGACAAAAATAAACGACTCAAATTCATAACCTTGAGAATGAATGTCATGGTTTCATCATAGACAAAACACGTTGTTATCATCTATGTGGTATACTTAAGTCTTATAAATATCGGGGCACGTCATGAAAACTGTTGCCAACACCCTGATGTACGAGTCGGACACAAGACGATTGGTCCGTTCGGATGGGCAATATGTTTCTCTATCACCAGCATGCGATAGACTAATAACCAGTCTTATTGAAGCGAAAGAAAAGGGTGTACCCAGAGACGCCCTTCGGCGTATTGTATGGGGGCATGAGTACGTCAGCGACGATGCTATAAATCACCTTGTGTGCCGCCTTAGACGGAAACTACATTCCATTTGTGAAAACAACGAGTGGGAAGTAGAAACCTTACCCTGCCAAGGTTATAGATTACTCGTAAAAGCTCCTTTGCAGCCAGGCTTCCTTTCAACACTAGTAGGGTATTTTAAAAAATACTGGCGAGAGCGGCACTAGATTCATTTGGGTAAAACAGGGTTGAAACAGCCTTTTCTCTGCATAGCGGACAACATCAACAGCGTCCAGTTTCAACGTGATAGACAATGTAGTGATTCAAGTAATGAAATAAGCTGGTATTTATACCAATACATGCAGGGTTAAAGAGGAACTTTAATTTTTAGAGGTTTCTTAGCCACACAACAACAGGGCAAAATTTCATCGTCGTCTATAAACGCTAAAGGGTCTGTAGTGTACTCAACTTCACCTTCGAGTAGCTTGGTTCTGCAGGCACCGCAAAAACCTTCTCGGCAATGGTAGTGAATATTGATCCCCGCGGCTTCCATAGCGCTTAGTAAGGTTTTATCGGAAGGGGAGTTGATATGCCCCACATCGACAATGTCGATGCGGAGCATATTATCGCTACTGCTCATTAAACTGCTTAATTACAGTTCAAAGTCAGCAAAGTCTTCTTCGCTTACCGCAGAGTCAATTTGACCAACTAGGTAAGAGCTTATCTCAGATTCTTGTGGAGCAACCTGTACATTGTCTGAGTTTAGGTAATTATTCATCCAAGGTAGAGGATTACTACTAACATCAAACGGCGCATCAAAACCAATGGCCGTCATACGCTGGTTAGCAATGTATTCCACGTATGAACACAAAATTTCTTTGTTCAGTCCAATCATTGAACCGTTCTGGAATAAGTAATCTGCCCACTCTTTTTCTTGCTCAACCGCATTCATAAAGATAGCGCGTGCTTCGTCTTTACATTCTTCAGCAATTTGCGCCATCTCAGGGTCGTCTTTACCCTTAGCCCACAAGTTAAGAACGTGTTGGGTTGACGATAAGTGTAGGTTCTCATCACGAGCAATTAGACGAATAATTTTTGAGTTGCCCTCCATAAGCTTTCGCTCAGCGAACGCGAAGGTACAAGCGAAGGACACATAAAAGCGTATAGCTTCCAATGCATTTACTGAGTTCATGCATAGGTATAGCTTTTTCTTCAGTTCATACATGTTGATAGTGTGAGCAACGCCATCAACGGTATGTACGCCTTCACCTTGAGTTTGCCATAGTTGGGTGGCAAAGATGAGGTCGTCGTAATACTTCGAGATATCGGCAGCGCGACGTTTGATTTCTTCGTTTACAACAATATCGTCAAAAATTTCGCTTGGGTCTGAAAACAGGTTACGCAAAATGTGCGTGTAAGAACGAGAGTGAATCGTCTCGTAAAAAGACCAGGTTTCTACCCAAGTTTCGAGCTCGGGCAGCGAGATTATTGGCAAGAACGCTATGTTAGGGCTTCTGCCTTGTACCTGTCTCTTATACACATCTCCGAGCCCACGAGACAGGCAGAAATCT
>OJFL01000614.1_pt1 | contig 17327 bp, 15 predicted proteins | sample 1594131 | NCBI WGS metagenome assembly OJFL01 (sample SAMN05416782, study PRJEB24817) | seawater metagenome | isolation source: Sea water | place: Canada:Atlantic | collected 2013-07 | reverse complement strand
GATCTACACACTGCATATCGTCGGCAGCGTCAGATGTGTATAAGAGACAGAGACTTTCGTTGGCTTGTGGGACGCGCCATAGAGCAATGACTGACACCAGAGCAATCTGGGACTTCGCACAACATGTTCAAAAAAACTTTGAATCTTCTCTAATTTCCGATTCGATAGAAAAACTACTCAAAGGATCCTCTCTTCCCAAGGGAATCGATAAAGAAATGATTGAAGCGATCCCCTCCAGTCCTGGGGTATACATCTTCAAAGGTGAAAATAATTGCATCCTATACGTTGGCAAAAGTAAGAACTTACGCAGCCGCGTCACCTCTCACTTTAGCGGAGATCACTCGAATAAAAAAGACCTCAAAATAAATCAAAACATAACTCAAATTGACTGGCATGAATCTGCAGGGGAACTGGGCGCATTGTTATTAGAATCTCAGCTAGTTAAGACGATGCGTCCGCTGTACAACAGAAAGCTGCGCCAAAAAACGGAAAGCTTTACAATTCATTGGAATCCGATTGACGGGCCAAAAAACCCTCAAGTCAGCGAATTATCAGAATTTGACGAAATTCCTTTGGGTTCCATTTACGGTATTTTCGACAGCAAAAAAGCAGTTTTAAAGACTCTTAAAGATGTATCAAAAACATACAACCTCTGTTTAAAAACATTAGGTATAGAGTCTGGAGAAGGGCCTTGTTTTTCCCATCAATTGGGAGTTTGCATGGGAGCTTGCATTGAAGAGGAATCAACTCTCAATCATGCAATGCGACTATCGCTAGCGCTAAGTAAATTTTTAATTCCAAGCTGGCCTTTTGAAGACGAAGTACTTTTGATTGAGCAAAGCGAGCGAAGTGGCCTCGTAGAGAAACACAGAATTAGGAATTGGACTCACCTCGATTACGAGGTTACAGGGAAAAAATCGAACAGTGAATACCTTCTATCACCGCAAAAAGTGTTCGACTATGATACGTTTCAGATCTTACGTAAATTTATAGAAAAGCCAACGAATCAGCTCACTATAATTCCAGATAAATTTAGATCACCTCACTGACTGTTCTTTCAAAAAATCTAACAATGCTTTATTGAATTGTTGCGGTTGCTCCACATTCGATAAGTGAGACGCCCCCTCAATAATCGTAAGGCTTGACCCATGAGTCGCAGCTTGAATCTCTTTTGACATTGACACGGGCGTCCCAACATCCGAGTCCCCAACCATAATTTTAATCGGCACTTGAATTCCCCCCAGTCGATCTGTGCAATTTATCTGCGAAATGGCATGGCAGCAGCCCACATAACCATTTACCGGTGTCTTCTCAATGAGAGTCGAGATAAATTTGAGCTCAGGTCGAGGCTCACTTAAAAAAGAGCCTGTAAACCATCGCTCCATGGTCCCAGGCACTAAAGCCTTCATACCCTCTGCTTTTGCTATATCGATTCTTTCACGCCACGCGGGTTGCACTTCCAGAGGCATACGACTTGTTGTGTCACATAACGTAAGTGAAGCGAATGAATTGGGGAATTTGATAGCGTAGACCATACCAATCATACCTCCCATGGACAAACCGACCCAATGAGGACTATTGATCTCTAAACTATCAAGTAATTCCTTTACATCAACCGCCAATTGATCAAGTGTGTACGGAGCATCTGGCGCCTCACTTGCACCATGTCCTCTTGTGTCAAACGCCAAAACTCGGAAATGATTCTTAAGGGCGTCTATTTGCGCTCCCCACATTGTCAAATCACACATCAACGAATGACTTAAAACGACCCATGGGCCTGAGTCCCCGAAAACTTCATAGTTCAACGTTATCCCGTTCGCTAGCAGTCTCATTACTTCCCTTCATTAATCAGTAATCGGCCACGCATAGTGGCTCAGTATTTATCAATTTATATGAATGTTTCATTAGAATAACTAATATTGTAAGTAAGAACCAAAATAATAACTAAGCTGGGGGTGAGCAGTGCGTATTATTCAATTTAGAGGAAGGGACGGCGCGAGGAGAGTCGGCCGAGTATCTGATGGCGGCATCGTGCACACGATTAGGGGAGCCACCACCACATATGAGCTCGCGCTAGAATCTATCAAAAAAAGAACATTAATCAAAAATATGATCGATGAAAGAGTAACTGAAGAAAAAGACACCATGGATCAAATTCTCGCAGAAAAGAGAATCTATGTTCCTTTCCATCACCCTAACCCTTACCACCAGATGGTCTCAGGAACAGGGTTATCGCACCTCGGGAGCGCCAGTGCTCGAAACTCCATGCACGCAAAACTCGATCAAGACGAGGCATCATTAACGGATTCAATGAAGATGTTTAAATGGGGCCTCGATGGCGGCAAACCAAAAACTGCAGAAATCGGAACTCAAGCGGAATGGTTTTATAAAGGAGATGGGGATTGGGTCTCAGACCCCGAAGCAGAGTTAATATGGCCAACCTATGCACTAGATGGAGGGGAGGAAGTTGAATTAGTTGGTATCTACCTAATTGATGAGACCTCTACGGCAAGGCGCGTGGGTTACGCTCTCGCCAATGAGTACGCTGACCATGTCATGGAGAGACAAAACTACCTATATTTATCTCACTCTAAATTAAGACACTGCTCATATGGTCCCGAACTATTAATCGGTGATTTACCCCTAGATATTCGAGGTAGAGCGAGGGTTTTAAGGGCGGATACTGTAATTTGGGAAGAAGAATGGCTATCGGGCAATAATCACATGTCTCACTCCATCGAAAACTTAGAACACCATCACTTTAAATATCCCGAATTCAGACGACCGAGGGACGTTCACATACATTTCTTTGGCGCAGCCAATGGCAGCTTTACAAAAAATATTGAAACTCAGGACGGTGATATTTTTGAAATTGAGTCAGCCACGTTTGGCCACCCTCTCAGGAATACGCTAGTCAAAAACACAAATCAAGATAAAAAAATCATAGTTAAATCTTTGTGAAAATAGATTTAACTAGACTTAAATAAAAGCTTAATGAGCCTGATCGAGAGGCGACCAAATGAAAAATGCGCTACTGTACGGTTAAACAAATGTAAAAAATTAATGCGTTTACGAAATTCATACAAACTTAATAGCGTATTTTATCTAGTGATATAAATATAAATTTAATTCACAAGTTTTTTTATACACTGACATTTACAATCGACATATAAAAATAATTACATAAAGATATGACTCAAGAATTAATCTATAACTTAAATGTTAAAGCGCAGCAGGTCCTTTCGACACCGCAATTAATAAAAAACGAAATTCCAGTTCCTGATAAGGCAGTATCAACAATTATCAACGGGCGGAAATCCATTGAGGCCATTTTGGATAGAAAAGATAAACGACTGTTGGTGGTCGTTGGTCCCTGCTCTATCCACGACACCAATGCCGCTATGGACTACGCCAGTAGGCTGCGAAGACTCTCGGAACAGGTCTCAGAGACAATGATGATTGTTATGCGTGTCTATTTTGAAAAACCTCGCACTACTGTGGGCTGGAAGGGGCTCATTAATGACCCGCAAATGGACGAATCGTTTGATATTGAAGAAGGCCTTCGTATCGCGCGACGATTACTGATCGATATTAATGAAATGGGGTTGCCTGCAGGCACAGAAGCTCTTGATCCAATTAGCCCACAGTACTTAGGAGACTTGATCTCGTGGAGCGCTATCGGAGCGCGGACGACAGAATCTCAAACTCATCGAGAAATGGCAAGTGCACTCTCCTCTCCCGTTGGATTTAAAAATGGCACTGACGGTAGCTTATCTGTAGCGGTTAATGCTCTTCACTCAGTCTCTAATCCGCACAGTTTTCTAGGCATCAATAGCGATGGTCAAGTTGCTATCACTCATACGAAGGGTAACCGCTATGGACATATCGTGCTTCGAGGCGGGTCGAAAGGACCCAATTACGACTCAGTATCAATATCCTTGGTTGAGAAAGAACTAAGCGAAGCGAAGCCTAAGCTGCCTTCAAACATAATTGTTGACTGCAGCCATGCCAACTCAAACAAAGATCATAATTTACAACCTCTCGTATTCAACGATTGTATCAATCAGGTTGCTGATGGAAACACATCGATTATAGGCATGATGCTCGAAAGCAACATAGGTCCTGGGAATCAAAAATTAATTCAAGACCAAAGCAAAATGCAGTACGGTGTATCCATCACAGATGCGTGCATTGATTGGGCAATGACAGAAAAAACATTGCTCGACGCTCATAAAAAATTGGCATCATCACTTTCCGTACGCTAACTTAATTTTTGTAACGTCGAATAACTCAATGCGATTAACGCCACCTCAAAAGGCAAGACAACCCAAACTAACATCGCACCTATAAGCTCCGCGAGAGGGACCCCAGCAAGACTAAACCAATTAATCGCAAGTGCGATCGCCACGGGAAAAAGCACTGCCAGAAACATCAATACTAGTCCATTTCCTTTAGTTACCAACCAAGACCACTTAAAGGCTTCAAAAAGTCCAATTTCAGGATTTCTGCTCACCTCAGGAAATACGAGTATCAATCTTCCAGCAATATATATCGGCGGCAAGAAATTGAGCATTGCCAAATAGCCAACGTCCCCAAAAGCTTTAAAAATAGTCACAAGAACAGTACTCGACATAGCCAGCGCGAACATAAATATCATCGCCAAAAAAAACATAGCTAGAGTGAATTTCGTTTCCGACAACCCCCATGAAATCGGTGAGTTGTCAGCTAAGTCGCATTCTAAAAAGACCCGATATGCACGGACAGTGGCTATGACTGTGATAAAAAACATAGCAGTGATGACAAATATCTGAGCACCATAACCGGCTGCTACTTCATCCGCCTCTTTTTGCTCGCCAATGATTTTTACACCAAAGGAGTCCGCAAACGACAAACTCATTCCAATGGCGAACGGTAGCCACAGCGAACGCACAAGGACGAATCGCTTCTCATACGCAAAAACTGCTGCGCCGAGAATCAATTTAAGCAAAGGAAGCCTGGTAGCTATATGGTCTGTCATGAATTTTTAAGTCTCAAAATAATACGTTTTAGGTGCCTCGATGCTTTAGATATCCGCGAACCATCCATGTAAAGCCTAGCACCTGAAGAATTAAGAAAATACTGAAAGCGCAGACATACCCCTCTGGCGCGTATCCAGTTCCTACGGTGTCCCATTGATTCAATATGATACCGAATAACCATTGAGATCCAAATGCTGTTGTAAACGCTAAAAGATTTAATGCCGTAGTAGCACGCCCCGTGAGTTGTACTGGAAAACTCTGAGAAATAATCGAAAATGCTAAGCTACCCGATGTACCCAACAACCCCCACCCAATCCAAATGACCCAGGACATCTGAGTGACTTCAAACACGAGAAGCATCTGCAAGCCCATATAAGCGACCGTAGCCCACATAAGAATCACTATCGGCTCAATGCCACGTCGACTCATTCGCGTAGCAAACGCACCCCAGAAGAGGAAGCCGAGCATTGTGGCAATGCCAAGTATTAATAGGTGCATGGCTACGCTGGTGCGATCAAGTCCAGCAACATCGGATAGCCAAGGTCCTGCCCACAAGCCTTGCACCGCCATGTTAAATGCTTGAGGTAACACTGAACCTAATGCAATCCGCCAGAATATTGGCGAGCGGTAGACACTCAGCGCCCCAAGTAATTGGTCCTTTGTTGAACCAATGTCATAAGCATTTTTTCTATCTGGGGCTACAAAAAATACAATTGCTGAAGCGACAAGTGTAGCAAAACATAGCACTAAGAAGAGTTCTCTCCACCCAGAAAAAGACAGCATATACTCTACAGGAGCAGTAGCAGAGATCGCTCCTAAACCCCCGATAAACATAATCCTTCCAGTCATTTCTGGAAGCTTTTCCTTTGGGAACCACAATGAGAAAATCTTAATGCTAGACATCAAACAAGCCGCCACACCAAACCCAATAAATGCGCGGCCTAGTAATAAACTCTGAAAGCTATCCGCCTGAGAAAAAATGAAGGCCCCGATAGCCGCCAAAATAAGTAAGGCTGCATTTACTCGACGGGGACCAAAACGATCAAGAAATACACCGATAGGAATTTGTAATGATGCAAAAGTTAAAAAATACACTGACGTCAATAGCCCTAACTCACTTGCACTCAAATCAAATTCAGCAATAAGATTTGGGGCTATAACTGCATTGACGGAGCGAAATAAATACGACAAGAAGTAACCGCACGCAAATGGCATGAAAACCAATAACGCTTGACGCAACGGTATAGCATGTAAACTGTCTTCAGATTGTTTATTCACCGCCAACAGTCATTGAGTCGATCAAGATAGACCCGACCTTGAAAGAAGAACGACTCAAAACATCATTACCTATTGCACTAATAGCTTTAAACATATCTTTAAGATTACCCGCTACCGTAACCTCTTGAACAGGGTGCACGATCTCCCCATTTTCCACCCAAAAACCTGATGCGCCTCGAGAATAATCCCCAGTCACCATATTGGTTCCGTGCCCTAGGAGATCGGTTACGAGAAAACCTGTGCCCATCATTTTTAACAAATCACTAAATTCATGCGTAGCTCCCGAGGAACGGACAAATAAGTTATGAGCACCTCCCGCATTTCCAGTCGTAGCTAGACCGAGCTTTTTAGCTGAGTAGGTGCTCAAAAATAAACCCTCAAGCCTTCCCGAAGAAACAACAGATCGCTGCGTCGCTTGAACACCTTCATTATCAAATACCGTACTAGACAAACCTCGCCTTACGAAAGGGTCTTCTTCAATCGATATAAACTCAGGAAACACTACTTCTCCAACCTTACCTTTCAAAAAAGATTGTTGGCGATATAAATTACCACCACTGACCGCCGACACAAAATGTTTCAGGATTCCTGAAGCTACGGGTGCCTCAAAAATAACAGGGATTTTTTTGGTATTGATTTTTTTTGCGCCTACCTTTCCAAGAGCTCGACTTCCAGCACGCTTACCAATCTCAGAGGCGGATTCCATATCCTCAGCACATCTAGCAGTGCTCCACCACCCATCTCTCTGCATTTGATCACCCTCACCAGCTGTGACCGAGCAACTTATGTAATGACGCGTACTGGGGAACCCTTGCATAAACCCGTTTGAGTTCGCGTAAACGAATTGCCCCTCTTGCACCGATACGCCAGCCCCCTCGGAGTTCTTAATCTCAGGGCTCACGTCAAACGCCGTTTGTTCGCACGATAACGCAAGATCTATAGAATCCTCCATCGATATATTCCATGGATGGTAAAGGTCAAGGTCAGGCATCTCTCTGGCCAACCGGTCTGGATCAGCCAATCCAGAATACGAGTCCTCCGCAGTCAGTTGAGCTATCGATACGGCGGCTTCTACTGTATGTGCGATCGCATCCGTCCCCAGGTCTGATGTACTGGCAAATCCTTTGCGATGTCCAACGTAGACTGTTATCCCCAACCCCTTGTCCCGGCTATATTCCAGATTCTCGACCTCACCCTTTCGAACTGAGACCTCACTGCCTAGACCCTCGTTAAGATCCACCTCAACTGCACTTGCCCCCAGGCCTTTCGCCATTTTTAGGGTTTTTTCCGCAATTTCTTTGAATTGGTCTATGCTGTACGCAAATTCTTTTTGAGACATTTTTTTATCACTCACCTAAATAAAGCACTGACAAACAGCGCTTAGAAACTTGAAATGTGGAACACAACTATCGTGTTGCATGATATCACCACCGCCAACTTCCTATCAGACTTATGGATTCATCAAAACCAAGCAAAACAAAACTCAAAAAAGAAATGGAAGATCTACAAAATATTGGCGCATCCCTTGTGGCTCTACCGAAAGAGGTTTTAATCAAATTTGAGCTTCCAGATTCATTAAGACGCGAAGTCCTTGAAGCGAAGAATATAAGACAAAACGGCGCAAAACGAAGACAGTTGCAATTTATCGGGAAAATAATGAGGAATATTGATGTTGACCCGATACGCATTCAGCTCGAAGAACTTAAACAACCCTCTGCGACCAAAGTTAAACTATTGCATGCGACAGAGTCTTGGCGTAACAAACTTCTAGAGAATGAACAAAGCTTGAAAGATTTCGTCTCTCTTTACCCCACTATCGATTCATCTGAGCTGGAGCTTTTAATTTCAGATTGTCGTGGAGCCTTGTCCAATAAATCAAAAATTTCCTACCGTAAATTATTTAAAATAATATCGATAGCTCTCCAATAAAAAAACGGATAAGTGATGCAATTTGTTATAGTTTCTTACTGGAATTAAGGCTACACAATTAAGACAAAGGCATTGTTTTTTATGAGTGAAGAAAAAATACGTATAGGTCTCATCTCGGTCAGTGATCGCGCATCAAGTGGCGTCTATACAGATCAGGGATTGCCCTCTCTACGGCAATGGTTAGATAGCGCCGTGGCGAACCCTATCGAATACGTTGAAAAACTTATTCCTGATGAACAAAAAATAATTGAAGAGAGTCTCATAAGACTCGTAGATCATGACCAATGCGACCTGATCCTTACAACTGGAGGCACTGGCCCTTCTCCCCGTGATGTCACGCCGGAAGCGACTTTAGCTATTGCAGAAAAAACAATGCCTGGTTTTGGTGAGCAGATGCGTCAAATCAGCCTTAATTTTGTGCCGACAGCAATTCTCTCTCGACAAGTCGCCGTGGTCAGGAAACAAGCCCTCATTATTAATTTACCTGGTCAGCCCAAAGCAATTAAGGAAACTCTAGAAGGTCTGAAAAATGCTGAGGGGGGAACAATTGCCCACGGAATATTTGCCGCAGTGCCGTACTGTATTGACTTGATTGGTGGACCCTATATTGATTGCATAGAACCATTTTGCAACGCTTTTCGACCCAAATCCGCAAGAAGGAACAAAAATTAACCTATCTAACCTGCAAGTTAAAAAAAAGGCCGCGCGATCAAACAATAACTAATAAGGATGCTTAGCCGCCGATATACCACGCTCGGTATTAACGGTCATCAGAATAGATAAGCCTATTACGAAGAGGACCACTAGAGATAGGATTGAATTTCTGTGGTCTCCGTCCGTTAGCCAGGTGAGCGCTCCATATGTTAGCGGGCCTAAGATTGATGCGCACTTAACCGACAACCCCCAAAGTCCGAAGAATTCAGCTTTTCTGGCGTCAGGCGTCAAGACCGACACAAAAGCTCGGGCATTAGATTGACAAGCGCCGAGTAACAACCCAACCAGATTCGCGGTTACCCAGAAACTGGGCCGACCATCAGATAACCATGCCAACAATGTCACAAAAATCCATCCGATCAAAATAGCTATCAACGACTGACGATGACCCAGAAAATCGTGCAACCGACCAAAACTATAGGCTCCTAAAGCCGCTGTCACATTAACGACCATAATCAACATGATAGTTTCAACAAAGGTAAATCCAATTACTTGCTGCGCATATATGGCGGCAAGCGCTATGACCGCTTGGACTCCACCTTGAAAAAAAACAGTACTCAACAAAAATCGATATAAATCAACAAACTGATGTCGTTGGCGCAGGGTATCCAAAGACCGATTGATAACAAATGAAATAGTTAAGTTATCCCATGTTTTAGTGTTGTCTTTGTCCAAGTAGATGAATGTTGGTAATGCTGCGAGAAGAAAAATAGCCCCCGTGATAATCAAGGTGATTGGTACATATTGCTCAGCCTCCCAACCCCTCGATTGCAGTTGAAAAATGGTCACAAGCGACAAAGCTAAGGTCAGGATACCTCCGAAATATCCAACAGCCCAACCAATTCCAGACACACGGCCAACTGATTCCTTTTTTGCAATTTCCGGCAAGTAGGATGCAATGATGTTTTCACCAAGACTAAAGAAATAATTTGAAATTATCAAAAATACCGCAGCAAACCATAAATCACCTTGGCCCGCCGTTGACAACACAATAGTACTCAGCGCACATCCGAGAGTGACCACAAACAGCACCTTTTTTTTAGAGCCTGTCACATCAACATATGCGCCCAATACCGGCCCTGTAATCACTGCAAGAAAGTAAGAAAAAGAAAGTACTAACGTCCACAAAAACGTCGCCCAAACCTCATTCTCAGCGACGATGGACACAAAATAGGCGTTAAAAATAGCCGTTATGACGACAGTTGTATAACCTGAATTAGCGAAATCATACAGCGACCAAGCCAAAAGATGGCGTTTGGTGTATCCGTCGTTTAACATATCTGAAATTCCACTTTGGCTCAAATTGTCCGCCTTATTTTGCTCGATAAATTACAGCCAATACTCATATAGGCTAAATGATATTCAGGTCTCTAAATTCTTGAATTTCTTCTGCTGAGTACCCTACTCCAGATAAAACCGTGTCGGTATGTTCCCCTAGGTCGGGGCCCAACCATTGCGTTTTACCTGGGGTATCTGAAAGCTTTGGAACAATCCCTGGGATAAGAAGGCTTTCATCTTTCGATAATTTAAATTCTTCAATCATATTTCTCGCACGATAGTGAACATCAGACACTATATCGCTAACATCATATATTTTTCCCGATGGCACCTCGGCCTTCTCGAGTACTTGAAGTACATACTGGAGATCATGCGACGCACACCAGTTACCGATAATTATGTCTAGCTCATCACTACGAGCTGCCCTTCCATCGTTACCAGACAACTCCGGGTCATCCGCTAAGTCAACGCGATCAATGGCTAGCATCATTCTCTTAAAAATGGAATCACCGTTAGCCCCTATGACCACGTACTTACCATCTTTTGTCACATAGGAATTAGAGGGAGCTATCCCTGGTAACGTTGAGCCAGTCCTCTCCCGGACAAAATTATAGTAATCGAACTCTGGAACCATACTTTCCATCAGACTGAAAACGGCCTCATATAAAGCGACATCGACGACCTGACCTTTACCTGTGGAATCACGTTGCCTGAGCGCCATCAACGCGCCAATAACGCCATATAGCGAAGCCACGGCATCACCGAGACTAATGCCCACTCTTACCGGTGGTCGGTCAGGGTAACCGGTGACGTGTCTCAACCCACCCATTGCTTCGCCAATAGAGCCGAATCCAGGTCTATCGCGATAAGGGCCCGTTTGACCGTATCCGGATAAACGCACCATAACTAAACCCGGATTATCTTTCGCAAGCGAGTCATAATCCAAACCCCATTTTTCCATCGAACCTGGCCGGAAATTTTCCACTACTACATCTACCTCTTTGGCCAAACGTCGAACAATCGCTTGCCCAGATTTTTCTTTCAAATTGATTGTGATTGACTGTTTGTTCCTAGCTTGTAGCAACCACCAAAGTGACTTATCTTTGTATAGTTTCCTCCATTTTCTGAGAGGATCCCCTACCTTAGGAGATTCAACTTTAATTACCTGAGCGCCAAAATCAGCCATTACCCTTGTACAAAATGGACCAGCAATTAACTGACCCAACTCAAGAACCTTTACGTTTTCAAGAGGTCCCATGTACATTCCTTATGCAAAAGTGTCAAAAAAATAGATAAACTACTTATAATCATCATATTCGATAGAAAGCGATTGTCCTATGTTAAAAAAAATTTTAGTTCTTCTCATCACTCTTTGCACCACCCAAGCTGCTATGAGTGCCGAATGCTCAAAGGTATTGAATACACGCCTAAATAACCTAAACGGCGAATCCATTGACTTTTGCGATTATCAAGGCAAAGTGATCCTAGCTGTCAACACGGCGAGTTACTGTGGCAACACACCTCAATATGAAGCACTGGAAACACTTTTTCAGAAATACACTGATAAAGGTTTTGTCGTAGTTGGTTTTCCAGCAAATAATTTTGGAAATCAAGAGCCAGGGTCCAACGAAGATATCCAAGAGTTCTGCCAACTCAACTATGGCGTCAATTTCCCAATGGTCCAAAAAACCGATGTCGTTGGACCAAACAGCAATCCGATTTTTGCAGAATTGCAGTCAATGACGGGCGCATCTCCGAGCTGGAATTTTCATAAATATTTAATTTCTCGCGACGGGATGAGCGCCTTTAGTTTTTCATCTTCGATGAATCCCATGAATGCAAAGCTTGTTAAAAAGCTAGAGCAACTGCTTGAATAAAATACGAACGCTCCATTAGTCAGACGGGCGTTATTATGCGTCATACTCCCGGATCACTTGACCAGCCAGTGGCGAACCGTTAATAAACCCGTGTTGGTCGGCAATTTTCTGTCCATTAACCCAAACGCCATGAACACCCTCGGCTGGCGTGGTTAGGCGTGAGGCACCCGCAGGCAGATCATGGAGCCGTTGCGTAGGCCCTCGACCCACAGTGCTTGGATCAAATAGTAACAAATCAGCCCAAGCACCCGGAGCAATGTAACCCCTGTTTTTAATTCCAAATAATTTAGCTGATTCTAACGTCAGTTTATGTATCGCTTTTTCCAGCGGCATGATCTTTTTATCTCTCACCCAATGCCCCAAAACGTGTAATCCAAATCCAGCATCACATAAAAATGTTAGATGAGCTCCAGCATCAGAAAGTGAGATGATCGCGTTTTCATCACACATGAGCTTTCCGACCGCCTCCTCATCCGAATTCATTATTGTCGCAGTGAACATCGTGTCGAGGTTTTCTTCAAGCGCCAGATCCAACATAAAATCCAATGGGGCTTTTTGTGACATTTCAGCCAAATCGGCAATGGACTTGCCCTCGAAAGACGCATTAGCCGCCCTTGCCACTAGAGCGACGTAGACTTTCTCCCACTCCCCGCTAAAAACCTTTACTTCTCCACTATTCAACTCATCCATAAAGGCTTGTCTGAAATCTGGATTAGCTAGCGCATCTTTATATGCTTCACGACCAAGATCCATCATAGGGTGCCAACATGTGAAACCTTCAAGGGGATAGGGTGAGTGAAAAGAAAAATCCATATTGAGCGGGCATGGGGATACAGCTCCATACAAGCGATTACCGCGCGATTGAGCCCCTTTAATTTCCAACAAATCAGAAAAAGTTTTATTTGGGTCAAGATGAGAGTGCAGAAGTGCTGCGACAATATATGGCCGATTGGCTTCCGCACTCAGTTTTTCGATTTTGGAAATAGGCATATCAAATGCTTTCGTCATCATTAAAACACCTCGCCCTACATCCTTTAATGCGCCAGACAAAGCCAACATTTCAGCATCATCGGCAAGTCTAGAAGGCATAGGGATGCCACCCTCTCCGTTATGTCCTGGAAACCGAGTCGTTGCAAAACCACAAGCACCCGCTTCCATTGCCTCAACGATAATAGCTTTCATTTGCTGGATTTCTTCGGACGTAGCAACTCTCTTCGAAGCTTCTTCCCGTAAGATATAAGTTCTAACGCTGGAGTGCCCCACAAAACAGCAAACGTTAGGTGCAACGCCCTTTTCCTCGAGCATGTCTAGGTACTGGGGAAATGTCTCAAAACTCCAATCGATGCCTTCTCTGAGCGCATCAATCGACATACCCTCTACCTGGGTCAGGTTTCGCATCGTAATCTCGCGATCGCTGGGATAGCACGGTGCGATCGTGAACCCACAATTCCCCATAACTAGAGTTGTGACACCCAGCAGAGGTGACGGATTACAATGTGGATCCCACGTAACTTGCGCATCATAATGCGTATGATTATCAACGATGCCAGGCATCAGACAAAGGCCTGAAGCGTCAACCGTTTCTTTCGCTGACCCATCACAGAACCCAACCTCAAGGATACGACCCTTCTCAACGCCTACAGAGCCTAAAAATCCCGGCTTTCCCGTTCCATCAATGATCGTGACATTATCAAAACGAATATCAAGCATATGCTGGTCCCCCATGAACTGTCGACTTAATGTCTCGGCTTATTTTTATTCTCATTCATCCAAAAGTATTTTTTATCGAATATGGTCTATTCAGCAATGTGCATAAATAAGATTTTGATCTATGTTTAAACAACTTTCGGTATACAGAATACACGCACTAACGACGCCAATAATAGTTATCTAACAAATCCGCATCATCAAAATGACGCCGCCCAACAAACGCCGTAGCGTGCCGTCCCCATTGCCGCATGGCGCCCGGGCTTCGGATACCTGACGGCCAAAGTAAGAAACGCTCACCTCGTTCGGAACCTTTAACAATGCCATTTAACCCAAATAAATTTCTAAAACCTTGGGGTGTCGCAATCGAACGCATTTGGTTATAAGGTTTCAATGAGTATTGTTGAATATCGGCTATGGTGCCCTCAATACCGAATTCCACATTAGCTAGGTAATGCGTTTTTGACTGCACTGTGATATTGGGCCTAACAAACTCCGGCATTTCTGTTAACCGTTTTGGCGAGAACGCCCATTCTGTATATCTATTCGGCGCTGCAATCGACGTCAACCGGTCAGTGGGGAAAAACATGTGATAACAACCACAAGGGTGAATAGAATCAAAAAGCAAAGGCAATCCATCGTCATCTAATGTCACGCGCCATATAATTCCATCCAATCGACCACCTAGAAGATCAACGAATCCATCTTTAGGACGGGCAGGAAACCAGGCTATGTAAACAAGCTGTGGAAGTGTCTTCCCTTCAAATCGTGTGTACGCCATATGAGTATAAACAGTGGGTCGGGTCACATCTACTCGAACTTGTTGCCCATTTGTAAAACCAACCGCGCCAATCTGGTCAAACGCACCTGAATTCTCAATCGTGAAAACCGGTGCAAAAGCCTTAAATATTGCCGAAAAATCATCAGATTGCAACTGCAGCTGGCCTAGTGAATCACGGTTTCGGAGCAACCGTGACACCTCCAAAGAAGTAAGCCGACCTTCAACACCGGGGACATACCGACGCTTAGCCAAGCCATCAACATCACCCCGTGTATATCGCTCAAAAGTGGCTCGCGCCTCCTCATGCCAATCCTCGATGCCCTGACTAAATGGAATTTGCAATAATGAATAAAAACCCAAGGCCCGCTTCATCCAACTATAGTCATCAGACACGACTGTTCGATCAAACAAATCTGCCGTCTCATTGTTTGAATACGTGAGGAGATCTTTTTTCAAATAGTCAGAACATAGACTTGTAATTTTTTGGACCTGTGCGCGATCACCTCCCAGCGAGAAAATGCCGGTTTCGTTCAAATTATTTATTTCAATTCGACGACTTTCTTTATCGATTTTCGTCATTGACGCGACCCAATCAGTATAAAGTTTGCGGCTTCCCTGAACCTCACGCGAAAACGAACTGAGAAAACGATTGACCCTAAGAAAAGGATAACCTTTAACCGTACTTGCACCGAAGTCTCTAGCGCCAAACTTCCCGGTCACACCATCGAGCCGTTCAAACCACCTCTGGCAGGACGCGCTAGAGATTTGGAAGGACTGCAATTCGGCGTCGTCCAAATAGGAATGGGTACCCGTGGCGCAACCAGATAGAAGACCACCCAGCGCTACTAACAACCATATGTGACGACGGATGAGCACTAACTACCTCTTCTCATAGCCATCTAAACGCTTATCCATCTGCTTCTGAATTTCAGACATAATCCCTCGAAATTGATTTCTGATATTTTTTCGAATGAAGCTCTGCGCTATAAAGTTCGGAATTGGAAGTGATGGGTCCAGGTAACCAGTCCATGATAGTTTCCAGTGATACTCACCAAGACTAACTAAATGATACCCACCCGATAAATGGTCAAAATTACCAGACACTAATTCAATATCAATATGATATGGCTTACGTTCAATTGACTTAACAACAACGTCCACTGGAATTTTAAAAAAAAATAATTCTGATACTCCATGCTGCTCAACAACTGCTATCTGACCATCATAACGCAGCAGACGACTCGAATTCATTCCTGGAATATATTCCGCCAATCGGTTGTAGTCTGTTAAGGTAGCCCAAATGAGCTCATGGGGCGCGTGGATAACAGTTTCAACTTCTACATAAACCACACCATTTTCTAATTTTGAGTAGACACTCAATTGACCGATATCACTGAAGCCAGAGACAGGTATCCCGAGAAAAAAACCAAAAGTAAGCAATATAAACTTTAAGTGCCTTTTATTTGTAAATTGAAACAATATTCAGGCCTCCAAAAAACCATTTTTTAAATTAATAATTCATGGCTAGAAAACCTCCATATAGATATATTACGCGGCATCAACCGCTAAATCCACAAAGGATAACAAGCACTCAATTTTGTTAATATTTAATCTATCAAACTGTAAAAAAATTTAAAACCATGCACGATACTCTCTCGCGTCTTAACTCTAGAAATTTTCCGGCGCTTACGCGCAAACAGATTGAAACTGTGCAAATAAATCTGGGTTATCGATGCAACCAAGCGTGCCTTCACTGCCATGTCAATGCGGGTCCTAATCGAACAGAGCAGATGTCGCGAGACACCATTGAGGAAGTCATACAATTCATTGATATTGTAAAACCCAATGTAGTCGACCTTACAGGTGGGGCGCCAGAACTTAACATTCACTTTAGGGAGCTTGTCTCCGAAATACGAGAACGTAACGTTTCAGTAATTGACCGGTGTAACTTAACAATCCTGTCTGAACCTGGCCACGAAGATCTACCTGATTTTCTATCGGAACATGAAATTATTGTCACAGCATCGCTACCTTGCTATTCAGAAGAGAACGTCAATTCACAACGAGGGGACGGTGTATTCGAACGCAGCATTCAAGGATTACGTCTATTAAACGAAGTGGGTTATGGGGAAGGAAACCCAAAACTGCAATTACATCTGGTTTATAACCCGTTAGGGGCAACGCTGCCCCCCGCACAAGAAATGTTAGAAGTAGAATATAAAGAGCATTTATCTAAGCACTATGATGTGCACTTTGACGCACTCATGACCATAACGAATATGCCCATTAAACGTTTTGGCAGTACTTTAGTGAGTCGTGGTGAATTTGAAACATATCTGCAATTACTGCAAGATAACTACAGCGAGCACAATGTGGAATCCGTCATGTGCAAGACATTGATTTCTGTTGATTGGGAAGGGTACCTGTTTGACTGTGATTTCAATCAGATGCTAGGTATCCCGCTTGGAGATGCAACAAAAAAGATTCACATACGGAATTTGAACACAGATCATATCCAAGGCAAATCGATTGCAGTACGAGATCACTGCTTTGGCTGTACAGCTGGACAGGGATCGAGCTGCAGCGGAGCACTACAATAGGACAGCAGCAATAAGCGCCTCAGAACAGTCCTATCCAGCAGTAAAGAGTGAGTAAGTTAGAAATCGTGTAGGCAGCAAAATGGGGATGTCTATGTCCTGTCTCTTATACACATCTGACGCTGCCGACGATATGCAGTGTGTAGAT
>OJFL01000606.1_pt1 | contig 17511 bp, 15 predicted proteins | sample 1594131 | NCBI WGS metagenome assembly OJFL01 (sample SAMN05416782, study PRJEB24817) | seawater metagenome | isolation source: Sea water | place: Canada:Atlantic | collected 2013-07 | reverse complement strand
TAGATTTTAGGGGCTTAGCTTAAGAATAAAAGAGCGGTCTATTTTGACCGCTTACCTTTGGGAAGACGTTCACGCTAACTACGAAACTGAAAAAGAGCGCATTCAGCTATCGAATTATCAGCGTGATCTTCAACTACGAAAAGTGAAATGATGTCTATGAATCACACATCTAATAATAGATTTTTCAATATTTTTTTATTAGAAGGCATGTAAGTATTTCCTTTAACCTATAATAAACAAAAAGTTCAAACGAAAATTTTTCTAATATAATCTAGTCGATTGATATCAAGCATTACGTTACTCTAACAGCTTGCGTATCAGTCTGATTTAACTTTTTAAAGTAATGCTTACCAACTATTCAAATAGTTTAATATTACTGTAAATCTACACCTTTATTAATACCTATCCTTATATACTAAAAAAGCGAACAAGAGATTGCTTTTTACTTCTTTGTCCAAGAAGATTGAGGGTATGGCTAAGCAAACGTTTCAGAACCAAAAGCACGGTTGGGGGCTGACTTTATGATTCTGAAACTCTCTTGTTCGAAACTTAAATTCTCATTAACTTCGATTAATGAGAATGGCCATGGCCTTTGTCAAATGAGGTTGCCTTTTCAACATTGAGCACTTTCCCTTTTTTGCTAATGCTAAAGAAAAGAGTTTCACCGTTCTCAGAGTTTGTCGCTTTAACTATATATTCTCTCTCTGTCGCTTCAACTAATTCGAAATCTCCCTGTGCAACCTTATTCCATGATGTGTCCAGCTTCCCTACAGACATTCCATTGTTTTTAAAAGTAAGTGTTTTAGCCGTTGTCTGGGCAGCTTGGATCACCTCCATAACACTTACCTCGCCATGCGCTCCTCCATGTGCGAAAGCATTAGAAGAAGCTAAAAGCGCAGATGCAATTGTTAATACTCTTACGTATTTCATTCTGTGATTCCTCATTTTTACTTTAAACCTTCAACGATGTATTCACCGCTGAAAATTAGTTGAACATCAATATCTTTGTCTGTGTTGTTTTTCCAATACCAGCCATGTGACCCGTTAAAAGGAACAACAAAGCTCCCTTTCATACTTTCAACAGTAGCGACAGTATATGACTTAAAATAGCCAGTATTATCACCATCTGGTTCACCATGAAGATCGACATATAGCTCGCCATTACTTGTTTGCCATTCATAAGTGACCTGCTGGCTCTCCATCATGCTGAGCTTATACTCGATACCTTTACCTGCTGGAACAGTAACGACCACTGTATCTTGGTCACCGTCTGTACTTGTCATAGCAGATGGTGATTCTCCTTCCTGATTAAATACTGTTAGACCGAGCTTCTTTCCGACACCAGTAGGGTCAATGTCATACTCAGCAGGTAAAATAAATAACACTAGAGTCACTACTGCTACTGACAATGCAATTACAGTAGCTTTTATAAGTGCTCGATTCGTTTGATTAGATTCCATAAATATATTTCTCATAAGATTTAGCTAACAAAATACCCTGTTAGTTGCATACCAACTAACATAAAACCACCACTCATCAAGGCTGTGTTCGTTGCCGCAGAAAAACGGTCGAAACTCTCGAATTGACGCCAAAAATTAATTAACAGAAGAATAAAAACAAGAGCCATAAACTGACCAATTTCTACTCCAATATTAAAGGAGAGCAGATTTAGCGCTAGCCCATCTTCAGGTAAGTGAAACTCTTGGATCTTTGTTGCCAATCCGAAGCCATGAAACAAGCCAAAAATAAGTACAGCTTTCTTAGGGTCGGGTTGTTTACCAAAGAAATGGGTGAATCCCCCGAGGTTATCAAACCCTTTATAAACTACTGATAAACCGATAATTGCATCAATCAGGTATGCATTAACCTGGATATTAGCTAGGACTCCAGTCATTAGAGTTAAACTGTGACCTATCGTGAACATACTTACGTAGAGCAAGACGTCTTTACTATTTCTCAGAAAAAACAGTACTCCAACTAGAAACAGCAAATGGTCATAACCCGTAACCATATGTTTAGCTCCGATATACAGAAAGGGAATTATCTGGATACCAGTGTTGTTTTCTAAGAAGTTACGTGTACTGTCGTCTACACCGTGTGCAAAGGCTTCAAACGAAGCCATTGCAAACAGAGATAGAAGAAGGTACACAAAATGCGTTAGTTTTAATTTACCTAACATTTATTTACCCTTCGCTTTTCATTAATGAATTCCCAGAATTGTGCTCTTCAGACTTGTCGTTCGAATGTAAAATTCGAAATAGTGCGGGTAAGACGAAAAGCGTTAAGATTGTTGAAGAAATTACACCTCCTATTACAACGGTTGCCAATGGTCTTTGCACTTCAGAGCCGATCCCTGTGTTTAATGCCATTGGAATAAAACCTAGCGAAGCTACGAGAGCTGTAGTGATAACAGGTCTTAATCTCGTTACTGCTCCTTCAATAATTGCACTTTCGAGCAATTGGTTCCTCGAGATTAAATCTCGAATAAACGAAACAAGCACTAATCCGTTCAGAATTGCTATACCAGATAACGCTATAAAGCCGACTGCCGCAGATATCGAAAAAGGGATGCCTCGAAGGTACAAAGCAAAGATCCCCCCTGTAAGTGCCAACGGAACCCCTGAAAAAATAATGAGCGAGTCTTTTATCGAACCTAGTGCCAAGAATAAAAGTAAAACAATAAGAACAAGTGTGACTGGCACCACAATGCTTAAACGCTCAGACGCAGACTGTAGCTTTTGATAAGTACCACCATATTCAATCCAGTAACTGGCAGGTAATTTAACTTTAGATTTAATCGCTGCCTGTATATCTTGAACAAAGCTACCTAAATCTCGACCACGCACGTTGGCAGTAACAACGACTCTGCGCTTTCCGTTTTCGCGGTTGACTTGATTAGCTCCTAAAATAACTTCCATATCAGCAAGCTCTTTTAGAGGTATATGCTCACCATTTGGTAAGGAGATAGGCAAATTAGACAGCGAATTTACATCTTGGCGCTTTTCCTCAGGAAGACGCGCTACAATATCGAAACGTTTATCGCCTTCGTAAAATTTTCCTGCGACTTGCCCCCCCATAGACACAGCTACTTGTGTTTGAAAGTCTTCAAGGCTAAGCCCGTATAATGCGAGCTTTTCTCTGTGCGGTAGAAAAGTGAGTACTGGAAGACCTTTAGTTTGCTCTACCTGCACATCACGTATACCTTCAACATCCTGAATTGCCGTTTCGATTTCTTTCCCGAGTTCAGCCAAAGTATCAAAATCATCACCAAATACTTTTATTGCAAGCTCTGCTCTAACTCCAGCAAGCAACTCATTAAATCGCATCTGTATTGGTTGGAGAAATTCATACCTATTGCCTGGCACAGGTGTAACTAGTTCTTCTAATTCAGCAACTAGCTGTTCTTTAGTCTTATTAGGGTTAGGCCATTCGCTTCTAGGCTTAATAATTATAAAATTATCAGCAACGCTAGGAGGAACTGCATCTGTAGCTACATTCGCGGTACCTATTTTTGCAAATACGCGCTCTACTTCGGGTAACGCTTTTATTCTCTCTTCAAGTACTTTCTGCATCGCAATAGATTGCGATAGTGAAGTACCAGGAATTCTCAGCGCATGCATCGCGATGTCGCCCTCATCAAGGTTTGGCACAAACTCACTGCCGAGCCGCATCCCCATAAATGAAGCCAGCACAACTAATGAAAATGCAACTGTAATGACCAGCCATCTCGCCTTTAAAATAACCTTCAGAGCAGGCCTATAAAGTGATACTGAGGTATTGATAATGATGTTTTCTTTCTCAGTTACCTTGCCTTTGAAAGTTAGCGCGATAGCAGCAGGGATAAATGTAATTGAAAGTACCATCGCGCTAACAAGAGCTATTACTACCGTTATTGCCATTGGGTGAAACATCTTTCCCTCAACACCTGATAGCGCAAATATAGGTAAGTAGACTGCGGTGATTATGAAAACCCCGAATAAAGCAGGTCGAATGACCTCTCGTGTCGCATCGTAAACTAAGGATAAACGTTGTTTGGCGTTAAGCTCGCCTTTTTGAGTGGCATGAGAAAGTCTCCTCAAACAATTCTCAACGATAATGATAGCCCCGTCGACTAACAATCCAAAATCGAGTGCACCTAAGCTCATCAGATTCGCTGTTGTTCGTGTTTGAATCATTCCCGTTACAGTCATAAGCATGGCGAAAGGAATAACTAAAGCTGTCAAAAATGCGGCTCTTATGTTGCCTAATAGTAAGAAGAGAACAACAATGACCAAAATAGCCCCTTCAGTAAGGTTCATTTTGACCGTATCTAATGTTGTATTGACTAGTTTTGTTCGATCGTAGACAGCGTTTACGACTATTCCTTCGGGAAGTGACGCGCTAATTTCTTTTATTCGTTCACCAACACCTCTCGCGACCTTTTGGCTGTTCTCGCCTATCAACATAAAGACTGTACTCAGCACGACCTCTCGACCATTCTGTGTTGCAGCCCCAGATCTTAGCTCCTTACCTTCTTTTACTTCCGCGACGTCTTTTACTCGAACAATCTTGCCAAGGTCTGTAGGCAAAGGAATCTCAGAAATTTGTTTAAGCGTTTCCACTTGTCCAGGCAGTCGAATTAACCATTGAGCACCATTTTTCTCAATAAAACCTGCACCTTTATTTGAATTATGCTTTCCTACTGCATTTATGACATCTTGCTGAGTTAAACCGAATAACAATAATTTATCGGGGTTCAGTGCAATAAGGATCTCGCGCTCAAATCCTCCAATTGGGTTGACTTCAACAACGCCTTCTACTTGCATCAATTGTGGGCGAATTACCCAATCATGAACTGTTCTTAAGTCTGTCGGGGAAATTGGACGACCATCTTCATTGGTTGCCCCTTCCTTAGCGTCAACCGTGAACATGAATATTTCACCAAGTCCCGTAGAAATTGGCCCCAACTCAGGCTCCAGTCCTGAGGGAAGTTCAGATTTTGCAGCGTTAATACGTTCATTGACTAATTGCCTAGCAAAATAGATATCAGTGTCATCATTAAAGATTGCAACTACTTGTGATAATCCATAGCGAGATACAGAACGCGTATAAGACAGGTTTGGAACCCCTGACAATGCGGTTTCAAGAGGAAACGTGATACGTTGCTCTACCTCCAGTGGGGTATACCCAAGTGCCTCTGTATTTATTACAACCTGCACATTGGTAATGTCTGGTACAGCATCAATTGGCAGCTTTTGGAAGTTCCAAAGGCCAAGCATCGCTACCGCGAAAACAAAAACGAGAATTAGCTTACTTCTCTCGATTGAAAATTTTAAAATAGCATCTAACATTCAAGGAGTTCCTTAGTGGTCGTGAGACGCGCCCGACTTCTCAATATCAGCCTTTATTATGTAGCTGTTGAGAGTGACATATTCTGTTCCAGAGGGAATGCCGTTTAGTACTTCAACCCATCCCTCTGCTTTTCGGCCGAGCTCAAGCATCCGAACTTCGTATTGATCACCAAACTTTCCATAGACCACCGTGAAATCTCTGAAAGCCTGAAGGGATTCCTCTTTCACAGCTCTTTCAACGGTGAATGAGTCAAAGAGAATTTGGGCAGTTATAAACTGTCCTGGTGAGTAAAAGCCGTCATTATTATTGACAATGGCGCGATAGACTTTTGCTTGCGAGCCGTTAACGGCATAAAGGCTGTCAAAAATTTTAGTGCTTATCGTCTTATCGTGACCCGGAACTTGTATATCGACGGGAGCATCTAACAATTTCTTGTTTTGGTCTTCTGGATATACGTTCAGCTCTGCTATTAACTGCGAGGTATCAGTAATAGCGACTAGTTTCTTGTCTCCCGATTGTTCGCCTACCCCAATATCCTGAAATGTAATTAGGCCATCAATCGGCGATTTAACTTGATAACTTTGCAAGCTTTCGCTTGATTGGATAGTGAAAAGAGTCTGCCCTTTCTTTACTGCTTGACCTAAAATGACATCAACAGAAGTTATTTCGCCTGGATAACGCGCAGATATATTTCTCACTGCATTGGGGGGTAAAACTAACTGGCCATATACTTTCAACCGCGCGTTAAGTTTTTTACTCGATACGAAATCGGTTTTAATGTCCATAGCCTTTGCTAGTGAATCATCTATTTTTGTCCTTCCTTCATAGTTATCGTAAGACCATTCGTATGTTTTGCCTTGGTAATTGGCGGTAAGTGAAACTAAAAAAGAGTGAGGTTCATAGATAACCATGTCACCGCGCAGATAATTGCCCTCAACATAAAAATCTATGTCATCGATGCCATCTCCCAAACGCGTGAGTTTTACGTTCACTTCAATGTCTTCAGCTGATATTCGCTGTCCTGCATAACTAGCGTATACACGAAATTCGGGAGGGGTGTCGGTTTCATAAATCGCCAGCTCGATAGCAAGGTCACCCTGTCTCAATACTCGACCATTATTAGGGCCTTTCTCTACTTCTTCTTTAGTAATTTCTTTAGCTGACTCAGCAACAGCTAGGTTACTGATTGCGGATAAGCTAATGCCAATATGGGCAAATGCTATTAAGGTAAATAATTTGCGAAGTTTCATAGTGCTCTCTCATTCTTGGATACCGAAGTACCCGTTAATCTCTCTAATTCAATGTTAAATAGTTGAATGTTGGTATAGGCATCGATTAGGCTCTTCTGCGCATTTAACAGTTCTTTCTGGACCGCAAAGAGGTCCGTATATGAGTAAACTCCGATGTTGTATGCTCGACTAGCTTGCTCACTTGCTTGCTCTAACATCGGAATGGAACTGTTTGATAATTTTTGGATTACATGGAGGCTGTGCTTTAATTTGTGAGTCAACAATAGAGCATCAGTGGAAATACTTTGAAGTAAGGCATCAGATTCAGCAGCACTTTGGCTTTGCTTCGCACGCAAAGACGTGATTAATCCTTTATTACGACCTTCGCCTCCAATAGGTATTGATATCCCAGCTACAAATGCAAAGTCGTCAATTACTTCGTTTCGTCTAATGCCTGTCGACACTTCCCAAGCGGGTGACTCCTCTACTACTGCCAAATCAATTTCAGATTCAATTTCTTGTTGCTGTAATATGTAGCGTTGGATTTTCGGGTTTTCCTTCAATCTTTTCAAAACTTCATCTAACTCAGAAATTGAAGGAATATTTGTAAGCGTTCCAGTTACTGAAAAGTTTGTAGTGCCCTTCCACTGCGCCGCTAATGCAGATTTTGTTGCTGCAATCTCATGAATAAGATCTTCTACTTCTAGCTCATACAAAGATAGCGAAGCGCGAGCGCGGAGTTCATCGATAGCGTTAGCTTTTGCAGCTTTTACACGACCTTCTACAATGTCCAAGAGATTTTTCGCTTGGTCTTCTGCAATCTTTGCTAATTTTAAGTTCTCTTTTTGAGCCAATAAGGTTATGTACAATTGTGCTGTATTTGCTGCGATATCAACGGCTCTAACCTCTTGATCAATTGTAGTTGTGTCAGCTTTCGATGAAGCCAGATTGACCCTAGACTCGATAATGTCATTTTCAAGTAACCATGAAATGCTCAATGTTGCTTGCAATCCAGATACCCCTGAGTTGTTACCGGAGCCCAAGAAATCCTCGAGTTGCGCATTAATTACTTTAGGCGTTCCAACCTCAGCTTGAGTAATAAGAGCTTTTGCAGCCTCTGATTTATGTGTGAATACATGTAATTCAGGATGTTGTTGCAGGGATAGACTAATTGCATCATTCAATGTGAGTATTTCTTGTGCATTAACACCAACAGACATCCCACTGATGGACATGCTTATAAGCATACCACGCACAAAATACCGATTAATGATCGGTTTTTTGCTTAATTTTTTTCCAAAAAACATAAATAAAATCCTTATGAAAGCTTTTTAAAAGCCTTCGACTAAGTTTGAAAATAAAAACCGTTCGCAGGTCGGTTTTTTGAATAAATTTTAATGGTTAAACACCATTTCAATAAGATGATGAACACCGTCTAAAGAAATCATACATAGAAAAAATAATGCAATGGCAAAAGAGAACGCTACAGTCTTATTGATAGGTGACAACTGCAACCTACCCAAGAGGAAATAGATGCGTTGCTCGAGGACATCTGCTCCGAAATTTACAACTAAAGCGCTTGATTTAAGTATGTCCTCTTGCGCATTCAGCTTTGCAACTTTAATTAAAGTGCTTGCTACGAATATCCGGTCAATTCCTTCTTCTAATACAGCATTGTCTGCATCTTGTTCCATAGCCAACACCATCTGTAGAGTTAGTAATCTTGCTACTGGTGCAAAATAAAATGAGACCAAAATACTAAAAAGCCACTTTTTCAAGGGATCATTATTTACAACATGCGCTCTTTCGTGCTTTAAAATGACATCAAGTTCTTCGAGAGTAACCTCATTCAAAAGCCCTGTAGTTATGAAGCATTTCTTGCTCCGTATTCCAGAAGTAAACGCTGCAAACTTAGGTATCTCAACTTCATATACCTCTCTGCTTAAGTTTTTTGAGAGGCAAGTTAGCAATCTCACTTCCTGTCTATGAAGCCACAGCTGTCTTGTCTTTGAAGTCAACACAAATAGTATATAAGAGAGCAGAAATATTATTGTAACTGAATGCCAACTAAACCAGTTGAAGTCTGATATGTGATGCCAATGAGCATATTGTTTAGTTTCAAATACGCTTGAGTAAACATATATATCAAGTAAGTAAAGACAGACTAAAACGCTCATTATCCATGGTATTGAAACACAAAACCAAAGCAGAGCTTTCCTTGGTTTTAACTGAACAGACGTTAACTTTTGCCCTAGTAAAGAAACGGCAATAGACACAACCAAATTAGCTAGTGCGAATGCAATAGTAAAAATTGCTAGTAGGTTGAAGAATATTGTCATTATTTTTACTTAATCCTTGTTCACTGACTTTAGCTTTTTTTGCTCTTCAATAAGTTGCTCAAGTTTAGTTAATTGATCGACACTAAATTCACTTGAGATGGAAGAAAAAGCTGCGATAAGGCTGCTATCGTCGCCAGCAATAAAGTCACTCGCAACCGACTTTATAAGCTGTCCAATCAACTCGTATCTCTCGACTTTTGTGTTGTATATATAGGCGTGCCCTTCTTTTTTTCTAGCTAAGAGTCCCTTTTTGAAAAGGCGATCAAGTGTACTCTGGTAGGTATTTAAACTTCCCCCCCTCACATTTGTGAAATGTGAATAAATTTGTTTCACATCAACATCTTTGTGCTTCCATAAATAATGTAGAACTAGCTTTTCAAGTTCACCAAGATTCAAATTCGCCGCACCCTTTTAAAAAACCGATTAACGATAGGTATTATACATAGAGAGCACCGACCATCAATCGGTTTTTATCTCAATTTTTTTTCACTTCATCGTTAGGCGGAACTTATTAATAATATTATCTCACTATATTTTGCACTAAATACACCCACGCTTTCTCAACTCCTCAGCCCATTCTTTAAAGCGATTTTCGTCGCGCTCTGCGGTCTTTGCTCGTCTGTTCAATGTTTTCTTAGACAATGCTTTGGACTCTTCTTTATCAAAAGTAACTCCAGATAAAGCGTCAGCAAACATTTGACTATAATGCTGCTCAATTATTGTTGCACTAGTTCCACGCTGACGCGCAATCACGACCATACTTTTTCCGTTGAGTAGCTGCAAAGTAATAAAAGTATGCCGCAGAGAATAAAGCACTCGTAGCCCTCTAAGAGACTCTTTCAAGCAAGAACTTTGAAGTACCTTCTCAAATGCCTTGCCTAATTGTGCTGTAGACTCGCCATCTGATAGTAAGAAAAGCTTTTGTTTATGTGTGCGCAATTCTCGTAGATGAGAATTACGTCCTGTACATTTAAAGTGAACTACCAGCCGTCCAATAAGGCTTTCGCCTATGGTAGTAAGCTTAGTGTCATTGTAATGACAATTTCCGTCACTGCTCGACGACGAAATGCCTTTTGATAGATAAACACCGACAAATAGTTACTGCCCCCCGGTAAGCGAAACGATATATTTAAAACCAAAATTGCGCTTAGTTTGAGCTTGCTGCCATTGCTCAATTCGCCCGTCGAAAAATGTTTCTAATGGGTTTTCAATTCCGTTCCATACGGCTAAGTGGCCTTTCACATCTACTGGGTCTAGCTCTAAAAGCTTGAGTACATCCATGTTCCTAATTTACCTATTACTTAATACTACAATTCAGCAAACTCTATAACACACTGCCACTACCCCATAAACCGGAATAGATTTGAGCTGGTGGGTAAATAGGCTTAAAATTGCTGTATAAGTAAACAGCACTATGGTTAATAAATGTTTCTACAATTCCACATGAGTAATATTGAAGCGTTTCTGAAAGAGCTAGAAGAACTGCTCCTCGATAGCGCCTGCCCGGCTTCAACATATTACTACGCCATTGAGCCTGTACTTAAAGAACAAGAAGAGGAACTTATTGAGCACGGCTACTCAAGCATTAATGTTGATATGTTTACTGGCCAAGAAGCGATTTTGAAAATTATTGATGCTTACAAGGACATGTACGTATTCGATGAAACGCCACAAAAATCACGCAGGTTCGTACAAAAACACCCTGGCTTCGTAGTAGCAACCAAAAACAAACAAGAGATTATTGCTTGCATTGAAAAGATCAATAATGAGAAGAAGGCATTTAGAGCGGCAGTAGGACCAGCGGGGGCATTTGAACGAAAACCTACGGTTTTGAATCCTGTGGCACCCTCGAAACCGTAGGTTTCCGTCAGATAGCCGCTAACCCGGCATTTGCCCTTAAAACTTGGTCATCTTTGGAACATTACTGAATATTCAATGCTGTGACAGCCTTTTTCATAGCGAACCCTGGAGTTGTTTGAATTGTCCTAGGATCATCGCCTTTTCCTGAAGAATTACCTTGTTCTCATCGGTCAGATACGTCACTTTATCCTGGATGGTTTTCACCTCGGTTTTGGTGGCCTTCAAAGCTTGGGATAACACGGCCAATTCCTTATCGACATCTGCTTTCTGAGCAGTGAGAGCTGCTATTTTTTCTGCCAATTGCTCATTTTTATGCTGGTATTCCTGGTTCTTCGTCATGGCGTCTTCAAGGTCGCGCTTCAGGTTCTGGGTCTCATCTACCTTTCCGTTCAAATCCCTGTTTAGCGTCGCATTGGTCTGTTCAAGTTTATCTGCATTGCTTTGTAACTGCGCATTGGCATCAAATAACTCGGACACTCTTGACTCAGCCTGGTCGAACCGGTGTTGCAGTTCCTGCATCTGGTCTTTCAACCCCTGGGTATCGATCCGGAACTGTTCGCGTTCTTGCTGACGGTCTTCGGCAGTGCGCTGCTGATAATGTTCAAAATGATCGCGGATGTCCTTATTTTCCTGCTTAAGTTCCGCAATACTTTCCTTTAATTCAGCGGTTCGCACAATGGCTTCGTCTCGTTGGGCCTCGGCTTTGACCACGCTGATACGCACATCTTCCAGAGACTTGTCTAACGCGCTTTTTTCTTTGTTCTGCCGTTCAATCTGGCTCTCAAGATCCTGTTGTCGGGCAGTAAGTTGCGCGATGGTGTTTTTGGAATCGGCCAATTCTTTGCGGAGTTCTTTATTTGACGCCTCAAATTCCTGACGGGTCTCCTCAATACGGTGGTCGGCCATCTGCTGTACCCGCTCGTGGAGTGATTTCACTACCTCCACCAGGTCATTCGGGAGTCCACCGATATCGGCTACCTCTCCGTTGTCTGATCGCCAACGCTTGAGCAGCGGCGCGATGGTGCTTTTGCTGCCGGTGCCCATATGTTCCCGCACTCGATCCACCGTAGGCTCCTGGCCTTGGGTTTTGATGGCTTCGGCGGCTTTGGCGACATCGTGGTAAGTGACTCCGGCGCGTGCCATAGGGAGATTTCCTCTCAAACTATTTAGTAACGTATTATGTAACACGTAATATAACATTATATTTATGCTTATCAAAGTTTCTTGAGTTTCAATTGTTAACCTTCGATAATAAATGTTATCGTTGGTTATGGTATTAAGCTGAAAATCTTCTGCTTGTAACGCCGGTACATAGCCGCCTTTCTGGTCACACCGATAGGAATACAATTCATGAACACCAAACCACCCAAAATGGCCACCGACTTAGCATTACGTAATGAGGAATCGAACCAGATTGCTCATCGGGAATCCGAGTCACTGCGGCACTACCTCCAGGCGGCCACCTCCGATAACACCCGCAAGGCCTACCGATCCGCCATTCGCCAATTTGAGAAATGGGGTGGCCGGTTGCCGACTGACCGAGATACGGTGGTGCGCTATCTGCTCGCCAGGGCCGAATCGCTCAACGCCCGGACGTTAGATCTCCACCTCACCGCCATTAGCCAGTGGCACCATTACCAAGGCGTCACTGATCCGGTGCGCGATCCCCTGGTGCGGAAAACCATGGAAGGCATTCGTCGCACTCATGGCCAACCCAAACGCAAGGCCAAGGCCCTACGCCTGGAACACATCGCACAAATGGTGGATTACCTGCGGTGTTTGCCGGATAGCAAAAAGAAGCATAGGGATATCGCCCTGGTGTTGACCGGCTTTTTCGGCGCTTTTCGTCGCAGCGAACTGGTGGCCATTCAAATCAGTGATCTGAATTGGGAGCCGGAAGGCCTGATCATCCGGTTGCCGCGCTCCAAAACGGATCAACAGGCGGCAGGGCTGGCCCGCGCCTTACCTTTCGGTACGCCAGGTTGTTGTCCGGCTACAGCAATCAAGGCCTGGATGGATAGCGCTGAGATTGATAGCGGCCCGCTCTTTAGGCCGGCTAACCGCTGGGATCAGGTGACGCCCAGGCCTCTGAACCCAGGGGCAATTAATGACTTGCTCAAAACCCTGGGCAAGGCCTGTCAGTTCGACTTCGTGCCCGAGTTGAGCAGTCACAGTTTTCGCCGCGGCCTTTCCACTTCGGCGGCTCGAGAACGGGTAGACTTCGAGCTGATCAAGAAACAAGGCGGCTGGAAAAGCGATGCAACGGTCTGGGAGTACATCGAAGAAGGCCAGCAACTTTCGAATAATGCCTCGCTGATATTGATGGAAAAGTTGGTCACGCTGATCGACCCCGTATAACCCGACAAATCACGAATCCCACTCTCAATTCATCTTTGCGTCTCCAGCGCTGCCCGTATCGCTTTCGCCAGATCCTCGGGCTGGCCCTTGCCCCAATAATGCAGGAAATAGTAGGAAGGCGTTTCACCGGTCATATGGTTGTGCAGCGCCACGATGTGGATGCCCGCCTGACGCAGCGCCCGCATCACCGGCTGGATCTCGTCCGCGGTCATGGCAAAATCCCCATCGACGACCGCCTGCTTCTCATTCCCGGAGAAGGCGGCCCAGGTGGACAGGCCCATGGATGCGCCAAATTCCACACCGTGCATTCTGGCGCTGCGCCCGAACGTGAATTTCAGCACCTGCCCGTTAAGGCTGCCCTCGGCATCCAGAATCTTTTCCAACGTCTTGGTGTTGTATTTGCCGGTGATATCGGGCACATCACCCGGAAATCGTTCTTGCGGTACGGGATGCTTTTTACGCACTTGTTTAATGGCATCCCACATGGCCTTAACGCCTTCGGCGAGTGACTCGGCGTTTCGTCCATGGCCGCCGATGTGCATAAAGTAAACCGGCGGACGGTCGAACACGAAATGGTTGTGCAGCGCGGTGATGTCCAGGCCGTGGGCAAAGGCGGCGTCCATGGCCGGGGTGATTTCATCCTCAAACACCACCGTATCCCCCATCACCATAACACCACCCTCCGGCAAGGCCTTGAACGCGGCCCAACTCCCGAGGCCCGCCGGCGGCGGGAACTTCATACCGTCAACGGTGACGGGCACGTCGTCGCGCTTCCAGCCGATACGCACCACGCCATCAGGTTTGGCCGTTGCCTGGGTGCCAGCCGCCTGGCCAATGGCCTTATCATCGAGGCGGCCGGAATCGTCGGCCATTGTTATGGATGCTTGAATGAATAAAGCGCACATTAGAATGAATGCTCGAAGCGGAGACATTGTCATGGCTATTCCTCTTTTTTTGTTGCTGTGAAACATTTTTGGCTGTATTGGGGGGTTACGCCGCCGGGGCGCCTGCAAATAACAGATGGTACACAATACCCAGCAGTGCGCTGACTAAAATCATCGGCAACATGCCCACCTTAAAGCGCAACATAGCGATAAAGGCGCCCGCGGCCAGCGCGACGCTGACAATGTGGGGTTCTAGGGATTTTCCCCTCTAAAGTAACATAAATCGCCATACTCACGATATCTAAAGGCATACAAAGGTGGGTTACTTCTCCAAAGTATGGCAAATTATGAGGTTAACTACCCCTTAAACTTAACGTAATTCCTATGGCTATAAAAAACGAACTCTCAATTCTTACCAAAGCTGAGCAGCTTGATCTATATTCTCCGCCACTATTAACCCTTGAACAGCAACGATTGTATTTTACGCCAAACGAGATCGAGTTAACAGAGTCGAAAAGTATTCGCCTAAGGAACCACCGATGTTATTTCATTGCTTTATTAGGGTATTTTAAGTCTAAGCCTGTCATTCTTTCACCTAGCTTTAACCTCATCTTTGACGATATGCAGTTTATTTCAACGCAAGTTCAAGGAGGCAAAGGGATCAGGCCTTTCAGCATAAATAAGATGCAACGTGACCGTATATATCAAAGAATACTGAGGTTATTAAACTATCAGAAATGGGACGAAAGTCTGCACTTTGCGCCGTTGTACGATCATCTTGTTATGGTCGGCAAAGCTTGGCTTGAGCCTCGTTATCTATTCGATGCAGCCGCTGAATCTCTAGCAACGCATAGAATTGCCATCCCTAAATATACTGTCTTACAAAAGCTTATCAGTCGTGTTATCCAACAGGTAAAGAAGGGGTTAAATAATAAGCTTCGTATTCATGTTTCATCTGAACTACACGAATTTCTAAATACTATTATCGATGACAAAGATGGGCTCTCCTTAAGCCAGCTTCGAGCAGGTGCAAAAAGCGTTATGGTGACAGAGCTAAAAAAAGAACTGATTGTTTATCATCAGTTACAGCCTTATACAAGACAGATTGATGATGCTGTTAAGGACTTAGCCTTATCGTCTAAAAACCAACAACACTTCGGTGAAATGGTGGATTATTATGGTAGTAAACTAAAACGCTTTAAGCGTCCACAGCAACACCTATGGTTGCTGTGTTTTCTGACTCAACGCATACGGCAAAGCTTAGAGCGACTGACTGATGGTTTTATTCATCATATCCGGAAACAACAAGAAGCTGCGCATGCGTTTGCCCAACAGGCAGTGTTTGATTCATGGAGGTCAGCTGCGGACAATGTCACCAAAGCTGCAGAATTACTCCATCTGTTTGTTGATGACAGTATCGACGATAATCAACCATTTGCAACGGTTAGGCAACAAGCATTAAGTGTAATGAATAACCAAGATATAGAAACGCTATGCCTGTACTTAAAAAAGCAAAAACGCACAGTAGAAGAATATCAATGGCAATATTATGATGATCAAAACACCTTACTTGAACAGTTATTAAGGCCCGTGTTTCTATGTCTTGAATGCCAAGCAGGTAAAGGCTCAGAAGTATTGGTGACACAGCTCAGAACCACAAAAACAGAACTATTAGCAGGTAATACATTGCAAACAATGGATAGTACACTTATCCAACAAAAACATCGTCCATGGTTACTCAACAACGATGTTGTTCATCCACAGCGATACGAATGGTTGCTTTACCGTCAACTGGCTTCTCGGCTTAATGGTCGAATTTACTTATCAAACGTCACTAAATATCGTGCGCTAGAAGACGACTTAATTGCATCGTCAATACAGTCTGATCTATTGGCATCGTCAACGTTGGAAAAGCTAAAGCAGCCGATTCAGAAGCTACTGCAAGTAAAACAAATACGCTTAGCAACATCCCTAGAAGATGTTGCTCGTCACATTGATAATGGTGATAACCGCAATGTGATCATGAAGAGCCGAAGTGGCGCACGATGGCGACTGCCAGTTAAAGGCTCCCGATCATTTGTCAACAACCCCTTCTTTAAACAGATGATCCCCGTCAGTATTGCTGATGTGTTGCGTTATGTTGAACAAGAAACCAACTTTATGCAATGCTTCGCACACGTGCTGCCAATCCAAAAACAAGTAGGCGCCAATCAGGATGATTTATTGGCTATTCTCATTGCGAATGCGACACATCGTGGCGTATATGGGATGGCACAAATATCTGATCGCAGTTATGAGCATCTAAGCACTATACAAGCTAATTATATTAGGCCTGAAACCTTGCAAGAGGCAAGTGATATCATCAATAACGCAGTAGCGGCACTCCCTATTTTCCGTCACTATCACATCCAAGAAGACGTCCTACACGCCAGTACCGATGGGCAAAAATTTGAAACTCACCTTGAGACTTTTAAAACTCGCTACTCCTCGAAATACTTCGGCACCAACAAAGGTATTACGGCCATGACGTTAGTTGCCAATCATAGTGCGTTAAATGCCCGTATAATAGGATCTAATGAGCATGAGTCCCATTATATTTACGACTTACTACAATCTAATACTAGTGATCTTAAGCCTGACGTACTCTCAACCGACACCCATGGTGTTAATCATGTTAATTATGCCTTATTGGATTTATGCGGTTATAGTTTTGCGCCTAGGTATGCTCAGTTCACCAGTGTGATCAATGACCTATTTAACGTAACTGAAAGCGACGACGGAAATACGCATCTGGCGCTGAAAAAGCCGATAAAAATGAATGTGATTGAGGAAGGCTGGCAGGATATTCAGCGTATTGTGTTATCCCTTCAAGAAAAACGCACAACACAGGCATTGCTAGTACGCAAATTATCTGGTTATCCATCTGGACACCCTATATTACAAGCATTAACGGAATATAATAGGCTCATCAAAGCCCAATATTTACTTGATTATATTGATGATGCAAGTCTGCGCCAATATGTTCAACGAGCACTGAACCGAGGCGAAGCCTGGCATTTCCTCAGGCGAGCCATTGCATCGGTCAATCGTGACCAGTTCCGCGGAAAAAACGAATCAGAAATAGTCGTTTGGAACGAGTGTGCCCGTTTGACGGCAAATGCAATTATTTACTTTAACTCGATGATCCTAAGTCATCTACTACTGCACTTTGAAGACGTTGGTGACGAGGAAAAAGCTGCAATAACTCGACAAGTATCACCCGTTGCATGGCAGAATATTAATCTAAGCGGCACTTATCAGTTCGCTAGTAACCGCAAACTACCTGATTTACAGGAAATAACTAGGCCTATTGTTCAAAATGAAGTCTAAAATGAAAGGTAACCCAGCTCCACAAGCCACTAACTGCTTGGGTTATGGCGATTTATGTTACTTTAGAGGGGAAAATCCCTAGAACCCCAGTTTGCGGCAGTACGTTCAGCGTGCCCTTAACCGGGGAGAAGCGTGGCACTT
>OJFL01000604.1_pt1 | contig 17528 bp, 16 predicted proteins | sample 1594131 | NCBI WGS metagenome assembly OJFL01 (sample SAMN05416782, study PRJEB24817) | seawater metagenome | isolation source: Sea water | place: Canada:Atlantic | collected 2013-07 | reverse complement strand
TCATTTCATCTATTGATTTAACTAATTGAGACATTCTTTCAGAACAAATTTTTTCGTGTGAAGATAATCTAATTCCATTGTGATCTTCCAAGTTGGAGTTAGATTTTTTAGCCATTATATTTTGTTTATTAAAGTAAATTTCATAATATTAATTCATAGTTAAACAAGTGAGTATGTGGTGTGGAAGTAATACCCACTTGCAAAAATTTTATATCATTTTTTAAACCAGGATGAAAGACCTAAATGTGGACGCTTGTCAAACATATTATTTTTTGCTCCAAATGTTTTACGATTATTATAATGAAGAAATACTTGTACACATTCCTTACCTTTAAATTTATTTCTCCAATGTTCTAATTCACAACCAGAATAAACTAGCATATCTCCTTGTTTAAGATTTACTTTAATTCCTTTTTTACCTATTTCTCCAGATGGTTCTAAATATATATCCCAATGATCTCCACCTAAATTCATAGTAGTAGATATTTCACAACTAAATCTATCTTTGTGTCTTTTAAGTTCATCACCTTTTTTATATATTCTTGCATAAGTATAAGATGGATATAATTTTAATCCTGTTGCTTCTTCCATTTTAGGTTGGCATTTAAGTAACAAAGTTTCCATAGCTATATTTGCATATTGAGAATATGTGTTTGGTATTTGTTCATTATCATTTTCATAATGACCTATTATATTTTCAAAAGGTGAAAAGTATCTGGCGGCTCTACAAGTATCATAAACCTGTTTTTGCATCCTAAAATAATTTGCAACAAAGGCTGCTAAATCTTTTGATATTGCTTGACGGATAACTGTATACTTTTTTTTCTTAAACATCTTTAGCCATCTCTTTTGGCACAGCTTGTATATTCCAATGTATAAATCTAAAAGGTTCAAGTCCAAAGTCTACACTAAACTCGTGTTCTAAATATCCTGGAAATATAATTAATGTACCTGGTGTAGGTTTAAAATGTATAAGTTCCGATCCACCCCACACACTTTTTTGATCTTTCATTTTTAATTTAGTAGCTCTTGCACCTGTTCTTGGTTCATGAAATACAGGCATTGATGTTTTATCACTTGCCTTTAAAAAGTAAAAACCTGATATATGTTGATTCCAATGCACGTGTGCAGAATGATGACCACCACCTTTTTTAGCAAACTCTTGTACCCACATCTCACTAAACATAGTAGTGTATTGTTGCATATCATAACCTTGATGATCTAAATATTCCCAAGATTTTTGACCAATGTAATCTCTAAAGTCTCTAAAATTATTATCAGCTGTAAGAGGTGTTGAATGATAACTTCTTCCAAAGTCTCCAAACTTTTTTATATGTGCTTTAGCTTCTGGAAAATTTCTAGCAGCTTTAATATATTTATTAGATGCTTTAGTTAAAGATTTTACAAACTCTGGTTTTTGTTCTGACCAAATGGTCGTGTTAAAGTAATTATTTATATACATATTATTTAAATGGTTTTCCTAAATGCCAAACAACAAGACTATATCTTGTGCCTGATGTTACTGGTTTTACTCTGTGCCATATAAATGATGGAAATACAATAATAGATCCTTTAGGTAAAATCTCTTTTGCTTTTCTTAAATGTTTAAGTTCATCTCTCATGTGTGGATCGTAGTTTCTAAAATCAAATTCTAACTCACCACCTTTGTATTCTGAACCATCTGTTAATTGACAAGTCATAGATAATTTTCTAATACGACCATGTTCAGGATTATTTATATCTTTTCTATCATAAGGTTTATCCCAACTATCACAATGCCAATCGTAATATTGATTTAATTTATATTTAGTAAATTGACAAGATTCTGATCTTTCCCAATCAAAGTTCCAACCTGCGTTTCTATTTGCTTCGTGAACGTATGGGTGTAATTCTTTATAAATCCAAAGATCATTTAACCAAACTAAATCAGAATTTCTTTTTTTTTTTAAATCTAATACTTCTTGTTTGTTTAATTTTTTATTTCCATATCCACCAGTTAATGCCATAACTTCTTTTTGTTGATTAGCATAAGCTATTACATCATCACAAAATTTAGGTGTTAATGCAGATTTAAAATACCAATAATAATTAGATATATTCATACGTTATAGTTTGCACAAAATTTAAACTATCCTTTTGATTATTATTTAAATAATACATATTAGTTGATGGAAACATTATGAATTTATTATTTGTAAGTGGTATATCCCAACTTCTACCTTTACGTCTGTTATCTTCAAAGTGTATTCTAACCATACAATCTTTAACTTTTACTCCATAGAGTAATGTAAAGTCTGGTGAGTTACGTAAATCTACTGGATCTATGTTTAATAAAGGAGGAGTTTGTTGATGAGGTTTATAAGTATCACCCCAATTTTTTTTGTTTATTAATTGAAAACTATATTCTAAATTTATATGATCTTTTATATAAGTATTTAACATATCCCAAGTTTTTGAAAATGGAAATTTTTTAGATTTATATGATGATTGTAAAGTATCGTTAATAAGTTTTTTTTGGTCTATCTCAAAACCTTTTGGCATATTAACATTACCATAAAATAAACTTTGTTCTGTTAAAACTTTTTTTTTGATTTCCACACCAAGCATAAAACAATAATATTAAGTATTTGTCAAATTCCAATTTTGGTTTTCTTCATTCCATTGATAATGAAAATTATCATTTTTTTGTTCTTGTGTTAATTCAGGCGGATCACCAATAGGTGATTTCCAAGATGCAGTTTCAATATGTTTAACCCATGAAGCATAAGGTTTTTTAGACCAAAAGATTTGATTATCTTCATCCCAAGTATAACCTATCCCTGCATAGTTTCCTCTTAATGGAGTTCCACCATTTCTATGTTGATTAGCAAATGTGTTGTAAGAAGTTTGAATCCACATTTCAGCAGACCAATTATTATTTCTTTCTAAATATTGTTGTCCTACTGTTTCATCTTCAATACCATCAGCATTTAACATATCACCATCATTCAAACTTAATACTTGAATAACTTTTCCATTTAATCCTAGTTTTGCAAAATGTGCCATAATTATATTTTTATTATATTATTCATAATTTATATTTATTACTACTCTTTCTGTTTTATCAGTTTGTGTATTTGCATAATGATTAACATTACCATTAAAAAATACAATTCTATTTTCTTTATCATTAACTTTTTTATCACCAATAGTTGTTGAGCCATTAGTATTTGTTAAATAAAAAATAGCAGTTTCATAATCTTTTAAATTAGGAAAATCTGTGTGTGGTGTATGTGATTTTTTCTTACTATTTTTTAAATATAAATTTGATTTTATTCTTAAAAATTTTTTAACATTTCTTTTTTTAATTATTTTTTCTAATAAATTTTCTACCATATTAAATTTATAACTTTTCATATCATTTCTTAAAAAACTATGTTCAAACATTGGTTGTGTTTTTTTATCATAATCTAAAGATTTTTGACAATAAAACCAATTAAAATCTCCATGTAACATTTCTTTTTTAATTTTGTTTAGTTCTTTTTTATTTATAAAATTATCTACTATCATCATAAACCTATTGAAATTTATATCTTATCATAACAATACCAGTTCCACCATTTCCACCTTGTCCTGGGTGATTTGTACAATTTGATGCACCACCACCACCACCTGTATTAGTTGTTCCATTAGTTCCAGAAGGTCCACCTCTTGCTCCTGCACCTCCTCCGCCAGTTCCTCCTGGTTGACCATTTGCACCTCCAGCTCCGCCACCACCACCAGCAAAATATCTTGTGCTACTTACTGGACCAGGTGTTCCAAAGTTAGGTGCTGTTGGACCAATAAATGTGTCTGCTAAAAAAGAACCAGCTCCACCTGAACCAGCTCCTCCTGTACTTGCATTTGCACCACTACACGCAGCTCCGCCACCGCCACCGCCATTTCTTGTAGGTGATGGTGCTGGTGGACCTTGTGATGGCATAGGTGTTCCCGAACCTCCTGCAGTACCTTGTGATGGACTAACTGGTGGAGTATTTCCTGCACCACCATTTTGTGATGTTGAATTACCTCTACCACCTCCTGCTCCAGAACCGCCAGAAGAGTTAGTTCCACTTGCAGCTACATCTGAACCACCTCCACCTGCAGATGTAATTGATGAAAAAGTTGAAACTGATCCAGTAGAACCTCCCACAGCTGAATCTGGATTTGGTGTTGCACCACCTGCACCACCTGCACCTACTGTAATTGAATAACCTTGTGCAGATACTGGTAAAGCTGCTGGACCTACTAATGGAGACATTGTTGGTGAAGGCACACAACCTACAGAATTAGATAATCTAAATCCTCCTGCTCCGCCACCACCTTGTCCTAAATTAGGACCTGTATATGAAGAACTACCACCACCTCCTGCAACAACAAAATAATCTACTGTGTTTGAACCACAAGCATTACCACCATTAGATACACAAAAAGTTCCTGGTCCTTTAAAAATAGCTGTTTTAAAATTACCATTAGTTACAATCGTATTACAAGATCCAGTAACTGTTGCTTCAATAAAAGGACCTGCTCCTCTTTCATTAGAAGTAGAATCCATAGTGTTAATCCAACCTTGTGTTGAATCTACATAAACAAAAGTAACAGATTGTCCTTCTGTGTTTAAAATTACATTAGAATTGAATCCACCAATTTTTTGTGATCCATTTGGTGTTACTGTTACATTATTTGTTTGCCAAGTTCCTGCATAATCAGCAAAAGAAACTATTGAACCTGCTGAACCTGCTGGTAAATTAGCTGTTATTACTCCACCTGATGTATTTAAAAAAAATCCGTCTCCAGATACAGCTGAAAAAGTTCCTGCTGTTTTTGGAGTTGTATTCCAATCTACAGTTCCAGTTCTACCTTCAACACTTGAAAAAGATAAATTTCCTGAACCATCTGTAACTAATGCTTGACCAGAACTTCCATCTGCTGCTGGGAAAGTTAGATTATCTATTGTTACTTGACCACTACCTTTAGGAAGAATAGATACCCCTATATTAGTATCACCACCAGATGCTGTAATAGTTGGTTTGTTTCCAGTAGCGGCATTTGCTAGTGTAAGTTCATTAACTGCTGAACTTGTTGCTGTTAAATTTAATAATTCATTACCATTAGTATCACTTATTTTTGTGCCAATTTTAGGTGATGTTAAAGTTTTATTTGTTAAAGTTTCTGTACCAGTAAGTGTTGTAAATCCAGTTGTACTTACAGCAGCATTTTCCCAAGATGAACCTGTATAAACACGAAGTAAATTATTTGAAGTATTAAAGTAAAGCATACCTGCTGCTAAAGCATCACCATCATTATCTGTAGATGGATCAGAAGATTTAGAACCTAAATAAATATCATCAAAAGCATCAGCAGAAGCAGCGGCAGCTGTTGCAGAGTTTGCAGAAGCAGTAGCTGAATTAGCCGAAGCAGTTGCGGAGTTTCCAGAAGTTGTCGCTGATGAAGAAGCATTTCCAGCTTGTGTAGTTGCTAAAGCAACTTGAGCAGCAGCTAAGGTAACTTGTGCAGCACCATTATTAGTAGCAGCAGTTGCAGATGTAGAAGCAGCTGATGCAGATGAAGCCGCAGCAGTAGCACTTGTTGCAGCACTTACAGCGTCTACAATTAAAGTCCAATAAGATGTGTTAGTTAAAGCAGTACCAATAGGTGATGCTTGAATACAAATATAAATATTGTTTAGTTGAGCAGCAGTTGTTCCTTTAACAATGTCTCTTACAACATAAGCTGCTGTAGTTGTTGTTGCACTATTACCTTTAAAAGTTCCAAGTTCTTGAACAACTGAAATTTCACCACTTGCATCAAATGCTAAAACTTTATTTGCACGATCTGTTGCACCTACAGTAAATTCTGTAGAGGTCATTGTGTTTGTTCTTGATAATTTTATTGATCTATCTGATTCCTCTGCTACTTGTTGAGCAACCATAGTACCACGATCCAGACCCTCTTCATGTGTCTCCGCAGGGAATGGATCATTAGCAATATAATCTATTGCTTGAGTTTGCGGGACATTCCGTCTGATAACAACTGTTTCACCACTTGCAGGAACATTTCCAGAAGTGAATGTTATACTTCCACCAGACGCATCTCCTGCACCGGCTACTGTATAATGTGTTGATAATGTTTTAGTTGTTTCAGCTCCTGTGGAGTTTGTACGGATAATAACTAAAAGATCGGTGTCCTCTAAAATTCTAAATTGATAAGCAAAGTTAGTTGTACTTGCATTACCATTGTGGAAATTCTTAATAATCGTTGTAGATACTGTCATGTTACTCTTTCTATATTAAATTATCTATGCTTTGTCTATGGTTTAAAATAATAAGTTTGACCTCTATTTTCTTCATTCCTATCCTTCATTCGTTTAAAAAATCCGGGGTCTAAATATTCTTTAATTTGATAGCCAATAAGGTAGTCATAAGCTGCTTTAGTGTAATATAAGTTTATAAATGGTGTATGACCTTCTGCTAATTGTAGAAATTTTTTACCTGCTTTTTTAGGTTCATTCATATTTCTTACTACATCTATAAGTTTTTTAATATCTGAAGCTGTTGGTCCAGCTGCTGTTTCAAGAATTCCATTACCATATTGATTTTGAATTTCACTCATTAAAAAATCACCATAAATACCACCCCCACCACCTTGTACAAATGATTGCATTAAAACAGCTACTTTTTTAGGGTCTCTTGGTGATCTGCCAGATAACATATCTTTGACAGACAAAACAATATAACCAAAAATAGTACCTAACATTAATGTAGAAGCTAACATACTAGCACCTATTAATTTACTCTCATCTGGTCCATAAGAATCCATTTCTCTTCTTAAAATTTTTTTGTATAAAGAAACTGAAAAGTTTTTATATTGCATAATAAAACTATTAAGTTCACCCATATAAGTTCCTTTAACTGTACCCATTTTTGTTATTGATCTAATTTGTGAATCTGGTTCTGGTGTTCCATGTGTACCTTGGTCATTTAAAACATTTCTCCAAGTTAATTCTAAATCATTTTTAAAATTTCTTAATTGTCTTGCACTTAATTTTCTACCTAAATATTTATTAATAACACTATCTGGAATATCTTTTGCTCCTTCAGCGGTTAAATATTTTTTATTATCAACAGCTAAAGTTTTAATAGAACGCAACATATCCCATTTGCCTTCGTCTATTCCATACAATGTTAAAAAATTTCTTTCTCTTTTTTCTAAATTAAAAAATTTAGTTTCACTTAATGATCCATAAAATTTTGATACACCAAGTGCCATAGAACTTTTTAAACTTGCGACCCATCCATTTAATCCATTCCATTTAAAAAATTTATTTCTTAAATTATTTAATCCACCAAAAGAATCAGCACCATCATTAAATACATTTCCTCTATTTGAAGCTATAACAGAATTACTAACAACTTCTAATGCTTCCATAGCAGCTTTATTATTTCCACCAAGTAATCCATTTATTGCTTCAAATAAACCAGTTAATAATCCTCTTCCTTGAAAATTAGTAGATGTCATATAAGGTGCTAAATCTGCAAAAGATGTTATTGTTGTTCCACCTAATCTAGCCATATCTCCTGTACTTCTTACTACTTCACCTATTTTTGCTAAAGTTTGACTACCAGCAATATTTGCACTTCCATCAACCTGTGCAAAAGCTCCTTGAAAATTATCAAAATTTAAATCTCTAACAATTTTATAATCTGAACTTTTATATTTTTTTTTTAATAAAGCTAAAATTTTGTTAAATGTATCTTGAGGATTTGTTCCTAACTCTTGCATCATAACAATATTTTTTGCACTACTTGTTAAGACATTAAAAACACTTGTTTGTAGAGAGGGTTCTCCAAATTTTATATTATATTCTTGTCTAGCTTGTAAATCTTTAAAATGTAAAACTCTTGAAGAGTTTAAACGATTAGTTACATTTTTTGTTCCATAAATACTATTTGTACCACCATGTTTTAAATGATCGCCTGTCATTAAACTATCATAAATACTGCTTAAAATTTTACTAATTTCTAATGGATCATTAACATCAGCAAAAGTTCTTTTTAAATTTAATTTTGTTTGTATGTACTCTACCCAAGCTAATCTATTATCTTCAATTAATCTTGAGCTTTTACTAGCAGCAGCCATTTTTTCTGTGTTATGTGTTGTTCTAGTTATCCAATCATCTAATTCTCCTATGTTAGCTCCTAAATCATTTAATCTTAATCTCCAACTATTTTGAGATTGTTTTAAAATTATAGCAATATCTTTAGCACCTTTTACACCTGTAGGCTCACCAATCATTTCTTTCATAATTTCTAAATCAATTCTACCTTCACTAAAATCATTCCAAGCATCTTTTCCTAAATTTCTAATAGCATTAACAAGTTTTGTAATTTCAACATTTTCTAAAGTAGTTTGTTTTAAACCAATAGAATCTCTAGTAATTTTAGAAAATTTTTGCATACCAACCAAATATCCTCTTACAGCTTCTATAGGATTAATTTTTCCATTAGACATAGTTACAGCATCTATTATTTTTTCATAATTTTCTAATGCCTTCATGTTGTTTTCTGCAATATTTCTTTTTTTTAAAACTTGATCGTATTCAAATTTATCTATAATTTCTTGTGCTAATATTTTTTCTGATTTAACTTCTGCTCCTTGAAATTTATTTTCATTAATTTTTATTTTAGCTTCATCTAATAATAAATTAATTTTTTCATCAGACAATAAATTGCCAGTTAATCTTTTAACTTCTTGAAAACATTTGGATAATGATTTTATTGTTGCCATTAACTATTCCTTTTTGTACAATTAGTTCCAGCTTCTATAGCTTGTCTAATTTTAGTTTTATTTTTTATAGAATCATCAATTTCTTTTATTGCATTTCTTTCTTGAACCATGGGTTCAATTAAATCTTCATCTTTAATATTTAATTGTTTTTGATGTAATGTAGTTCTTTGTTGCATATTTTCTGCTTCTAATTCTAACTCTGATTGATTTTTTTCTTTTATTATTTTTTGTTCTTCTGTTAATGGTTTTAAGTTTCGGTTGTTCATGTTGGATTGTTCTTGTATTTTTATTCTGTCATTTTCTGCTCTTTTAGCTTCAACTATATCTCTTTGTGTTTTTTGCAAATTTCTAATATTTTTTAAATAAATTTTAGCTGATGACCTGTCTCCATTTTTTATTGAATTATTATACAGGGTGTCAAACTCTTTAATTTGATCGTCTAATTTATTTAATTGTGCATCTCCTACTCTTGTTTTTTCAGACACAAGATTGCCGGTATCTACTGGTTCTCCCTTTAAAACTTTACCAACAGAATAATCTAATAATTGTCTTTGATTTTCTGGAGAGATTGCCGCTAACCTTTGATAAATATTTGGCTTACCTCTTACTTCTGCAATATAATCTCCTAATCTACCAAAACCAACATGAGCAGCAGTACCAATTAAACCACCAAGTGCTATGTTAGTAATAGCATTATAAGCAGTATAATCAGCTTGTTCTGATCTTGCTACACCATAAACAATAGGTTCAACAGCTATATTACCAACTAAACCTTCTACAGCACCTTTTTTCATTCTAGCAATATTTTTACCAGAACGAGCAACCATAGAAGCAAATTTAGCTTGACCAACAACAGGTACAAAAGATGCACCAATATTTATAGGGTCTAAAAAACTTGTACCAAGAGATTCTAAAAAGAAAAAACCTTTTGCCATTTTACTATCTGGTCCTCTAGCTAAAATACTTGCTCTTGAATTTTCTAAATTTTTTCTTTCAACTATATAATCAACAACACCTTCTCTTGTATCTTCTGTAAAATTTAAACCTAAACTAGCATATTGTTTATTTAGCTCATCTTTATTTAAATAAACATTACTAGATTGATAGGCTTTTGTTTGATCGTATGCTCTTAATGTAGAAGCAAATGGATTTAAATTCCATGTGTTCATAAAGTTAGCATGAGCAGCATCTAAAAAGCTAGTTCTACTTTGGTTGTACAAAGTTCCTATTTCTTCTTTTGATTTTTTAAATGTACCTAATCCAAGATTAATCATTATTTATCCAAAAAATATTTTTTAAAAAATTTATTTCTACTTAAAGTTTGAAAGTTAGTTTTGTTTTTACGATCTTTTTTAGAAGGATAGAATCCTCTTATATATTCTTTTTTCATTCCCTCTTCATCTCCAGCAAATAATGCTTTTTTAAAATTAGGAAATACATTTGGTTTATTAAAATCTGTTACATTAAATTGCATATCTATTAACATTTGTTTTCTTCTGCTATCTAAATTAATAAATTTATTGCCATGAGTTGTAATTAATATTTTTTCAGTTTTTTCTAAATCTTGTCTTAAAATATCATTTGATATTTCAAGTATTCTTTCTGGAGAAGTAGATGAGTTTATTTCTGATAAATCATATTGATATACTTTGTTATTTTTATTTTCTTCTTTAGTAAGTTTATGTCCAAAAGCAATAGTGTCTAAACCGCCTTCTTTAGATTTGTGTCTAAAATCTTTAAATTTACCTTTTAAAAGTGGAGAATTTTCTACACTTTTTATATAACCTTCAAAAGATTTATCTATTGATGGAGATAAATCTGCTGCTCCTGCTGGTGAGATTAAAACATCACCTAACGAAAATTTAGAGTTTTTTTTTCCGTCATTAATAACTTCATCTATTAAAAATTCATCATATTGAAAATAATCATCAGAAGGTGGATCGGGTATAAGTGGTAATTCATCACCAGTTACAGGATATACAGAAATTGTATCATTAATTGTAGGGTCTTGATTAGGTAATTTTGTAAAATAATATTCTATTCTTTGACCATCAGCATTTACTATTGGTTGTAATCCAGTAACACCACCAAAGTCAGTAACTAAAACTGCACCTGTCATATCACTATTATTTATCCATTTAGAATAATTACGAATAGTAAATCCTATTCTTTTTTTAACTTGTTCTTCAGTTAAATTAGGAATATTTAAAGAATCTGCATAGTGCATATATCCTTTGTCTCCCATAAAACGATCTAAATAATTTCCCGGTGAAGTATCTTTTACACCAATTAAAATTGCTTCATTTTTGTTTTGAACAGCTACTACAGGAATTGGTACTTTGTTTATAATTTTTGGTATTAATAAAGTTAAATCATCATTAAGAACATAATCACTTAAAAAATCATTAGATGCAGATTCTACTGCATCTTCTGCACTTGTATTTTTATCCATTCTTACTAAAGCAACTTTTAATAAAGCTTGATTAATTGAATTCATTTTAGCAGCTTTAGATTCAGAACCTTCGCCTTGAGAATCAAGCACTTGTCCAAAATCTTCTGTTTCTTTAGCAATTAACTTTTGTAGACTTGCAACTTTTCCTGCTTCTTTTTCATTAGCACGATCCTTTAATTCTTTTAAAGTGCTACTATTAAATAAATCTTTAGCTAACTCCGGACTATCTGTAGCAATAGCCATTAATATAGTGTCAGATGTTTTTTCATCTTGTAAATGATTAACAATCATTCCCATTTTTTCATCACCATAACTTACTATTAATTGTTCTTTTAATTTTAATTTATCTTCTGCTGTAATGCTTGTATCTAAAAATTGATCTTTAAGACTTGTAACTTCTTCTTTAGTTAATATTTTTAATTTAGCTAAATCAGCTCCTCGTTCAATTTGATCTTCTATTATTGCATTAGTTAATATTTTTAAATTAGATAATTTAACTTCTGGATTAGTCTCTGTTCTATAATCATTAACTAATTCTGCTATCTCTGGACTTGTGTCTATTTGAAGTTTAACAGGATCATTTTTCATTTCTTTTATTGTATTATCTCTAGCATTAATTAAACCCTCTTTTAATTTAGCTTGTGTTATACGATCTGCTGATCCTACATATAAATCTGTATTAAAATTTTTACTTTCAATAAGTTCATTTGCTTCACTTAAAGATGATGTTCTAATCAACCTTACATCTTCAGCATTAATTTTAGCTATATCATAAGTTGTTTTTAATTCATTGTATTTTTCTATTGGTAAAATTTTCTTTGCAAAATCAAAATCAAAAGGTTGTTCTGTACCTTTGTCTTGTAAAGAAAAAACAACATTAGCAAATTCTTTTTGCAATGGTTGAGCCATCATAGTTTCAACTTTATTAATTAATTTAGTTCTTTGTTCAACTTTTAAGTCTGGATAAACTGAACTGTTTTCTCCTTTTTCAAGTTCTGTATAAGCAAAACTAGGATTGTCATAAATATCTTTGTTTGCTTGAAACCCTTGAACAACAGAAGGAATATCATTAATAATTGAATCTAAATTTGCAGCAGGTATTTTACCAGAATAAGCATCTGTATATAATTTTGTTAAGTTTGTTTGGAGACTAGCATAATCAAAATCATTTACATTACCAAGCATCCCAAATTCATCTACAACATTTGCATCTTTGTTATTAAAAAGAGCTTGAGTTATTAAAGATTTTTCTGCTTGTTCTACTTGGTTTCCTAAATCTTTAAAAACATTTTTATCTACAATAGTATCAATTCTAAAAATTCCTCTATTTACTGCACTTAAAGCATTGTTTGTAAATAAAGTTGCAGTAGCATTATTACTAGCTTGTGATTTAAATTCACTAATAAGATTATTTGTTTGTTCTTTATAATAAGCATTAGCAGATTGTTTATTAACTCCTAAACCAGTATTGTCATTAGCAATAGTATCTTCAAGAGTGTTTACTTTTCTAGTAAACTCATTTCCTAATCTTAATGCTTCAGTTCTGTTTTGCGTATCGTTTTGTTTTATTTTATTATTAACAACCATATCTGTTACAGGTGCTAAAGCATTAGCAAGAGTATTATTTAAACCCATTTGAATATTAGATGTAGTACCAGCTAATTGTTCTATTGATCCTTTAGCTGTAAATGTAGGTATTTTAGGCATTATCTATATGCTGAATTTGAAGTAAATAAACTTTTACTTGATCCAGCTCCTTGGTTATATCCTTGACTTCCGCCACCACTACTACCACCCATAGACATTAAACTTGTTCCAGTTTGTGCTATTGTATTTATTTGAGCCATTTTAGCTTGTTGTCTAGCCATTGAACCTCTAATTCTTGCAAAGTTTGCTTCTTCCATTTTATTGTTTACAGCAACTTGTGAATTATATCTAATTAAATTTTCTTGTAGTTTTGCTTCATAAGCATTTGAAAGTTCTATATTGTAAGCTGTGCCTGTCCCAAGTTCTACACCAGATTTTGCAAGTGAAACAGTAGTTTCGCCTTCTAATTGTCTAAATTGTTTTTGAAATTGTGCAATATCAAATTCTGCTTTTTGTTCTATTTGTGTTGCTTGACCTTCAAGAACTTGAGCATTTCTATTTGCAACTGATTGATTAAATTTACCAATAGCTCCTTGTTGCTTATATTGAGCAACTCCCATTGCTGCTGTAAATGTTGCTCCCATTAAAATATCCTCGCATATAAGTATTGGTCTGATCCGTCAAATCCCCAGTTTTTCATTAAGCCTTCTCTTTCTAATCCTAACCATTCGGCAAATCTTATGCCTTCTTTAAAATCTTTTCTAATTCCAGTTTGAACTCTTTGTATATTATGTTTTTTAGCAACTCTAGCAAAATCTTTTTTAATTGCTTTTGCAACTCCTAATGGATGATTCCACATTTCATTTGTAGCAATAACCCAACCTTCAGCAACTTGACCCCAGATAATTTTCATACCTGCTGCAAAGATAGGTTTATGATTTACGATACCTGTAAAAGCTAAATGATCTTGTTCTAAATTTTGAGCATCACCCATAACTTTTATATATTCTGAATCAGCTTCTAAAATTTTATGATTCATTTGACAAGATAATATAAATTGTCCATGTTCTTTTGTATAAGGTGTTATATGCAATTTATTATCCATCATTTGTAACCAATCTTGGGTATAATGATAAAAGTGTTAAAGGCAAAGGTTGCGTTTGTCTTACCATCATAAAACCATCTGTATCATAATTTCCTCTAAATTCTACTTCTTTATCTCCTGTGAATGGTGGAATACCTTGATCCATAGGATCAGCAGAAGTTCTAAATGGTACTCTTTCCATGTTATTTAAATCTGGTCCTACCTCAACACCAACTGTTTCAAATAGTCTAGCAGTAACCTCAAATATTCTTTTAGTTTTAGCTTGAGAAGTACCATCTTGTGATCCAGCATCTATTCTCATAGTTTTTAATATTGATGTATATTGTAATCCAATCTTAACATCTGTTCCAAATCTATCTAAAGTTATTGAATTACTAGCAACTACTTTTGTTGGATGAGTTGCACCATCTACTAATATAGAAACTGTTTGTCCCTCTAAATGATTTAACCCAGCTATAATATTTACAACTTCTTTTGTAACAGCACCAGAAGCATGAGATGTTGCTGTAGTTATATTTTGACCTCTTGTACATCCTGTTAAGTTAAGACTTGATATACCGGCATATGAAATTATTTCTCCACCAATTTTTATTTTACCAGAAGCTGATAATCCAGAAACAGAAGCAACAGGAACAGTTGTAGCTGTAGCATTAATACCAGCTGTTAAAGTTGTTTGTGATTTGCTTAAACTTAATTGAGAATCTAAATAATTAAATGAAGTATTATCTGTTTGGTCAAAGTTAAATGTGTGTAAGTATTCTACATATCTTGTAGTTGCACCATTAATAGTTCTTTTAACAATCATGTACAATTCATATTCACTATCGTCTGTTGGAATTACTGCAACAGATTCACATACTGCATTACCAGTTCCAAATACACCACCAATAATATGTCTGTGCCAAGCAACTACTTCTTGTTCTCTTTGATAAGTTAATGCAATTAATTGACCATCACCTCTAACACACCATATGATTGCTAATGGTTCTTCTTGATAAGCCATTTCAACAACATTACCTTCGGTAATATGTTCTGCAAGAATAGTTAAGTCTGGAGCAATATAACCATCAACATCAAAGTTATAAGCTAGTTCTCTAATTTTTCTTTTTGCACGTTGTAAAAATAATGTTGCATTACCAACTGATATTGCATCTACGTTTGCAGCACCATGATTAGATTGTTTTTTAATCATAATGTTTGTAGGAGTTACAGCATTATTATCACCACCCCCAGATACAACAAATTCACCACCTGCAGTACCTATAATTAAAGTTCTAGCAGAAGTTAAAAAACGAATTGCGTTTACTTGATTAGATGCGATTGTATAAATAATAGCATCATCATCTGCAACAGTTCCACCAATGTTTGCATCCATGTTTTCATAGTCACCAGACTTAGAAAAATAAACTGTTTGTGGATTATTAATACTTGCAGCAAATACTAATCGTTGTTCAAAAAAAGATACGCAAGAGGGAAAACCTGTTGTTGTAGAAAATGATCCTAATGACCAATCTGCGTTTGCATTTGCGTTTGCAAAAGCTGTAGTAACTGTAACAACTACAACTGTTGTATTTGTTCTAGCTGTAATTATTCCATAACCATCACCTATTCTAATTTGTCTACCAACATCAGTTGTTAAAAATCCAGAACCACTATTAATGCCTGTAACTGCAGAAGCGGTTACATTAACACCAGTACCAACACTTGCAGAAGCTGGAGTTAAAGTTGTTTCAGTTATATTTGAATCTAAAAATGGTCCATTAGTAAATTCAACTGCAACTAAACTCCATGATGTGTGACCTGTTCTTGATAACTTTCTAGTTTGATGATTAGGGTGCGTTATGTACATAACATCAGCACTTTGTGCAAATTTTATATCAAATAATTCTGCTGTTAAATAAGGTGTAGATATTTCATAAGCTGATCCACTAGATTCTATTTGACCATTGTTTCTATAAAATCTTATGTACTGATTGCCAAATTCTAATATGTAAGTTTGTTCAGTTGAAAATTCAAAAGGTATTAATCTTGTTTTAGCAGCTGGAGTTTTTACTGAAGCAACAAATTGTGTTCCGGGTCTACGAGCAGCAGCTCCATGAGGATAGATAACCATATTTTCTACAGTTGCACATCCAGCAGAATATTTTGCTAAATCATTTCTTCCATCTAAACGTGGAGATAATTCACCCGCTGTGAAGTTTGTAAGTTGTGCAGCTACTCTAGCCATTATTAATATCTTGAGTTAATGAAAGTATCAGCACCAACAACATCTGTCATTCCATTATCCGGATTAACATTATATCCTTCTGTTGAATCTACAAATCTAGCATCTCTTAATTTTTCTTGGTATGATACAATCATATTTTGTGAAGTAGTATTATTAGATGTAATTGCATAAGCAATGTCTGCACCTAATGCTGAAGATAAAGTTTCTCTTAATAATTCATCATATTGATTTGGGTCAGTAACTCTTGAGATATATAAAATTTTCATAGTCTCACTATTAGATAAGATACTTCTTCCTTCTACTTTATGATTAGAATCATATTCTAATATTCTAAGTAATCTTAAACAATCACCGGGTAAGTCATATTGAAATTTAAAACCCCACGCAGGAGTTGTAGTAGATGATGATACCTCTACTCTTTTTTGTAAACAGTTCCAAGGGTGTGATCTAAATACTGCGTCTCTTACTTCTGAAAATCTAGCATTGCAAAGTCTAGCATTTTTTGAATCTTCTGTTAATGAAAGTATTGTTGTAGCTCCCAGTTGATTTAATGCTCCATTACATATTCCTACTACTGATGCCATATTACTTCCTTATTATATACTTACGTCTAATTTGTCTATTACTTTTTAACGCAAAAATTTCTTCTGTTGTCTTTTCTTGTTTAGTGTCAAAACCATAATGATTCTTACCATCATTTTGAAATCTGTCTACTAATACATACCTGTAAATGTAATTGTCTTTTTTAAGATGTAATACAGGTTTTAAATCTTTAATTTGTTTCATGCACTCTAAGGGGTTTCCACTCTCGCTTCCACCCCTTAAAATAAGTATTAATCTAAAACGTAAAACATAGATAGTTGAACAGTACCAGTACCATCGCCACCTGCAATAGTTGCTGTAACCAATAAACCATCTTCATTAGCATCTACAACTGAGTTTTCACCCAAAGCTATAGTGTTAGCAACATCATGTCCAACAGCACCTGTTGAAGAAGTAGCTGCTAAATATTCGTCAACGTCAAGAGCAACTGCTGTTCCATCCGCTTTAACGTATGCTGCGTGTCCAACTGATATAGTTGTACTTCCACCCATTGCGTCATGTGCAAGTCTTGATCTTACAATTCTTGCTCCATTGGGTAGAACGAACATATTGATAGTAGATTGTTCTGCATCTGCTTCATACTCAGCAAATGCAACTCTTACTCTACCAGCAAGTTCATTTGTTTTTACCTTAACAGAAGGTACACTAGCGATTTTCGCATATTGTATTGAATTAGCCATAATTGTTTCTCCTTTTTATTAGCTATTATTAGTTTGCAAGAACAGAAACAACTTTTGCTTCTTCCATTC
>OJFL01000603.1_pt1 | contig 17577 bp, 15 predicted proteins | sample 1594131 | NCBI WGS metagenome assembly OJFL01 (sample SAMN05416782, study PRJEB24817) | seawater metagenome | isolation source: Sea water | place: Canada:Atlantic | collected 2013-07 | reverse complement strand
TAAAAAATTGCAATATAGACCCTACCGTTTATAGCGGTTATGCTTTTGGAATGGGGATAGAAAGAATTGCAATGTTATTATATCAAATTCCTGATATTAGGATGTTTTATGAAAATGATGTTCGTTTCCTTGAACAATTTAAATCTGTTCTTTAATTCTTTTCTATTATAGCGCTCATAAAAATACCTTATCAACCCAGCTTAATTCTATGAAAAAAGACATCATAATTCCTGAAATTTCTGGTGTTGAAATGGCTATTGTATTCGAATACAACGGTATTTATAACACAAACGATTGGAATGTTTATCTTATAAATAATAATGATACTCATCTAGAGATGGTTGTGATTGTTTCTAAAGGGTTTGGTAATAAAAAAATAAGTTCAGTTATGCGTAAAAAAATTGATGTTTTAGACGCGCATTCATTTGCTAAAGTTGAGTGGATACAGCCTGATTTATTTAAGCTTACAAATCAATTTCAAGTTACTTTTTTTGTTAAAGATCGTTTATATGACAAAACATTTACTTTTAAGGAAAATACGGTTAAAGAAGGGAGATTAAGAATTATTCCTGAACTTAAAAAAAGAGGGGTCATCGCTAAACTAGAGTAAAGCTTGCCTTTATAAATTAATAATTGAGAAAAAAACAATATCTTTAATTAAACCCTATTTAATTGTTCTCCCCCACGGAAAGCGCTTTTAAATTATCTCAATTGCAAGGCATTATGAACCGTTTTTCTTTTTTTGATAGAGAAAATACCATAAATGAATTAAAATCATCTGTATTTGATTTGTTAGTTGTTGGTGGTGGCATCACGGGTGCAGGTATTGCTTTAGACGCTGCCTCGAGAGGAATGAAAGTGGCGCTTGTAGAGAAAAACGATTTTGCTTCTGGAACTAGCAGCAAATCTACAAAGTTAATTCATGGTGGATTAAGGTACTTAAAACAATTTGATTTTTGGCTGGTTAAAGAAGTGGGTATGGAACGTGCAATTGTGCATAAATTAGCACCACACCTTGTTGTTCCTGAAAAAATGATATTGCCTCTTGTTGATGGTGGAACTTATGGCTCTTGGTTAACATCTGTCGGCTTGAAAGTATATGATGTTTTAGCGGCTGTTGAAGGTGAAGACAAGCGTAACATGTTAAACCAAAAAGAAGCTTTAGTTAAAGAGCCTCTTCTTCCTAAACATAAACTAAAGGGAGCTGGTTACTATGCTGAATATAGAACAGATGATGCCCGTCTTACTTTAGAGCTTATTAAAACAGCTATAAATTATAATGCAAAACCTATTAATTATTCAAAAGTTTTAGAATTCTTATACGAAGATAATAGAGTTACAGGTGCGACAGTAAAAGATATATTAACCAATACTGTTTTTAGTATTAAATCAAAATATGTTATCAATGCCACCGGACCATGGGTAGACAGTTTACGGTTGAAAAATCAAATTAGCACCAACAAAAAGCTCCGATTATCAAAAGGGGTTCATCTCGTGGTTAATTACAATAAGTTACCCGTAAAACAATCTGTCTATTTTGATATTCCTGATGGGCGAATGATGTTTGCAATACCTAGAGGTAAAAGCACTTACTTTGGAACAACAGATACAAATTATCAGGGTAATAAAGGTGAAGTTAAAACAGATTTAGTAGACGCCATGTATCTTATAGCTGCAGTGAATAATATGTTTCCTGATGTATCGATCTCTATTGATGATATAAAATCTTCCTGGGCAGGTCTTCGGCCTCTAATTCATGAAGAGGGAAAGCCTGCTTCTGAACTGTCAAGAAAGGATGAAATATTTGTTTCTAAATCAGAATTAATTTCTATTGCCGGTGGAAAGCTAACGGGATATCGTAAAATGGCGGAACGAATAGTTGACTTAGTTGCTAAAAAATACCTTAGACGATTCGCTGAGGAGTTTAAAAAAATACAAACTGAAAGTATTTTACTCTCTGGTGGAAAATTTGAGGATTTTAATGAAGTAAAAAGTTATATTAATCTTATTTATAAAAGAATTATTAAAGACAATTTTGATGAAAAAGATGCACAATACCTAGTCTACAACTATGGTAGACAAACTGATGTTATTCTCAAAAAATATGATGAATTGAAGACTGGGACATCGCTGGAAAAAATGATAAAAGCTGAAGTTTGGTTTACAATTCATTATGAAATGACTTGCTCTCCTGCTGACTTTTTTATACGAAGAACCGGAAGAGCATACTTTAATATAGAAAGTGTTTATAAGAACTTAAGCCTTGTTTTAACTGAATTTGCTATGCATCTTTCTTGGAAAAAAGAAGTCCTTAAGAGAAGGAAAGAAGAGCTAAACAAGGCGCTAGAATTAATTACTTCTTTTAATTAATTTACTAACTTTTTTCATGTTCTTCTAGGTCTTTGGTAAGATCAAGATTTCTTAAAGTTGGGTTTACGATCCCTGTTGTTACAACTGTTAGTAATGTCATGCTTCCGCCAAAAACAACAGCAGCAACTGTTCCCATTAATTTTGCTGTTAGCCCACTTTCAAAAGCTCCAAGCTCGTTAGATGATCCAACAAACATGGAATTTACAGAGGAAACTCTTCCTCGCATTTCGTCTGGGGTTTTAAGCTGGAGGATCGTTTGTCTTATCACCATAGAGACGCCATCTGTTACACCGCTAAAAAATAAAGCAATAACAGAGACCCAAAATACAGAAGAGACTCCAAAAACAATAATACAAACACCAAAACCAAAAATTGCAACTAATAGTTTTTTACCAGCAGCTTTACTGATTGGAATATATGCTGTTACTAACATGGTTAGAAATGAACCAATAGACGGAGCTGCTACTAAAATTCCAAACCCTTGTGGTCCTACTTTCAATATGTCTTCAGCAAAAACAGCTAATAAAGCAATTGCTCCTCCAAATAAAACAGAAAACATATCTAGTGTAAGCGCCCCAAGAATTGCTTTTGTTTTAAACACAAAACGAACACCCTCTTTCAAACTTTGTAAAATAGGTTCTCCAATATTTGGGTTTAAAACAGGTTTTCTTTTAATTTTAAATACCACAAAAAAAGAAAAAGTGACTAAGAAAAAAATAATGCTTAAAGACCAATGAACACCTATCCAATTGATAGAAAAACCAGCAAAAGAAACCCCTAAAACTCTTGCCATTTGCCATAAAGAACTATTCCACGTTGCTGCATTTGGATATATTTTTTTTGGAACGATTAAGGCTACTAAAGAGAAAATAATGGGTCCAAAAAATGCACGTAAAAACCCGCCAAAGAAAACGAATGCATAAATAATGTATAAAATTGCCTGTGAAGAAAGTGTATTACTTATCACGTCTGATGTAATCCAAAAAAGACCAAAACTTATTAAAGAAAAGGCAGCAATGCATAATGCTAGTAAATTTCTTTTTTCTTTTTGATCCACTATATGACCCGCAAACAAAGCAGTTGATAAGGCAGGAATTATTTCCATCAAACCAATAATCCCTAAATATAAAGGATCACCTGTTAACTCATAAACCTTCCATTCAATTACAATAAACTGCATAGACCATCCGAAAACTAAAGCAAAACGAACTAATAAAAAAAATGTAAACTCTTTTATTCTTAAAGCTGCATAGGGATCGTTTTTTCTTTTTTGGACCATAATAAATGAATTCAATATAAATGTAAATAAAAATGAGGCTACTAAGTAGCCTCATTTTAAAGTTTATAAAAACATTTGTTTTTCAAAAAAATTACTTCGAAAAAATAATTCTCTTCGTTGTGCTTTTATTTCCTTGTGACACATTTAATACGTAAATACCGCTAGCTAGTTTTCCTGTAGCTATAGGTTCATCAAACAACGATTGATTAGTTGTGTGGTTAGAACGATAAACTCTTCTACCTTGTAAATCGAATAATTCTATTTTTACAATATCGTTTGATGTTGTCTCAAAACGAACATTAATTACTCCATTAGAAGGGTTTGGATATATAGACACATTAGATAAAGAGTAAGAATTTGTACTTAATGTAGTTGCTTCTATATTAACCTCTTGATTTGGTAACCAACCATTTAATGAGTTGGTAATATCTACCTTAAATGAATCAGAAAATAATACGGTTTGCGTGTTTGAATATGCAATAACCCCGGCATCTACATCAGCTTGCGTAAAAGTTCCACCAATAGATAAATCTGAACCATTTTTAGTAATTACACCCATATTTGGCGATGCAACTATAGTGTAAACTTGCTGAGAAGCTGTCTCAGAAGCTGAAGTTGCTAACATGTCAGAAGTTGTAAACACGGTACTTTGGTTTGCGCTAACTGATACTGGATTAGATGAAAACTCTGGAAGAGATGAGTTTGCTTCAGCTGTACAAACCGTTATCGTTGCTCCATCTAAACTTCCTGCTGTAAATGTTCCTCCATTCTGGAACGTTTCATCATTTGCGATTAACAACCAAGTTCCTAGGGCACTTTTTCCTGCAGCGCTAGCTAAACTTTGTGCAGGCTTTATGTTGCCTGAAATTGCAGGATCTGCTGTTCCACACACCAAATCGTTTCCGTTATCGTCAAATATAGCTCCTGTAACGTTTGCTACATTTTCACATACATTTTCTAAAAGTAGCGTGGTGTTAGCACCTAACACTTCTGGTTCCTGTATTAATACCTCTAGTTCTCCAATAGCAAGGTGAGTAATATCTACATTTACTTTTAGTCTACTTATTGTTAAATCATCTGTAATCTCAATTGGTAATGAAGCGGAAACTGCAGTACCTCCTCCTAAACGATCATTATCAAAATCTGTGGCAGAATATGTGTTTGTACAATCTTCTGAACCAGCCGTCTGAAAACTATAAATTATAGGTGAAATAGCTAAACCACATTGATTTGTTGGATTTACTCTCCAATAATAAATACTATTTTCCTCAAGACCTGTAGCTGTAAATTTTATATCAGTTTGAGTAGATGTTGCTAAGATGTTCGTAAATGATGGGTTATTAGACAATTCTACGGTATACGATTCTGCGTTTATGTTTTCATTCCAAACTAACTCGATTTCAGGGAATAAAACACCTGCTTCCTCATTTAAAGGTGATGATAAACTCATCGGGTTATTTGTAAAGTCTGGATGCACCACCCTTAACTCTACTTTTTTAGTTTGTGTTTCATCGCCATTGCTTGCTGTTACATTTATTTCATACGAACCAGCAGCAACACTTTCTAAATTTGATACAGTCATAACAACGTCTCCATTTTGACTTATTGAAGATGGTGAAAAACTTGCTGTTGCTCCTGTTGGAAGGTTATTTGCAGTGATTGTTGTTGTGGTCTGAATTTGTTGCGTATAATTAAAATTAAATGCAGCATCTTCTGTTGAACATTGGATAAGCTCAGGGTTAACACTAGATAAATTAATATCAGAAAGTGTTCCTGTTACAATTAATGAGTAGTTTTGAGAGTCATTCACTAGAGTTCCTTTATGAGAAACTGTAATTATATACTCACCTGAAGCTCCAGCAATCTCTATTTTTTCAAATGGATCAACTAAATTATCTCCTTGTTCATTCGTATTTACAGAGGTTAGTTTCCAAGGTAAGTATTCCGTTGTTTCACCATCTATAACTTGTGAAACTCGAATATCTAAATCGTTAACTAAAGCAGGAGTAGGGTCGTTAACTGTATTATTTTGTTCTCCTGCAACGTCTGTCCATGAAATTGAAGCTACTAACGGATTTTCTCCATCAGACTTAACATTCATGGTAAAAGTATCATCGTTATCTAATGTTTTCTCTTTAATAACACTCTTAAAACCAACTTTATTAATGGTTTCTACTGCGAATTTTACATTTAATAAACCCCAGCCCGTAGTGGCATCTGGTCCAACAAGGGTTTGAGATGAAGAGTTAGAGTTGTCTGGTGTAATATCGTCTGCGGTGTGAAGTGCTAACCCTTTTAAAGTGGCACCAAACATAAAAGAACCATTTACATTACTATAATGTTGTTGAACCAATAGTAATGAACCCATTACATTTGGTCCAGACATAGAAGTTCCTGAATAATTTCCGTAGCCACTACTACCACCCACTGGAGAGATAAGGCCCGATCCGTTACCGGTAATATCTGGCTTCACTCTTAAATCATCTGTTGGACCTTCAGAACTCCCATTATTTCTATTCATGGAAATTAAATTTCCATCGGCATCGATTTGAGCATCTTGACCATTAGCAACAGATAAATTGTTTTTTGCCGTATTCATTCCAGTTAACTTGTCATATAAATTATTCCCCTCTAAAGGGTCTGTATTTGAAGTGTTATTTGAACCGTCATTTCCTGCCGAGACTACCTGAAGATAGTAAGGTGCGTTGTACATGATGGCATCAAACTCTTTTGCATCAAAACCGTATATACCTGCACCATTTTGGACATTACTTAAGGGATACCCATAAGAGTGGTTAGAAAGCAACATTCCGTCTGCAGCTGCTGCTGCACCTTCAGGAATATCTTGACTCCAACGATAAGACACCCCCTTTGCTTGTGGGGCCATTCCTTTTGCTTCAGGATTAACACCTGAGGCCAAAATAGTACCTGTTACATGAGTTCCGTGGTCGCTATATTGATTTTCGTCATCTCCAATAGTAACCCTATCATCTCCTCCCGGTCCGTCAAACTCTTGGTGTTCGGTGAATACCCATCCACCATCCCAAACATAAGCTGTCATGTTTTGACCCTCAAGTTCTAAGCCTAAACTTCCTCCTGTGTTAAGGTGGTTTACTCTAGTTGAAATTGCAGCGTTTTGGTTAAGTGTTTTATAATAGATAGGTTTATTGTCATCAGAAACCTTCATTAATTCATATAAAGATCCGTCTTCAACATAAGTTATTGCCCAACCATTAATAGAGGCCATTTCTAAGGCTTTTTCTTTTGCCTCTACCTGAATTAACCTTGTAGACTCTTCTATATTTTTTAATTGTTCTATGTTATTAGCTTTTTTAATTTCTTTTATTTGTTCTTCTGTTTGAGAAAAAACAAAGTTAGCTGACAACAATAAGGAAAGAATTGCTAGTTTTTTAAAGTAATTTTTTTTCATTTCTTTTGGGTTTATTTTTCAATTCACTTTAAAACCATTAGTTGTTAAATGCAACTAACTGGATTTAAGTATTTTATCTTTTTTTTGGAGTAGCGAATATAACACTTTGATTCCTATTATTTTAATTTTTAACATTAAGGGTTATTTCTTCATATCCATTAGAATAGCAAATGTTTGATTAATATCTTCCTCTTTTACAACAATTGTCATCTCATTTGTTGTTGATATTATCTCTTGAAGTGAAATATCTGCCCACGCTAATTGTTTTAAAATAAAATAATAAAAACCGGATTGCTCCAAGTTGCCTTCTGGTAATTTTATGGTTATAGAGGCAAGGTTTTCTACATTATGAATTAATCGCTCATGAATAAAGAAATCTTTAACATAAGACTTCAGGGGTTGACTTATCACAATATTTGTCTCAAAAATTCCTGTTGATACAGTAATAAAAGAATCCTCATTGTCTGCCGCAACCGTTAAAATTTTAGCAATTTCCTTTAATAGTGACTTTGTATTTTTATAAGTATAATCACTAAGATCTGAGCGAACAATAAAGTCTCCTAGCGAAAGTGTAAATTTTCTAATATTCTTTCGTATTCTTAATTCACTTGCTGGTGAAATTCTGTTAATTGCCATCATTACCGCACCAACTTTGACTTGTTTTTTTAACATTTTATCTACTTCTGGAAGTATAATTCTAGCTAAAGAAGAGACGTTTATTAGCTTTTCGTTCAACGCCTCTTCAATAAAAGGGGTTTTTCGAATAATGCTTTCAACTGCTTCCTGTATTGTTTTCATAATTGTTGTATTTAATACAAATTGTTGTATTTGCAACAAAAGTAATATATAAAGGTGTAATGTTACTAAGTTTCCGAAGAAGAAAATCGTGTTAATCTAGGTGCTCTGTTAACTTTGTAAAAGTTGTTTTAGCGTCTTTTCCTTGATAAAGAACAGCATAAACAGCATCAATAATTGGAGTTATTGTCCCGTTTTGTTCTTTTATTTTATGGGCGCTTTCCGAGGCATAATAACCCTCTGCCACCATGCTCATTTCAAACATTGCAGACTTAACAGTGTAGCCTTTACCAATCATGTTTCCAAACATTCTGTTTCTGCTGAAAGTAGAATACCCTGTTACTAGTAAATCTCCCAAATACGCAGAATTATTAATATTTCTCTTCATTTGGTGAACTTTACGAATAAAACGATTCATTTCTCGTATGGAGTTGCTCATTAAAACAGATTGAAAGTTATCTCCATAACCTAAACCGTGGGATATACCTGCGGCTATAGCAAAAATATTTTTAAGCATTGCGGCATATTCTGTGCCTATAATATCGTCTGATATTTTAATTCTAATATATCTGCTTTTTAACACCGCACCTATTTGAGCTGCTTTATCCGCATCTTGACACGCTATTGTTAAATAAGAAAGCCTTTCCATAGCCACCTCTTCTGCATGGCAAGGACCAGTTATCACCCCAATATTCTTGTAGGGTGTATTGTGTTTTTTATAAAAATGTTCCCCAACAATCAATCCTGATTCTGGAACGATTCCTTTAATCGCAGAAAAAATTATTTTATTTTCTAAACTCTGTGTCAACTTTGTAAGTTCTAAAGTTAAAAATGCAGATGGAATTGCAAATATTAATATATCATAATTTGAAACAACAGCATTAATGTCATTTGAAAGGTCTAATTGGGCCGGATGAAGCTCGGCGGAACTTAAATAGTTAGGATTATGTTTATTTATTTTAATATGTTCTAAAGCGTAAACACTTCGCATATACCAACCCACAGTATTTAAATTTTCAGAGAGCATTTTTACAATAGCTGTTGCCCAACTACCCCCTCCTAAAACTGCTATTTTTGGTTGATCTTTCATTATTATAAACATTTTAAAAACCAAAAGTAATAATTCTAAAATCTAATATGAAAACTGAAGTGATTTATTATATTTGTTTACAACAATATAAAATAATGGAAGTTCAAATCATAAATAGATCTAAACACGAATTACCTTCTTATGAAACCCTTCTTTCAGCAGGAATGGACATTAAAGCAAATATAAGTGAGACTGTAACTTTAAACCCTTTAGAAAGGGTTATTGTAAAAACAGGTTTGTTTATATCGTTACCTAAAGGACTGGAAGCACAAGTTAGACCGCGAAGTGGTCTTGCGGCTAAAAAAGGAATTACTGTTTTAAATAGTCCTGGAACTATAGATGCTGACTATAGAGGTGAAATTGGCGTTATATTAATTAACTTATCTCAGGATCGTTTTACAATAAACAATGGTGAGCGAATCGCACAATTAGTAATTGCAAAACATGAACAAGTTAAATGGAAAGAGGTTACTATATTAGATAAAACTAATCGAGGTGATGGTGGGTTTGGTAGTACTGGTGTTTAAAATACACAAACCCACCAGCTAACTAATAGGTTTATATTGATGAAAATTATAACTATTGGTTATCTATAGCTTCTTTAATTTTTCCTTCTAATTCTTCTGCTAAATCGGGATTATCTTTTATTAAGGATTTTACAGCGTCTCTTCCTTGACCTAATTTAGTTTCACCATAACTAAACCAAGAACCACTTTTCTTTACAATCCCTAATTCTACTCCAATATCTAAAACTTCTCCAACCTTAGAAATTCCTTCACCATACATGATATCAAATTCAGCAATTTGAAAAGGTGGTGCAACTTTGTTTTTTACAACCTTAACTTTCGTTTGGTTTCCAATTACTCTATCACCGTCTTTAATTTGCGTTCGTCTTCTAATATCTAATCTAACAGAAGCATAGAATTTTAAAGCATTACCTCCTGTTGTGGTTTCTGGGTTTCCAAACATAACACCTATTTTTTCTCTTAATTGATTGATAAAAATAACTGTACACTTAGTTTTACTAATTGTTCCTGTTAGTTTACGTAGGGCTTGAGACATTAAACGCGCGTGAAGCCCCATTTTAGAATCTCCCATCTCTCCTTCTATTTCAGACTTTGGTGTTAATGCAGCTACTGAATCTATAACAACAATATCTATAGCTCCTGAACGAATTAGATTGTCCGTAATTTCTAGCGCTTGCTCTCCATGATCTGGTTGTGAAATTATTAGATTATCGATATCTACACCAAGATTTGCAGCATAGAAACGATCAAAAGCGTGCTCTGCATCAATAAAAGCAGCAATACCTCCAGCTTTTTGTGCTTCAGCAATTGCGTGTAGAGTAAGAGTCGTCTTACCTGAAGACTCTGGACCATAAATTTCTATAACCCTCCCTCTTGGATATCCTCCTACGCCGAGTGCTAAATCTAAACCTAAAGAACCAGATGAAATTGCTTCTACTTCTTCTACAACGCTATCACCCATTTTCATAACAGAACCTTTTCCATAGGTTTTATCTAATTTATCTAGGGTTAATTGAAGAGCTTTAAGTTTTGCTTGTTTTTCTTTATCTGCTGCCATAAATACTAGTTGTTTTATTTTTAAAAAGTATGACAAGGTACAAAATTTGGTTAGGAATTATAAATGAAAAAAGATTATTTTTGAATGAATTAATAGCTCCTTTTCTTTTTTTATGGACAACCACCATCACTTCATTTTTCATAAGCCTTACGGAACAATTTCACAATTTGTAAATCCTCATAAAAGAGAAAAAAAATTATTAGGTGATTTTTTTAATTATCCAGATAAAACTATGGCAATAGGAAGGTTAGATGTAAATTCTGAAGGGCTTCTTTTATTAACAACTAATGGTAAGCTAAGTGAAGAAATAAGAAGTAAAAAAGTTGAAAAAGAATATTATGTTCAAGTAGACGGTTGCATATCACAAAAAGAGGTTAATATTTTAAAAAAAGGTGTGGTTATTGGTTTTGAAGGTAAAAAATATACTACTAAACCTTGTAAGACTTTCTTAATACCTGTGCCTAACTTTAAAGATAGAACACAAAAAATTAGAGATGATAGACATGGACCAACAAGTTGGATTTCTATAATTTTAAAAGAAGGGAAATTTAGACAAGTAAGAAAAATGACTGCTGCTGTTGGTTTTCCTACATTACGTTTAGTAAGAGTAAGAATAGGTTCTGTTTTATTAGATAATTTAAAACTTGGTGAAGTAAAAAGAGTGTCTAATTTTCTTTAGGTTCTTAACATTTTAATATGTGGAATACCATCCTCTAAATATTCTTCACCAATTTGAATAAAACCTAAAGAATTATAAAATTTAGTAAGATATGATTGAGCAGATATAAGAATGTTGTTTTCTTTTAAATTCTTTTCTATAAATTGGATTGAATTTTCAACTAACTTATACCCGTATTTAAGTTTTCTTAATTCTTTTTTAACTACAATTCTACCAATACTAGGTTTTAAAAAATAATCTCCAGACTTAAATATTCTAGCGTAAGCTACTATTTGATTATCTAAAATCCCTAATATATGATATGCTAATTGATCTTTATGATCAAGATCTTGATATACACAATCTTGCTCTATAACAAAAACTTCAGATCTAAGTTGTAAAATAACATACAACTCATTAGTTGTTAATTCATTAAATTTTTTAATATAAAAAATCATATTTAACAAGCTGGTATTTTGTTAACCCTGTTTTGATGTCTTCCTCCCTCAAATTCTGTTTCTAAAAATGTTTCTACCATTTTTAATGCTTGAGGAATTGAAGTATATCTTGCTGGAATACATAAAATATTAGCATTATTGTGTTGTCTAATTAATTCAACAATTTCTTTAGACCAGCATAAACCAGCTCTTACTTCTTTATATTTATTTGCAGTCATTGCAACACCATTAGCACTCCCACATAATAATATACCATATTTTGCTTTTTGAGAAACAATATCTTTAGCAACAGGATGAACAAAATCAGGATAATCAACACTATCATGAAAGTCAGTACCATAATTTTCTACTACAATACCTTTTGCTTCTAATAATTTAATAATCTCAAATTTATATGCTGTTGCAGCATGATCATTTCCTATAGAAATATTCATAATAAGTTGGTTTTTATACTTTTAATAGAAACAAAAATACAAATACATATGGTTATCAACAGTTTTAAAAGGCATTTTTATAATTTAATATTTAAGTACTTATTTATTAATTAGTTAACAGTATTATTGTAATTGTTAAGAAGTATAAGTAAGTTTTGAAAAATAGATTTGATTTATTCATTTTTAATTACAATACATATATTTTTATTACATACACAATAAAATCTTTCATTATTTAACGATTATTTATAAACATATTTTATAGCTATTTCTGATACTTATTAACTTTTAATTAATGAATAAAAAGCTGTTTATAGTTATTTATATATACTGTTAATAAGTACTAATTATAGTTGGTTTTAAAGAGTTTAAATATCTAACAACTTGTGAATGTTTTTTAATAACTGATATAAAAAAATAAAAAGTTAATTTTCTATGTTAACTATTCACATGCTATTATAATTAATATGTTTTTTAAATTTTTAATAAAAAGAAATATAGTAATAATATAGATTGTTAATAAAGTTTAAATACAATTAATCAAAAATTGAATAGCATTAGGAATGATGTGAACTTTTAAAGAACCTGTTCCTACAATTTCTCCATCTGCTTCTATAATAGAATTAGTGTTTTCTTCTATTTTAAAATCTTTCACTTTATACGTAGTTACTTTATTATGATTTACTATTTTTCCATTATATAGTTTAGTAATATTAAAAAGTATATTTAATAAAGAAAAATTTTTAACAATAGTAACATCTAATAATCCATCTCTAGGATCTGGTTCTTTTGTAACTTGTAATCCTCCACCAGAATATTTACAGATCCCAAATACAATCATTAAACATTTTTCTCTTATACATTCATTATTAATATACGTTTTATAAGAAGTTTTTTTATAGAATAATAAACTATATAACCCACTAAGTAAAAATGCGATAGAGCCTATTTTTTTTAAATATTTTAAATTTTTCACAACATACCCATCATAACCTATACCTGCTAGATTATTAAAGTATTCTTTTTTACCAGAAGCTAAAGTAATACAACCAATATCTTGGAAAATAACAGTATTATTTACAATAACATTAATAGCTTTTTCTATAGAATTAGGAATCTTATATGTTTTTATCCAATCATTACCAGTACCTAAAGGAATCACACCTAGTTTTATATTAGATGTTTTTGTATATCTTTGCATCATTATTCCGTTTACCACATGATGTAAGGTTCCGTCTCCGCCTACAGAAATAAAATTTCTATATCCTTGTTTAATAGCTTCATCTACAAGTACTAGTTCATGTTTGGTATACTGAGTAAAAGCAAAAGAAAAATAAATTTCTTTGGTTTTTAATAAACTTTGAATACAAATCCATGATTTTCTAAAATTAGTATTTCCTGCAGAAGGATTTACGATTAAAAACCAAGATTTTGTAACATGAAGCTTATTGAAGTGCAACATAAAATTAAATTAATTAAAGAAGCAAAGTACAAAATTGAATTATAACTGTTTATTTCTATTAAATAGACATATAAATTTGTATTTTTCTAAACATATAAAAAGAATAAAAAGTTATGAGTAGAAAGAAAAAAATCTACAAGAAGAAAGGTAATGTGATTAAAGATTTAACAAGAAATATTTTTAAAATACTTAATGAAGATAGTGATAAACATTATAATTACAAACAAATAGCGGGTAAATTAGATATATCTGACACAGATGGAAAAACACAAATACTTCAAAAGTTAGCAGAACTAACAGGAACAAAAAAAATAAAAGAAATAGACAGGGGAAAATATCAAATTAATGAAGATAGAAAATATCATATAGGTACTCTAGATGTAACTTCTAATGGAAATGGATATTTTATATCAGATGATTTTGAAAAAGATATTTTTATTCCTTCCAATAATTTAGGAAAAGGATTACAAAACGATACTGTAAAAGCATATATATATAAAAGAAATAGAAGTAATAAGCTAGAAGCTGATATTGTAGAAATTATAGAAAGAGATAAGACTGCTTTTGTAGGAGTTTTACAAATGAGTAAAAACTTTGGTTTTGTTGTTTGTGATAATCAGAAAATGTATGCAGATATTTTTGTATCAAAAGCAAGAATAAATGGAGCAGAGCATGGAGATAAAGTTCAAGCTACTATAACAGATTGGCCTGAAAACTCTAAAAACCCTTTTGGGAAAATTACACAAGTTTTAGGGAAGCCAGGTGACCATAATACTGAAATTCATTCAATTTTATTAGAATATGGTTTACCATATGAATTTGAAAAAGAGGTTGAAGAAGACGTTAGTAAATTATCGTTGGAAATAACAAAGGATGAGATATCAAAAAGAAGAGATATGCGTAAAGACTTAACCTTTACAATAGATCCTAAAGATGCAAAAGATTTTGATGATGCGTTATCTTTTACAAAATTAGAGAATGGTAATTATGAAATAGGAATTCATATTGCTGACGTTTCTCATTATGTTCAACCAAACACCGTATTAGATGATGAGGCTTATAGTAGAGCAACTTCCGTCTATTTAGTTGATAGAGTAGTTCCAATGTTGCCAGAAATGTTGTCAAATGGAGCCTGTTCTTTAAGGCCTAATGAAGAAAAGTTAACTTTTTCAGCAGTGTTTGAAATAAATGAAAAAGCACAAGTTATACATGAATGGTTTGGAAGAACCGTTACCTATTCAGATAAACGTTTTGCTTACGAAGAAGCACAAGTTATTATAGAAACAAGGAAAAACTTTATACCTGAGAATGTATCTATAACAGATGAATCTTATAAGGTAAGTGATCATATTGTAGAAGCTACCTTAAAATTAAATGAATTAGCAAAGATTCTTCGTAAAAAAAGGATGCAAGAAGGTGCTATTTCTTTTGATAGAGTTGAGGTAAAGTTTCATTTAGATGAAGAAGCTAACCCTGTAGGGGTCTTTTTTAAAGAAGCAAAAGATGCTAATAAATTAATTGAAGAATTTATGTTGTTAGCTAATAGAAAAGTAGCTGAGTTTATTGGTCAAGAAAAAAATAAACCAACAAATAAAACATTTATATATAGAGTTCATGATGAACCAGATGTAGAAAAGCTAGCTGCTTTACAAAATATTGTTTTTAATTTTGGATATAAGATGGATACCCAAACAAAAGAGAGCACAACAGAAAGTTTGAATAAACTACTAAAAGATGTTCACGGTAAGGCAGAAGCAAACATGATAGAGACTTTAGCAATAAGAACCATGAGTAAGGCGGTATACACCACTCAAAACATCGGTCATTATGGGTTAGCTTTCGACTATTATTCTCATTTTACCTCTCCAATACGTCGTTACCCTGATGTGATGACCCATCGTTTGTTACAACATTATTTAGATGGAGAAAATTCTCCGAAGCAAGATGATTATGAAGCTAAGTGTAAACACGCATCAAAACGAGAAGAGCTTGCGTCTAAAGCCGAAAGACAATCAATTAAATACATGCAGGTTAAATACATGCAAGATCACCAAGAAGAAGAGTTTTTGGGGGTTATTTCCGGTGTCACAGAATGGGGAATTTATGTAGAAATTACATCTAATAAATGTGAAGGAATGGTGAGAATTAGAGATATAAAAAACGATTATTATATTTTTGATGAAAAACAATATGCAATTATTGGACAAACCACAAAACATATTTATCAATTAGGAGATCAAGTTACCGTAAAAGTAAAACACACAGATTTAGAAAGAAAACACTTAGATTTTTCTCTTATAGAACAATAGAGTTTTTCTAAAAGGTATTATACTATTAAAATACTTTTTTTTAATTTTATAATTATTAATATATTGCTTAAAAAAATGAAAAAAAACATTCTTATAATTTTTTTAATAGCAAGCAATGTGTTGTTCTCTCAAACAACAGTTACTAAAAAGTTAGGCGATTTTTATAAAATAAAGGTTTACAATGGAATTAATGTAGAGTTAATTAAATCTAAAGAACATAAAATAGAGGCAACGGGTGAAAAGTCAGAAAACATAAAAATAAAAAACACAAACGGTATTTTAAAAATTAGCTTAAAGTTTCCAGACTTATTAGCAGATGGTAAAGTAAATGTAAAACTATATTATAACGAAGACATTCAAGTAATAGATGGTAATGAGGGCTCAATAATTACTGGAAAAGACATTAATCAAACACATATAGAGGTAAAAGCACAAGAAGGCGCTTTTATAGATTTAGAAATTAAAACAAAACATTTAAAAGTAAAGTCTTCTTCTGGAGGAATAATAAAACTTTCAGGAAGTTCAAAAAACCAAGAGATAGACTTAGACCTATATGGTGTATATCATGGTTATGATTTAAATGTGTCCGGTACCAGTACGGTAAAAGCAGGAACAGGAGCAAAGGCAGAGGTAAAAGCAGGAGAAACATTACATGTAAAAGTTAGTTTTGGTGGCTCTGTTTTTTATAAAGGATCTCCAGAGATTATTAAAAATAAAAAGGTTGCTGGAGGAATTATAAAACAAATGAATTAATTGATTCATTGGTTTTTGTATCTTTGTTAAATAAACATAAACTAAAATAATGATTTTAAATATATTTCTTTTAGGTATGCCAGGCATTGGATCTTGGGTAATTATAGCATTAGCTCTTTTATTATTCTTTGGTGGAAAAAAAATACCAGAATTAATGAAAGGTTTAGGAGGCGGGATAAAGGAGTTTAAAAAAGCTTCTAAAGAAGAGGAAAAGGAAGAAGAAAAATTAGAAGAAAAAAAATAATAAAAAAACCAAAGATAAATTCTTTGGTTTTTTTTATAACTTAACAATGGTACTAGGGGCAGCAACCATTAACATTCCTCATTTAGAACCAACGGTTTCGTAATCTAAGTCAATACCAATAATTGCACCTGCACTCATTTTAACGGCATTATCAGTCATTTCTTTTAACGCATTTTCTTTTGCCTCACAGAGAACTTTTTCATAAGAATCAGACCTACCACAAATAACATCTCTTATGATTGCAAAAAAAACTTTAAAAACATTAGTACCTATAATAGTTTCTCCTGTAACAATTTTTAAATAATCTTTTACAGGTCAACACCATCAATATTGTCTGTAGTTTATAAGATTACCTACTGTTTGTCTAATTTCTTCTTGTTGTTTTTCATTGCCTCTCCTATTTGATTACTAGCGGTAAAACTGGCCACCATATCGTTTAACATTTGACTTCCAGCCTGTGGAGAGTTTGGGAGTAAAATTAAATTACTATTTGTTTCCTGTCCAATAGACTGCAAGGTGTCATAGTGTTGTGTTACTACGATTAAGGCTGAAGCTTCTTGTGAATTAATACCAACCTTATTTAATACCTCAACTGATTCTTCTAATCCCCGAGCAATTTCTCTTCTTTGATCTGCAATACCCATTCCCTGAAGCCTTTTACTTTCTGCTTCTGCTTTTGCTTTTTCAACAATTAAAATACGAGCAGCATCT
>OJFL01000595.1_pt1 | contig 17752 bp, 16 predicted proteins | sample 1594131 | NCBI WGS metagenome assembly OJFL01 (sample SAMN05416782, study PRJEB24817) | seawater metagenome | isolation source: Sea water | place: Canada:Atlantic | collected 2013-07 | reverse complement strand
ATTTCTGCCTGTCTCGTGGGCTCGGAGATGTGTATAAGAGACAGGTAATAACACCCTGCACAGTGAAAGTTTTACCGGAAGAATCCGTTGCTTCGGTATTGTCGTTAGCTAAAGAGCTGGATTCGGCAGTGACATGAATAGCATAGCCGTCCATAGACGAGTTATCCCATGGTGGCACGTTTGTCGAGGCAATAATATCTTCTGCAACTACTCTACGGTGAGCTTTTGCTAAACTGACATATTCAACGTCGCTCACTGCGTGAGCTGTTGCTCGCGCTTTTATCAGTGCGTCTTCCAAAGAAAGCCAGCTTGTCGACATACCCGTAACTCCCTGAATTATTTAACAGGCGGATAGTACAGAAAAAAGTATATTTTACCAAAGGGTAATGTCTCTATTTCCGCGTGTTGATCTTTGTTGTACGAATTATGTTCTAAGCGATGAAGTTTTAAATTCTAAGGCATTTTAATTGTGAAACGGTGTTGCAGGCTCAACTAATCTAATGCATTTAAGCCACTATGGATGCTATTTCTTTAAACTTGCTAAACACCCAGTCGGGTTGGTAAGTACTGATATCCTCTCCATAATTGTAGCCATAGGTTAAGCCTACACTGCGCATATTTGCAGCCTTTGAAGCTAAAATGTCGTTTTTCGAATCCCCCACCATAACGCATTCGCTCGCGTCAGTGTTTAGTGTTTTACACACATGGTTGAGAGGCAAAGGGGAGGGCTTTTTTTCTTTTAGTGAATCGCCACCAATAAACAGCGTAAAAAAGCTGTCTATGCTGAGTGCCTCAACAATAGGTGCAATAAACTTTTTGGGTTTGTTGGTAACCAAAGCAAGAGTAAAACCTCGAGCGGCGAGGCTTTTTAACGTGTCGTAAACTCCTGGGTATAAACTAGACTCTTTACAAACATTGCGGTCGTAGTGATATAAAAAGCGCTGAAAAGTATGTTCTATTAGCTCTTCGCTATTTAGTTGCTCTGGGGTGTCAGCATTGTTTACCCCGTTTGCTAATCCACGCTCTACAAGTACTCTTGCACCATTTCCTACCCAGTTTCTAATAACGCAATTGCTGTGCGTAGGCATACCTACATCGTCAAGCGCAGCATTAAGTGCAATGGCTAAATCGGGCACAGAATCGACTAAGGTACCGTCTAAATCAAAGATAAAAGTGGATATAGGTTGCATAGATTATAAAACCGAGAATGTTGAAAGGAGATGAAAAGGCGCGTGAATATATTCTTATCACGCGCTTTCAAACACTATAAGCAGAACCTATTCAAAGTCTTGGTTACTTATCCATAAGGTCTGATAGGGTTTTAACTGAATAAAGCCGCTAGAAAGACAAATTTCATCCCGAGTGACTAAATCTATCCAATTGTCGGTGCCTATTAAATTAATGTCTGACAATAGAATCGTTCTTTCTTCATCGCAAATGTTGCTTACACAAAAGACGCTTTGCTTTCTATCGAGGCTTTGACGCCAGTAGCCAAATATCTCGTTACCGAGTTGTAGCGTGAATTGAGTAGCATTAGGATGAAAAGCAGGCTGCGCTTTTCTGATCCGTATCAGCTGCGACAAACGCGTGAGCACTTTATGATGCTGTGAGTGGGGTGAGTCTAGTAACACCTCTAACTCATCGATATTCCAGCGGCGTCGGTTTATACTTCGGTTTTGGCCGGTATTCGCGACTTTTTCATAGTCGTTAGAAGTGCCAAGCAGACTGTGAATATAAAGCCCCGGAATACCTTCCATTCCCAACATAATTGCATGGGCGCAAATAAAGCGATCTACCTGATATTTATCAGGCCCCTTGGTTGTGCCCTGTAAGGCATCGAACAAGGTGATATTTATCTCATAGGGCTTTTGCTTTCCGTGTTCGGATGCACGCCAAGAAATTTTACCACCAAAGTTTTGCATGGTGTGCACTAGCTCAGATATTTCCTCATCGTCGAGCAGTCCTTCGGCTGGGCGTAAGCCAATACCATCATGAGAAGCAATGAAATTAAAATATGCCGTGCCGTTTTGCGCTGGTGGCATACTCATCATCCAGCTTTTCAAGTAGGTACAGTCTCCGGTAACTAACGTATTTACAAGCAAAGGAGGCAGTGAGAAGTTGTAAATCGCATGGGCCTCGTTTGCATTACCGAAATAGGTTAAGTTCTCTCTATTTGGAATGTTGGTTTCAGTAATTATGATAATTGAGGGATCGACATGTTCAATCAGTGTACGTAATAAGCGCACAACCTCATGGGTTTGCGACAAATTAATACAATTAGAGCCAACAATCTTCCAGAGAAATGCCACGGCATCCAGGCGGAAAAGCTTAGTTCCTTTATCGATATAAAGTTTAATAATATCGACAAAAGCAAGCAGCACTTTGGGGTTCCTAAAGTCAAAGTCGACTTGGTCGTTACTAAAGGTACACCATACATGTTTTACACCGTCGGCGGTTTCTGTTTCTCTTAGTAGCGGCGACACACGAGGTCGCGTAACCATAGAGAGATCGTCGCTTGGATCAGCGGTAAAGAAAAAGTCGGACCCAGGACCTTCGCTCTTGATGAAGTTATCAAACCATATGCTTCTTGCGGAACAATGGTTAATCACCAAGTCTGTCATTAGCCCATAGTCTTTTGCTATTGCCTCGATATCATCCCACGATCCCAAAGACTCATTCACGGTGGAATAGTCGATTACCGAAAAACCGTCATCGGAACTGTAGGGAAAAAACGGCAGAATATGCACATTATTAACGGTATTTTTGCAGTATTGATGCAAAAAGTTGTTTAGCGTTACCAAGGGACGTTCATTCTCTCGAATAACGCTGTCCCCGTAGGTAATCATAATAATGTCCTGCTCATCCCAATAGTTGTAATGTGATTTTGGGGAAGCAATATCTTCACTCGACGCAATGCCAATTGCAGCTAATAGCTGTGTTGCTAGGGTGTCATAAGACACATCTAGCGACACATCGGCGTAAATCGTTTCTAAATGGTGCTTTACTTTGTCATGGAGAGGGTCCCATGCCATATTATTTCTCCATATATTCAGCGGTATCGGCTTCAACGGCTTCAAGCAAGCGCTCTAGAATATCAGGCACTGCACTGGTAACGCGGTTCCAGCTTGGTATAAAAGGGGTTTCCATTGGGTTTTCCAAGAAATTCTGACCCGCTTTCATAATGTTACTTGCAAACATCTCTACGGCTTTTTCTTCGTTATGAATATCGAGGTTTAATCCGTTCATAACTGCGTCGTTGTGATACGTTTCGATAAAGTCTAACGCGATCCTGAAGTAGGTGGCTTTTATCGAACGGAACATTTCATTACTAAACGTGTAGCCTTGAGTTGCTAGTTTTCTGAATATGGCTTTTGTAATGTCGATAGACATCTTAGAAAGACCACCTTCGTCATTGTTGAGGGATAGGTCTTGGTGTTTGTGATCGTAAATATCGCAAATATCGGCCTGACACAGTCTGTTGTGTGAATAATTACGGTGCATTTCAGACAATACACCTATCTCTAGTCCCCAGTCACTTGGGATACGTATATCGTTTAGCACATCACGTCTAAATGAAAACTCTCCGGCCAGTGGATAACGGAAACTGTCCATAAATTCTAAGTATTCATTATCTCCCATTATGCGTTTAAGTGCTCTTAGCAACGGAGTAACTAATAGGCGAGAAACGCGGCCATTTATTTTGCCGTTGGCCACACGAGCGTAATATCCTTTACAGAACTCGTAGTTGAAGTTTGGGTTAGCAACCGGATAGATGAGTTTAGCAAGTAGGTCTTTTTCATAGGTTACGATGTCACAATCGTGAAGCGCAACCGATTCTGCGCGGTTCGATGCAAGGATATACCCCATGCAATACCACACATTTCTGCCTTTACCCATTTCTTTAGGGGCAAGGCCCTGAGCTTGAAGTTCTTCGTCGATTGCGCGTAAACGAGGTCCATCATTCCACAGCACGCGGTGGTGTTGCGGTAACTCGCTAAAAAACGAAAGAGCATGCTTGTACTGATCTTCGTTAGAGCGGTCGAGTCCGATAACAATTTCAGAAAGATAGGGCACGTTTGTGAGTTCTTCAACAATATGGGGTAGGGCTTCACCTTCCAACTCAGAAAATAGTGACGGCAAGATTAGCGCCATTGGACGTTTTTTTGAAAACTGCAGCAGTTCTGCTTCAATTTCCTCGGTGGGTCTACGAGCTAAGTTGTGTAATGTGGTTATAACACCGTTTTGATAAAAATCAGCCATGTGTCCTCCTGATCATAAAGATAATAATTGGGTAAGCATTTCAGTCCAGCCTTCTGGACCATTTAGGGTGCTGGTATATACCTCTTCTTTTTTTACATCTGGCGGAGGATTTACCGGTGAAAGTATTCTTATTGATATATCTGCAGCTTCTAACATAGCGATGTCGTTTTTGCCGTCACCTAAGGCTACGGTCTGAACGGCAACGCCATTTTGTCTTTGGTATTCTTTTGCCAGCCAAGAAAGGGCTTGGCCTTTGTCACAATTACCCGATACGTGTATAAAACGTCCGCCCTCTAGAGGAAACGCGCCTCGTTGGGTAATAGCGTCTAAAAATATCTGTTTGTCGTCATCAGAACCTTCCCATAACACGGGCTCGCCAAACTGACGTTTCGCGGCGAGAGAAGCCGACTGCTCATCAAGACCCGTGCAAGCTTGAATGTCTTCTATAGACATTTTTGAAAATTGCTTATAGCTACCTTCAAAGTCTCCGCTTATTTTTTCTAGTAGTTTTATCCAATGGTTTTTACTAGATATAAAGGCCTTGCACCAATAACCGTCGACCCAAACAGTACCACTTGGTTTTTGTTTAAAAAATCCATGAGGGATAAATATAGCCGCGCCGTTCTCAATAATAAAAGGGCCGGTTAAATTTATGTCCTCTCGCAAGGGCTGTAATTCAGCGAAGGTTTTGCTGGTGGTTGGGATAACAGGTATGTTTTTTTTATCGAGTGCTGCCAAGGCTGGTTTCGCCGCCTCAAAAGAGTACGTATGATGGTCTAACAACGTGCCATCCATATCGGTGAAAACAAGCGTTTTTGTCATTACTTCAAGTCCTGTTGTGAAATCGTTCTTTGTTCATCGAGATGGAAAACGGTATTACACTTATCTGGCAATGTAGCGAGCGCATGCTCTGTTAAACGCTGATAGTGCTGAATAAAACGCGCGACTTCTTCGTCACTCATAATGCCGTCAGCCTGGTTTTTTGTGGCTCTAGCAAGCTTGTGCTCTTGTTCTAGACGCCACTGATAAACACAGTCAAAAGATGGTGCTGCTAACATCACACTATAATCTATCTTTTCGAAAAGTGTTTGATATTGATCCTGCAATTCACCATTGACAAATGTGCGCCAAGTGCACAACGAGTCTTCGTTTTCTTCTAACGCATTGACGGGAGTTCTAAGTGCTGATTTGGCTTGCGGTGGTACACCAACACACCAGCCCTCGAGAATTATCACATCGGGCGTTTCGCTAATAAGCGGCCAGTTGCCAACAGGAAACGGGTTGTCAGATGCTTTATCAAAGCGCGGCAGTCTTGTCGGTTCACCATTTGTTAACTTTGCAAAAGTTTCCAGAGCTAGAGGGATATCGTGAGTACCCGGCACGCCTCGAGTTCTTAATAGTGGGTGTACTTTGATAGCAAGCGCATTGCGGCTCGCTTTATCTAGATAAAAGTCATCTATAGAGAGAGATACCACGCGTAAATCATGCTCAGTTTCTAAAAACGTCTCTATAAAATTAGTGAGCGTAGATTTTCCAGAGCCTTGGCAGCCATTAATGCCAAGGATAAATGGTTTTTTTGCACCTTTTTGGTGCTTAATGAGCCTTTCACAGAGTGGGGTGAACCACTTTTGTGCAGTATCTGCATAGCTACTTGGCAAATGATGGGCTGTTAAAAAGCCATGTATGTCCATGTTATTACCCTAATCAATACAGAATTCGCACTCCATAGCTGATTAGGGTTACAACATCTGTGCCAACAAAGCGGGTAGCAAGAATAGGCAGTAAATTACTTTTTGTTGGCCACAATAACGGCTCTTTGTGGTGCAGGGTAGCCTTCAATGGTGCGAGTAATATCTGCCGGATCAAGAAAATCTTTCAAAGACTGTGTTTCCATCCATTCTGTTGACCGCTGCTCATCAAGAGTGGTGTGATTAACATCAACAACGCGAATATTTTCAAATCCTAGCCGACCCAGCCAAACCATGAGCGCCTCAGAACTTGGAAGAAACCAGACATTGCGCATTTGAGCGTAGCGCTCGCCGGCCATTAGCACTGTATTTTCGTCGCCATCAACCACTAGCGTTTCAAGTATGAGTTCCCCGCCTTTTCTAAGCTGGTTTTTTAGCTGAGTGAGAAACTGCATAGGATCTTTTCGGTGATAGAGTACTCCCATGGAAAAGACAGTATCGAAGGCTTTAAGCGGCTGCATGTCCTCTATGCCCAGCGGCAAGAAATGTATGTTCCGCTGCCCGACAAAGTGTTTAATTGCCTGAAACTGGATTAAAAACAACTGCGTAGGATCAATGCCATAAACGCCAGCAGCGTCATCTCCTAGCATTCGCCACATGTGATAGCCACTGCCACACCCTACATCTAATACATACCTGTTTTTTAACGGCGCTATATGGGGTGCTACCCGATCCCATTTCCAGTCAGAGCGCCATTCAGTATCGATATGAATATCGTGTAGAAAAAAGGGACCTTTTCGCCAAGGCATAAATTGCTTCAACAACCCTGAAATTTGTTTCTTAGTGTAGTCGTTGATGTCAGATTCTTTGCCAATAGTAACGCTGTCACCTAATTCAACAACGCTTGGCGACGTGGTAGGAAGCTTATTAAGCAAGCGACACCACTTGTCGAATTCACCGTGTTTGTTATGTTGTTGCCAGGTATTAATTTGTGAAGGTAGGGTTTGAAGCCACGATGAAAGCGGGCTATCCAGCAAGGATTTATAACAGTCGTTAAACCATTCCTGCGCAATTTTGCTCATTATAAACTCATTTATTTAAGGTAAAATTCCCTATGCGAGTTGATAGGGAATCGATAGCATTGTTGATGCTATTTTTTGATAGCAACCATGGACGTGAAATTATAACACTTGAACCACATCACTACATCGTCGAATCCCGCGTCTAATAGTCGACGTTCATGCTCTTCAAACGTGTCGGTAAGCATGACTTTTTCAAGTGAGGCGCGTTTTTGGCTTACTTCCAACTCGCTGTAGCCGTTATTGCGTTTAAACTGGTGATGGAGGTCGATTAACAATTCATTACCGGCTACTGAGGGGTGACGTATCTTCTCTGACAGCACGAGTATTCCACCTGGATTAAGTCCGTCAAATATGCGCTCTAACAGTGCCTTTCTGTCTGCAGGAGGTATGAACTGAAGAGTAAAGTTCATAATCACCATTGAGGCATTTTCAATGCTTACGTCCTGTGCCATTCCTTTTTTAACTGAGACAGGGTTGGGCAAAGAAAAAGTCTGCACAATTCGCTGACATCTTTCTACCATGGCTTCAGAACTGTCAACGCCGATAATCTCGCAGTTGATATTCTGAGTGGCTCGGGCCACTGAAAGACTCGCAGCACCTAAAGAACAACCCAAATCGTATACACGACTTCTTTCGGTAACTTTCATGCTCGCAAGTTCGCCAATAGCATGAATTATTGATTCATAGCCTGGTACAGAGCGCTGAATCATGTCAGGAAACACATCAACCACCGACTCATCAAAGGTAAATTCAGCGACTTTTGTTAGTGGAGTTGCAAAAAGGTTGTCGTGTTTCTTCACGTAATACTCATAGGTTTTGGTTTGGTGTCGTAATTTTACCGTTTGAATACCAAATGCCAAATCAAAACGTGATTTAAATGCTGAATTTATAGCTTTTTTGTTGTTTAGGGCTTTTCGTCACTAGCCTAAAGTATTAATCTATACACATATTATAAAAAGGACGTAGTACGTTAATGACTAGAATCTTAATAGCCGACGATCACCCGTTGTTTCGCGAAGCCTTGAGCGGTGCGCTTACTCCCTATTTTGAAAATGCTCAAATCATTGAAGCAGAAAGTCTAGACACTGCTTTGGCTAAGCTTGGTGAGTACGACGACATTAAATTAGTACTTCTTGATTTAAATATGCCAGGTGGTGAATATTTCAATGGACTTATAACTCTTAAAGAACAATATCCAAATGTTCCAATTGGTGTAATTTCAGGAAGCGATGGTGTTGAGGTTGTTGCTCAGGTAATGAGCTTAGGCGCACAAGGTTTTATCCCTAAAGTATCGGCAACACGAGAAATAGCTCAGGCTATTGTCGATATCATAGCGGGCAAGAAATGGCTTCCAGAGGGTGTTGCTGAACAGCTTGATAAAGTGGATGACGAACTTAAAGTGCTATTACAGCGATTCCGCGAACTAACGCCTAAGCAAATTCAGGTTCTTTCATATTTAAGAGCAGGCTTGATGAATAAGCAAATCGCTCATGAGATGAACGTGACAGAAGCCACAATTAAAGCGCACATCAGCGCCATATTGCGTAAATTAGAGATTAACACGCGTACTCAGGCCGTGTTGCTGATGGATAAACTCCAACTAAGTTAAAACATTCGTATTTTGAACGCCAATATACGTATACAAATCCGGAAAGCTTGACCAAGCTATCCGGATTTTTTGTTTTTATTGCCCTGCACTTTAATAATACCAGCCCGCCTAGATACTTAGCCACTCACTTAGTCACTTACTTAGCTACTCAGCGTGACTTAAAATATTCGTAATCGCGGCGTGTTATCGCAGGTATAACTTATCTTCAGATATATTCTAGACATAAAAAAGGCCACTGAATGTGGCCTTTATACATTTGAATTATCTCGCAGTTAATGGCTATGCCGCCTTACCGCTTTTCTTCTTCGCTACAGTAGATGAATTGATTTTTGCTACCAACTCTTCGTGGTCGAAGTCGTCAACGTTAATTGTACGAAGTCTTCCTGCTTCTGTTTTGTGCATCAAGTCTGCTTCTGACTGGTCAATGATACCTTCAGCAAGTGCTTCATCAGCAAGAACATCTAAGCGTGTAAACGGAAGCTTAGCTTTCTTGTGTTTACAGATGCGGTCGAAGATAGGCTCGCACAGTAAAACATCATCGAGAGTTTGTTCAAGATCACCAAACAAGCTGCCGTCTTCACGACTAAGGTACTGACCATGACCAAGGCGGCTTCTTGATGTTGACGGTGTTTGAAGCATTTTTGCAATAGCATGCTCGGTTTTGTCTGAAGGTTTTCCAACGCGACGACCAACAGGAAGTACCATTACACGAAGTGCAACAGCAATGGCCTTGTTAGGGAAGTTTGCAAGGAAGTCTTCAATAGCAGTCTCTATATCGTGAAGGGTAGTTTGCATTGCCCAATGTAGAAGCGGCAAATCTTCCTTCAAGCGACCTTCTTCGTCAAAGCGCTTCAACGTGGTGCTACCCATATAAATACCACTTAAGATATCGCCTAATCGGGCAGATAATCTCTCGCGACGTTTAAGGTCTCCACCAAGCACACCCATAGACACATCGGTAAGAAGCGCCAGGTTTGCACTGTAACCTTGCATTAGCTTGTAATAACGAGCCGTTTCGTCTGTAAATGGAGCACTACTAAAGGCACCATTTGTGAGCGAGAACCAAATGCTACGTACTGTGTTAGCAACAGCGAAACCAATGTGACCAAATACGGCCTTATCGAATGCGACTAATGCTTCTTTTTTGTCTTCAATGGCTGCAGCTTGCAATTCTTTGAGAACAAAGGGATGACAGCGCATTGCGCCCTGACCAAAGATCATCATGTTACGAGTAAGAATGTTGGCGCCCTCTACGGTAATAGAGATAGGCACACCTTGGTAGCCGCGGCCTAAATAGTTATTAGGGCCAAGCATAACGCCCTTACCGCCATGAACGTCCATGGAATCATCCATTACTTGTCGCATTTTCTCCGTCAGATGGTATTTACAAATTGCAGAGATAACAGATGGTTTCTCGCCCAAGTCAACACCGACTGTTGAGAAGCGTGTTACGCCATCCATTAAATAAGCATTACCACCAATGCGGGCCAACATTTCTTCTACACCTTCCATATGACCTACTGGCATACGGAACTGACGACGAATTCGGGCATAAGCACCTGTGGCAAGAGAAACAGACTTCGCGCCACCAGCAGCTGAAGACGGTAGAGTGATACAGCGACCTACTGACAGACACTCCATCAGCATACGCCAGCCGCGTCCGGCCATTGCAGGCCCGCCGATGATATAGTCGATTGGTACAAAGATGTCGTCCCCTTTAATAGGACCGTTTTGAAACGGTGTATTAAGCGGGAAGTGGCGACGTCCAATTTCTAAGCCCTTGGTGTCGCGAGGGATTAGCGCACAGGTAATACCTGGATCGGCATTGTCGCCTAGTAATCCATCAGGATCTTTCAGTTTAAATGCCAAACCGATAACAGTGGCAACCGGCGCAAGCGTGATATAACGCTTGCTAAAAGTTAGGCGCATGCCTAGTACTTCTTCACCGTTAAACTCGCCCTTGCATACAATACCTACATCTGGAATTGCCCCTGCGTCTGACCCTGCTTCTGGACCAGTAAGAGCAAAGCAAGGAATTTCTTCACCCGCCGCTAGGCGTGGTAGATAATGGTCTTGCTGTTCCTTCGTACCATAATGCTGAAGAAGCTCGCCCGGGCCTAAAGAGTTAGGAACGCCAACCGTACTTGATAATACGGCACTAACACCGGCTAGCTTCTGCAAAACGCGAGATTGAGCGAATGCAGAAAACTCGAGACCGCCATATTCTTTTTTGATGATCATCGCAAAGAACTTGTGCTCTTTGAGGAATTGCCAAATCTCTGGAGGCAGGTCTGCGTCTTTGTGATTTATTTGCCACTCGTCAACCATTGAGCAGACTTCTTCACAAGGTCCGTCGAGAAACGCTTGCTCTTCTGCGGTTAAGCGACCTTTTGGAATGCGATGCAATTTATCCCAATCTGGCTTCCCACTAAATATATCGCCATCCCACCAGACAGTACCGGCGTCGATAGCTTCTTGTTCAGTGCTCGACATTTCAGGCATAACCTTGCGGTAAAATGCCAGTAGCTTTTTAGAGATGTGTTGTTGTCTGATATTCGACAGCGTAAACGGCAGTGTTAATGCAAGATACACTAACCAACCAAACAGGCCAATATCGCCAAAAAAGGTGCCTAAAACCATGACGCCTGCACCCATAGCGACTGCTGTCACCAGGCTGGTACGCTGATAACTAGCAATGGCTAGCGTCAGAACGACCAGTGAGAACCATATAAAATCTGCCATACATCACTCCTGAAAGGCGTTGAACATTACACTTGTCTGCTTTATTACGCGTTGGCTCGTTACAATCTTGAGAACGGCTTTTGAGGTCAGACCAGCATGCCCTAAACCTATTATTTATAAGCCCAAAGATCAAGATTTTTACATGAATAATCTATTAATCACGATGTTAATAATGGGCTTTCATACACTGTTTTTAACAGTATAGTGGTTGGTGGGAAAAGTAGTTAATAAGAATGGACAGCCAAAAAAGGAGAGGGCTGTAAAATAAAAATAGGCTCTTACGACCTATTAAACACCGCCTGACAATAGGCGGCGCTAAAATAACAAGCAGCGTTTTTTGTAGAAGTACGCAGAGTATTTATAACAATGTGAAAGCGTTGAGCTTAATGTCACCTTGTTCGTCGCCTTCTTTAAATTGTTGTAATCTTACTAATGCGTAATTCAATTCTGGTGCAAACCATGCAAAGGTCTCGCGCTTTTTAGATTCGCGGATGAGCTTCACTTTTACCGCAGCGATTTTTCCATAGGGTAGTGAAAGAGTTTCGTTTGCAACCACTTCAACGCCATACTGTCTGCGTTGCCCTCGATAGTTCACAAAATCATAAGTAACAGAGGTTTCACCATTAGCCAGCTTTTTCGCTAAATCTAGGCGATAAATCTGATTATCAAACTCGCCATCCCAAGGGTATTTTTCACCGTTATCTACGGATATTTGCCCATCATTTTTTTGGGTAAAAGTGACTTCTAAAGACTTATCCGGGCCTGTACCAGAACGACTATAAGAATACTCTGAGGCTATCACCTCACCATCTTGAATGGAAAAAATAGAGTGCTCAGTGCGTTTGTCGGATAAAAAGAATTTGGATACTTTCGAAGTGTAAAGCAGGGAATACTTATCATCAGTAAGTTGTAACAGCTCAATTGAAGCCTCACCCACATCGTCTCCCCATTTGTAGGCTGTGTAGGTGGCTTTGTAGGGGTCTAGATTCAGCGCTGCCTTTGCATCAGTATCAGCATCAGATTTTACAACGCTGTCAGCGAACGCATTCGCTGACAGAGCCGAAAAAACAACGAAAATAAACGCCCTTGCTGCTACTTTAAACGGTTTAATCGTTTGCATAGCCTGTTTCTGGTAGCTCTTGCTCATCTAAGATAGCCTTATTGTCTCTCATCGATAACCTGCCAGCGCTGAACCAGCGAAGAACAAGAGGATAAATGCGCCTTTCTTGTTCTTGTACTCGCTCAGCTAAATCGTCAGCACTATCATCTTCAAACACAGGAACTCTACTTTGAATGATAACAGGGCCTCCATCAAGCTCGGGCGTAACAAAGTGAACACTAACGCCGTGCTCTGTATCACCGTTATCGATTGCCCGTTGGTGAGTATGTAAACCTTTGTACTTGGGCAACAAAGATGGATGAATGTTCACTAATTTACCAGCAAACTCATCGACAAACTCGGGTGTTAGGATGCGCATAAAACCAGCAAGAACAACACAATCGGCGCCAAAGGCATTTATTTGCTCCTTCAGCGCGCTGTCGTAAGACTCTCTGTCTTCAAATTGTGTATGGTCTAGACAGACCGCGTTTATGCCCGCATTTTTTGCGCGCTCCAGACCGTAAGCGTTGGGACGGTTACTAATAACGCCGCTAACTACGGCGTTAAGACGACCGGAACTAATTTCATCTATTATTGCTTGTAGGTTACTTCCGTTGCCTGAGATCAGGACACAAAGTTTTGTCACAGCGTTGCTCACTCGTTGATCTCTACTTGTTCATCGTTGCCTTCTTTTGCTTCGATGCTACCAATCAACCATGCGTTTTCGCCTTGCGCCGACAAAATGTCTAGGGAGCGCTGAACGTCATCTTCGTCAACCACGATCACAAGGCCAACGCCACAGTTAAACGTACGATACATTTCATGACGAGTTACGTTGCCGTTAGACTGTAACCAAGAGAAAATCTCGGGCCAATGCCATGTGGTTTCATCAATAATAACCTTCGCGTCATCTGGCAGCACACGAGGAATATTTTCCCAAAAGCCACCGCCAGTGATATGTGAAATGGCGCTTACTTTAACTTCGTCAAGTAAAGCGAGAACCGACTTAACATAAATGCGCGTTGGCTCCAGCAGGTGCTCTATGATGGGCTTGCCGTTTAAATCTGCGTTAACGTCGGCGTTGCTCACTTCAATAATTTTACGCACAAGAGAGTAACCGTTTGAGTGAGGTCCTGATGAGCCAAGAGCAATAAGCTTTTGTCCAGGTTTAACATTGGTACCGTCGATTACGTCTTCTGCCTCTACAACACCGACGCAGAAACCAGCGATGTCATAGTCACCTCCATGATACATGCCTGGCATTTCGGCGGTTTCACCACCTATTAATGCGCAGCCAGCAAGTTCACAGCCTGCACCAATACCAGTCACTACCGATGTTGCAACGTCAACATCTAGCTTACCCGTGGCATAATAATCGAGGAAGAATAAAGGCTCAGCACCTTGCACGATGAGGTCGTTCACACACATAGCCACAAGGTCAATACCTACGCCGTCATGTCGATTAGCATCCATGGCAACGCGGAGCTTGGTACCTACACCGTCAGTTCCAGAAACTAAAAGTGGTTTTTTGTATTTCGACGGTAATTCACACAGCGCGCCGAAACCACCTAAGTTACCTTTAACTTCAGGTCGGTGTGTTTTCTTTGTTACTGACTTAATGCGCTCTACAAGTTGATTTCCTGCGTCAATATCTACGCCTGCGTCTTTGTAGCTTAAAGAGGTTTTATTTTCGCTCACGGTTGGGCCCTGGAACTAAGAGGTAGAAAACCGCGGATTCTACCAGCAACTCGGCGCAAGTCCAATTTGTAGCGGCGATTTTGTGGGCTTTTTTCCAATAAGGCGTGATACTGTTTGATAATTCTCTACGGCTTGATGAAAGATTTTCTATTTTCGTAAAGTTTTGATTTGTTTTCGAGATGGCTTTTTAACAGTACAAAATGAATACGGGGCGTGCTAATCATTGATGCACGTTGGCTGTACATTATTACAGCAAACTTCAACAAGTGCTGAGGCCAGAAAGCTTAATGAAATACAGAAAAATTGAGATTAAATCGGCACTTAATTTAATTTTTCTCGGTTTAAGGATGAAATAAGCGCAAATATAAAAGAGAATGGAGTTTTGATTTTGCTTTTCCATTGTCCAGCTTGAATAAGGCTAGTGCAGTGGCGCGTACAATTTTTCAGTTTAGGGAATTACAGTGAACACGGATCAGGTAGAGTGGGAGTTAGTGTAGTGAGAGTGGATGATTTGCGTTCTTTATTGTTGTCAAAAGAAGCGTCTTCAAAAGATGCGGCTTCAACATATGTGGCTTCAAGACATGTGGTTTCAATACGAGAATATTCGCATCAAGGTGCTTTGATGCTAAAAGCGCTTATGTTATTTGTGATGTGCGCCACTGCCTTTGCTACAAATGCAATTGAAAGAATTGTGGTAAACGAAGCAAAAGTTCTTGTTGATGACCAGAGTTCTCGCACGCAGAAAAGCGCAGCAAAAAAAGCGCTACGTGAAGTATTTCTTAAAATGTCGGGCTCGTCTGAAACGTTAAGTAATGCAGGTGTAAGAGCTGCACTCGTTTCACCAGAGGCCTTGCTTCGTTCGTATCGCTATTCCTACAACGGTGACGAAACTTATTATGTTGCGGAATTCGATTCGTCAAAAATTGCTGAAATATTGCAGCGAGAAATGTTGCCGCTCTGGGGAGATAGAAGGCCCGAAACTTTGATTTGGCTGGCGATACAAGACGAAAAAGAAAACAAAGTTATTATTGATGAAGCGCTGAACCATCCTATTTCTGAGGCTATAAACACCACAGCTAAGAAACGAGGTTTGCCATTAAGTTTGCCGCTCATGGATTTAACCGACAGCGTCAACATTTCTACCTACGACATTTGGGGGCGCTTTGTGGAGCCTGTCCGAAACGCGTCCGAGCGATACCAAGTTGACAATATTATTGCCGCTCGCGTTTATAAAAACGACGCCACCTCGGTGCCAGATTTCCCCCGCGAGCCTGAAGTGCCTGCAAGCACAGAGAACGAAGAAACTTATGAATTATCCGATGAAGACGATTTTTCGAGTATAGACGAGTTAGTACAGAGCCAATTTGATAACGGCAACGTCGATAGTGTTGAAGCGGTGCCTAACGGAGCGATGACGGGGCAACAAACAGAGCAAACTGCGCCATCCAGTGTAAAACCTTTCACCATGGATGAATTTGAGGAATATGCAAAGCGTGCTGAAGCAGGTGACTTTGGCCTTGACTGGGTGTTTATTAGTAATGACAGTGTCAGCTATGGCAGTATTTACGATGACACTCCAGCGGCGCTAGGAAATGCTTTGGTCGATGCATATGCCAATTATCTCTCATCACAATACGCCGTGATTGGTGTTAACGAAGCAGACCGTGAAATACTTGAAATTTCTGTTGCTAACGTTGGCTCACTTTCAAGTTATGCCAGTTTGAAACGCTACTTAATGTCACTAAGCGTTATTGAAAATGCGGCGCTAATAAAGCAATCAGGCACAGTGGCGACGTTTTCGGTTACATTAATTGGCACGAGTGATGACTTAATGAATTCCGTTGGATTAGAAGCTAAACTGAACCCCGTTACCGATGCCTATGGGCAACCTGTTCAAGGGTTTAACTTTTACTGGAACAATTAGTCATTTATGCAATTACCACTGCCTGTAACGTTACCCGTAGACGAAAACTTTGATAGTTTCGTTAGGCATGGGAATGAAGAGATAGTGACCTTACTAGAAGATATCGTTTGCGCGTTGCCAACATGGCGCACGTCCGATTCGTTAGGTCAACTCGTCTCTCTTAAAATGCCTTTAGTCACGTTATTAGGAAGCGGGAGTGCAGGGAAAAGTCACTTATTGTTCGCAGCATGCCACCATTTAGCATCTAAGCAGGTTAGCCACCTGTATTTGAATCTCAATGATTATAAAGCTTGGTCTCACGACATTTTTGAGGGGCTTGAGAACCTCTCGCTTATTGCGCTTGATAATATTCACGCTATTGCTGGAAATGCTGAGTGGGAAGAAGCGCTGTTTGACCTATTGAACCGAGTGGTAGAAACCCAAAATGCACTGGTGCTTTGTGCTAGCCAACTCGGCCCATCTAACCCTGCATTTTCATTACCCGATTTGCGTTCTCGTTTAGCATGGGGGGTTATTTACCACATCAATGCACTTGACGACACCGGCAGAGAAGTAGCGTTGCGTTTGCGTGCAAAAGAACGAGGCCTTCAATTATCCAACCAAGCCCTAAACTTCTTACTGCACCACAGCGAAAGAGACTTAAAAAGCCTAATGACACTGCTTGGTAGGTTAGATACACGTTCGCTACAGGAGCAAAAACGGCTCTCGGTAGCTATGGTAAAACGAGAGTTGGGTATTGTATAACCCCTTTTTCCTGCGCTGACACGCCGCACTTACTAGCATTTTAAGTCTCGCTGAGTGGGTAAGTATCTTTGCTCAACGATATTACTATTTGTTTTGCTCGAAGTAGGCTTTTTCTTCTTCCATTTCTTCTTTAAGTTTCTTTATTCCCAAACCAAGCTCGCGCCCACGTTTTCTCGCAAATGCACTACAGCCAATAAACATGGTAGTGCAAAGTATCAGTTCAACTACGCCGTACCATCTTTCAGCCGGAACTGCATAAACTACGGTGCATGCATGGATTAAATAAAATAAAACCACAAAGTTAGCCCAAGCATGGGTGTAAGGCTTTCCTTTTAATACTCCTCTGTAGGGCAGTAAAAGCGGTAATAAATAAATTAACACTATAAATACGGGGGAATAGGTGTGTACCTTAGTGAATGTGAACTGCCATAATGTTAGCCAAACAATTAATAACGTATGACTTATAAGCGCTAAGTAGCGGAAAAAGCGCGTGTCTGAGGCCATTCTAACTCTCCGAACCTGGTTGTATTTGAAGTTTCTTTGCAAAAGAGGCAAGACGCTTACCCTGTGCTATGCAAAGTGTTTTTTCATCGTCACTCAATTGAGTTTTGTTACTGTTGGTTTCATGAGCCACATGAGTGACGCCATAGGGACTACCGCCAGTGGTGGTAGTGTGTAGCTCTGGCTCGCTGTAAGGAAGACCGCAAAACATCATACCGTGGTGAAGAAGCGGGATCATCATAGAAAGCAAAGTCGATTCTTGACCGCCGTGCATTGAGGATGATGAGGTAAATACACAGGCAGGCTTATCTATCAAAGATCCTTTCAGCCATAAGCTGCTCGTAGAGTCTAAAAAGTCTGTCTCTTATACACATCTGACGCTGCCGACGATATGCAGTGTGTAGA
>OJFL01000590.1_pt1 | contig 17853 bp, 19 predicted proteins | sample 1594131 | NCBI WGS metagenome assembly OJFL01 (sample SAMN05416782, study PRJEB24817) | seawater metagenome | isolation source: Sea water | place: Canada:Atlantic | collected 2013-07 | reverse complement strand
GAGATTTCTGCCTGTCTCGTGGGCTCGGAGATGTGTATAAGAGACAGATATCGTCGAGTTCGAGTCTCGCATCGCGCAGTGAGCGACGGCAGATCATCATCGCACGCGCCAGCGGCTCCTTGGCGATTTCGGCAAACTGCTCTCGTGAAAGCGAGCCTGTGTAGTCGCCCATCACAAAATCGACGCGGTCGAGATCGCTGAGCTGGTGTTTTAGCTCGTTCGCTAATTGCTGCGCTTCACCTTCGTTGAATGACGCGTCTCCGCATTGCTCGACAAGCCATGCCGCCAGCAATCTATCGAAATCGTCGCCACCCAGATTAGTGTCTCCGCCGGTCGACAGCACTTCGAAAACACCGCGTGTGAGACTCAAAAGCGACACATCGAACGTACCGCCACCTAGGTCGAAGACGACGATATTCCCTTGATCGGCGCTATCTAAACCGTAGGCCACCGCAGCTGCAGTAGGCTCATTGAGTAGACGTAAAACGTTAAGCCCCGCGAGCGCCGCTGCCTCTTTCGTTTGTTGGCGCTGAGCGTCATTGAAATAAGCGGGAACAGTAATGACCGCACCTTCGAGCTGGCCTTTTAACGCGCTCTCGGCACGTGTCTTTAAGGCCGCCAGAATGTCCGCCGACACCGCCACAGGGTCTTTACTTCCCGCCCGGGTCATGACTGCTGGCGCCTTATCGTCTCGACTCGTGTCGAATTCGTAGGGCAGATAGTGACCGAGCTGCCGCAGTTCAGAAAGCCCTTTGCCCAGCATCCGTTTTGCCGACACTAGGGTATTTGGCGCATCGATTAGCGCGAAGGCTTTGGCTTGCTTGCCAACAAGCACTGCACCCTCTCGTGAATAATGCACGACAGAGGGGAGCAGATGCGCTCCTGCCTCATCGGGCAGCGTCTCGACCTTGAGTCCACAGCGAGCTGCGACAAGCGAATTGGTCGTGCCGAGGTCCATGCCAACAGCGAGCCGATGTTTCGGCCGTGCAGGCTTACCGCCTGGTTCTTGTATCTGTAGTAACGCCATAAATCATCACGAAGGGTATTAGCTATTTAAAAGCCTAATCGCCTCTCCTCGCTCACCTCTATCTCTTGGAACAATTTGTGCAAAAACTGCAATTCGTGAAAAACGCGTTTCGCGCCGGACAAATCATTTGCCTCTAAACCGGCAACGAAGCGCTCTTCTCGTTCGGCGATGCGGTTTCCGATGTCCTGTTTTATTGGCGCGAGCACAGCAAGCCCGGCTTCTCCGGCAGGCGCGTCGGCCACCGTCTCTCTCAATTCCATTTGCTCCATCAAAACGGCCATGTCGAGATCAGTTTGCGACACGCCCTCCACATCGACACCATGCAACTGAAGAAGATACCCCGCTCGCGCGAGGGGTGATTTTAGTGTCGCGTAAGCGTCGTTGAGGAGGCTGCTCTGCTGTACGGCGAGCAATTTCGTCTGCTCATCTGCAGCCGCAACTTTGTCGGGGTGACTCTCGCTTTGCAGATCGCGAAAACGCTCTGAAAGCGCTTTTTTGTCGATGGCGAACCTGCGCTCGAGAGAAAAGAGGGAAAAATAGTCTTGAGGGGCTTGCATGATCCTTTGCCTTGTAAAGTCTGTGCCTAGGTCTGGATACATTATCGCACCCATCAACTCTGCAATACAGGCGAGTGATGCCGACTAGCACACGAGGCGATTAACGAGATGGGCTCTGGAAAACCAGCCCAAAGCAGCCGCGAGAGTTAGATACTAAAACTCTCGCCGCAGCCACATTCGCCTTTCGCATTGGGGTTGATGAACTCAAACCCTTCGTTGACACCCTGCTTGACGAAGTCCATTTCTGTGCCGTCGATATACAACAAACTCTTGGGGTCTACGACCACTTTAACGCCGGCCTCCTCGAACACCTGATCACCCACCTCAAGTTTGTCGACAAATTCGAGCACATACGCCATGCCTGAGCAGCCCGTGGTTTTAACGCCGACACGAATGCCGATGCCATGCCCGCGGGCGTCCATCTGTTCGGCAACATGCGCTGCCGCTGCAGGAGTAATAGTAATCGCCATGGTTGTTACGCGCCGCGCTTTGCTTTGATGTCTGCGATTGCTGCTTTAATCGCGTCTTCAGCGAGCACCGAACAGTGAATTTTCACTGGCGGGAGGCCGAGTTCTTCGGCGATATCTGAATTTTTAATCGCCGTTGCTTCGTCTAATGAGCGACCTTTCACCCATTCGGTTAGAAGCGAGCTTGAAGCAATCGCCGAGCCACAGCCGTAAGTCTTAAATTTCGCATCTTCGATCACGCCGTCAGCACTGACTTTGATCTGCAGCCGCATCACATCGCCGCACGCAGGTGCGCCAACCATGCCAGTGCCTACGTTGAGGTCGGAATCATCCATTTTTCCAACATTGCGTGGATTTTCATAATGATCGATTACTTTTTCTGAATAAGCCATTTTAGACTCCTCGTTAAAAATTGATTAGTGGGCTGCCCATTGGACTTTGCTAATGTCGACACCGTCTTTAAACATATCCCAAAGCGGTGACAAATCGCGCAGTTTGCCAACAGCTTCTTTGACTTTTTCGATTGTGTAGTCGATCTCTTCTTCGGTTGTGAAACGACCAATCGTCATGCGCAGCGAGCTGTGCGCTAATTCATCATTAAGCCCGATTGCGCGGAGCACATAAGAGGGCTCGAGGCTGGCAGAGGTACACGCCGAGCCTGATGACACAGCCAGATTACGCAAGGCCATCATGAGCGACTCGCCTTCGACAAAATTAAAGCTGATATTGAGATTCGCGGCAACGCGATGGTCGAGATCGCCGTTCACGTAGACCTCTTCCATGTCTTGCAGGCCTTCGAGTAGTCGATTTCGCAGTGTCAGAATGCGCGCGTTATCAGCCTCCATTTCGACCATGGCTAAGTGAAACGCCTCACCAATGCCAACAATCTGATGCGTAGCGAGCGTGCCCGAACGCATACCACGCTCGTGACCACCGCCATGCATCTGCGGCTCGAGACGAATGCGGGGCTTGCGACGAACAAACAAAGCACCAATTCCCTTAGGACCATAGGTTTTATGCGCAGTAACAGACATAAGATCAACCTGCATAGTTTCCATATCTATGCGCAGTTTGCCTGTGCTCTGCGCTGCGTCAACATGGAAAATAACGCCGTGTTCGCGCGTTACTTTGCCGATTGCTTCGATGTCGTTGATCACGCCGATTTCGTTGTTTACATGCATCAATGAAACCAGTGTTGTATCTGGACGAATCGCTGCAGCCACCATCTCGGGGCTTACTATGCCCGTTGAGTCGGGGTCGAGATACGTCACCTCGAATCCCTCGCGCTCGAGCTGACGACAGCTATCGAGCACAGCCTTGTGTTCAATTTTCGAGGTGATAATGTGCTTACCTTTCTTGACGTAGAAATGCGCGGCACCCTTTATCGCAAGGTTATCCGACTCAGTAGCGCCCGACGTCCAAACGATCTCACGTGGATCGCAATTCAAGAGGTCTGCTACTTGCTTGCGCGCGTTCTCTACGGCCTCTTCGGCTTTCCAACCAAATTTATGCGAGCGTGACGCAGGGTTTCCAAAATTCGCTTCAAGGGTTAGGCACTCGGCCATCTTGGCGGCGACGCGGGGGTCACAAGGTGAGGTCGACGAGTAATCTAGGTAAATCGGAAATTGCATTTTGTACTCCGCTGTAAAAAGTCTGTTTTAGCCTGCGCAGCTAACGGTGCGCAGAATCAAAATTTCTAGTGCCGATTGATGGTCCCGGTCTAATTTTGTCGATCTGGTTCTCGATCTGGTTCTCGATCTATAGCGCCAATGCTGCGGACATCTCTGTCACGATGATCTGTCGTCGATCTTGGTTGTCGGCTATTTTCTTCACCTCGTTTTTAGCAACCAAATCAGCAAGGCTGATGCTCTCGAGAAACGTGTGTATTTGTTCACTCAGGTCTTCCCACAAGTAATGGGTTAGACACGTCTCCCCTCCTTGGCAATCGCCTGCGCCCTGGCATTTGGTCGTATCGACAGACTCGTCGACGGCATCGATAATTTGCGCGATGAATATTTCACCGGAGCCGCGCTTAAGCTCATACCCACCACCGGGGCCGCGTACGCTGCTAACCAACTCGCACCTGCGCAGCTTCGAAAAAAGCTGTTCAAGATACGACAACGAAATAGCTTGTCGCGACGAGATATCGCTCAGGCTCACAGGGCCCTGGTTTTTATGTAGTGCAAGATCTAGCATTGCCGTTACGGCATACCGACCCTTTGTTGTTAACCGCATGGCGGCGCCTCGCTTTCCTTCGAAACTTGGCAAATTATCAAATAACCTAGTGAATTAGTCAAGTATAGACTTGGAGGCAAAATAGGTTTCAGAGCGCGTCGTAAGGAGAGTCGCAGCGACAAGTGAGTCAATGCTCACTACACTACGCATACGCCCCCTACAGCTGAACCGATGAGCACCCCACCATGTATGTTGATTTACATTGTCACAGCCACTACTCAGATGGCGCACAGACACCGGAATACCTGGTTAGCGCGGCATTCGAGCGCGGGTTAAGCCATCTTGCACTCACCGACCACGACTGCCTCTGCGGCATAGAACAGCTTTGGAGGAATGCGCCCGAGGAAGCCAATTTGGCAGACAAACCCGGCTGGCGTGAGTTAAACCTTATCGCCGGAGTCGAAATATCCTGTGACTGGAATGGTTTAGAAATTCATGTGGTTGGTTTACTGCGAGAACTAAACGCACCTGCTCTTGCCACTCTGCTCAGCGAACAACAGCATCAGCGGCGACAGCGCGCTGCTGCAATCGCGGCCAAACTCGATGCTATTGGCGTCAGCGGCGCAAGCGACTACCTTGCCGCGCTGCCTGCAACCGCGCTAACACGCAGCCACATTGCTGACTTTTTAGTCGAGAGCGGCGCCTGCAAAAATAAACAAAAAGCATTCAAGTCCCATCTAGGCAGGCGCGGCAAGGCTTATGTTGCCGCTAAATGGGCAAGCCTTGACCAAGCGGTAAATGCGATACAGGCCACAGGCGGTATTGCCGTGCTTGCGCATCCAAGCCGCTACCCCCTCACCCGCAGCAAATTGTCACGCCTCATTGGAGATTTTAGCGCAGCGGGAGGCGAAGCAATGGAGGTTAGCTATGCCAACCTCGATCCTACTGCCAAAAAGCGACTGCTCGAACTCGCAAGCGAGCATTCTCTTTTCTATTCCTGCGGCTCCGATTTCCACACACTCGACTCTCAATGGACCGCACTCGGCAAATACCCGCGCCTTGAACCCTCAGCCATAAAAAATGCCATCTGGGAGCACCCAAGATGGCATTCTATTGTTTCGGCAGGACGGACTGTTTACGCGCCGCCTTCGCAAGACAGCGAGTCTTAGACTCGACGCTTAACTGAGTAGATGAGCGCACGAAAATAGTCTAGCAGCGTTTCATGCTTGTAATCGGTAAATTCCCCAGCATCCATAAACAACCCGTGTTCGGCGCAGGCTTCGTATTCAATATGCGATTGCTTCGCGTCGTTGATTTTTTGCATCGGCTCGCCGCAGCGAGGGCATTGAATGTCTCGCACTGCATTGTATGTTTTGCCAATAGCGGGGTTACCACTGTCGGCAAAGTCTGCCATCCAGTCATTCTTTAGTTGCTCCACCTCACCGTTGTCGAACCAGAGGCCTTCGCAGCGCTCGCATTTATCGATAACTACTTTGCCGTGCAACGTTTCGATCTCGATCTCATGCATTGCTGAATTACACTTGGGGCATTCCATCTTACTCTCCTAGCATTGCCTAAATAACGCTGTTGTTTCTATTGTATGGATGCAACGACGAGACATCTCACCTGAGCCGATAGTAATAGCTTTTAGCATGAAGACCAAGTCTTTGCATCGCTTTGTATCAGTAGCTATAAACCACCGCGCTAATATCACTTGGGGCAATAGCCCCGCTCGCACACCGCCTTAACTCAGCGATTGAGAGCATGTGCATCCTATCAGGCCTCAGCCGTGCGCCCTCATCTCCCAACCCTGCAAGCACTATGGCGAGCGTTTCCGAGTCTGCGAAGCTCACTAGCTGCTCACTCGCCGTGCACGCCGATGCGTACAACGCGCGCTCGAATGCCTCTCTCTCTGCAAACCAACGTTGCTGATAGTCGGATTGAGCCTGTTCGAGTTGCTCGCCCAGTTCCTCTGCTTTTTGCTGCGCAATCTGTCGCAGCATCGCTATTCGCTCTGACAGAGGCACAGCTACAGCATCGGGGGCACCCGTTGGCACAGAATTGGCGTGCGCAACCGCTTCACTCATCTCGCTTAAATTCGCCTGCAGGTCCCGTCGCAGTTCCGCCAGCTCCTCGCGAATATCAGCATAGGTCGCATCATCAATACCCTCCAGCGAACGCAGTGCTTCTGCCGCTTCAGAAGCCTGTCTAAGCGCCGAACTAACGATTAACTCATAGTCGACATCCTGAATGCGACTTGCGAGGCTCGCCACCAAGGCGGAATCTGCTGTACCAGCATCCAGTGCTTGAGACGAGGGCGCTGCGGAGAAGCGTGAAAAAGGATTCTGACTGGATTGTAAATCACGCATTGTTGAGCTCAGCGCCGCGAGGCTTAGTCGCTGCCGACGATTGGCGAGAGGGCTGCGAATTTCGAGATAGGCGCCCTGCCCAAAAAGGTATCGCGACTGAATCGAGCCTACGTTCATGCCAAAAAGCCCGCCTGGCTCATCGAGACCGAGACCCACTGACAAAAGATCAGAAAAAACATCAAGCTCCTGACGCGAGCGCTCGAGTGCTTCTGCAGTGGGCTGCGCAATCGCTGAGCTAACAACCATGGATAAGGCCAACGAGGTGGCAGCCGAAGACTTGCAACATAAACGCGCGAGTTTTTTACACGCGGCATTAATCCGTGCCATGACGCCCCCTACCTAACCGATTCATTAAAACTGACATAACTCGCCAGCTGCTGCAGCGAGCGCAGAGTTTCGAAATCGCTGTTAGCGAGCTGATCATAGCTCGCGCGGACCTGCTCTAAATCGTTGAGCCTCTGCTGTTCGAAGAACGCGAATAGCTGTTGAAAACTTGCCTCATTGCTCTCACGGGTCTGGCTGAGTACCGCTTGCATTAACGCAATAGTGTTCTGATCTTGCCGCTGTTCCAATCGTGTAATGAGTTGTTGAACTTCCTCCCGACTGATCATCTCCTCGGCACCAGCTGTCTTGTTTGCGTTGTCTTGACCACCAAAACTCAGACTAAATCCATCGTCGGTAGCGAGGAATCGAGCGTCAACAAGCAAGATCGCGAGCAGCACAAAGGAGATAGCCGAAGGCGCCCATTGCCACCAATTCAGCGTAGGCCAACGACTCTCGTTCACAGTCCCGCGCGAAGACACAGGCCCAGCTAGAGCGCGCACTCGCTCGCGATGCGCGGCAGCCGATGCAGGCAATGGCGCATCGCTCCAAGCATGAAGAGCGTTCTTAACGCCCGCAAAGCTGGCGAGCTCGGCGCTGCATTCGCCGCAGCCAAGCAAGTGGGCTTCAAAGGTTTCTCGTTCACTAGGAACAAGCTCATCGACAATATAGGCTGGGAGGCAGCGCGCCGTTTCAGGGCATTGCATAATTCTTCTCCGATACGTTTTTAAGTTTTTTGAGCGCGCTGTAAAAACGCGTTTTAGCCGTGTTTTCTGAGATGTCTTGCAACACGCCAATTTCTTCGAATGTCTGTGACTGAAATATTTTGAGTTCGACGACCAGCCGCTGCTCGATCGGTAATTCGGCGAGCAACGCCTGCACCTGCGTGTTGATTCGATCCTGCACCAATCGCTCATCGGGCTCGTTAGCCGAAGCCGAAGGCAATAGCGCGAGATCGTCTGTGTCTTCGAACTGACGGTGCTGAACTGGCGGTCGCCAGCGCCGCGCTAGATCAATCGATTTATTGTGTACGATACGAAACACCCAGCTGCTGAATTTAGACTCCCCGCGAAATCGATGCAGATTTTTGAAAACACCTATAAATACTTCCTGCATAAGATCCAACGCATCGGCGCTGTTGCCTGTTAGCCTGAGTGCCTGATTATAAATTCGCGACTCGTAACGCGCGACCAAATCGACCCACGCCTGCTTAGAGCCTGCGGCAGCAGCAGCAACTAACGCCTGATCTTCGTCGATTATCGAGGCCATGAATCGGTCCGGATTAAACTAGTATTGAACACACGCCTTTCAGTAGGCATGCGTGTCCTTATCGATTCAGCATACTGGCAATAGAGTCTTAGTCGCAACAGCGGACAAGATAGTTTGCACAAGAGGTGGAAGCGCGCGCCAGGAAGGCGCGCGGAGGGGAGAAACGGAATTAGCTCGCAGCACGCTCCGCAGAAACGGAGGTATCAGCTGCTGTCTCTTTAAGCAATTCGCTTACCGCACCCATAAGCGCATTAAGCGAAGAGGAAATGATATCTTTGCTAACAGCCACCCCACTAAACCGCCGCACACCGAACTTAAGCTGCATATAGGTTACGGCTTCGGCGTCTGACCCTTTGCCTAGCGCATGCTCACCGTATTCCATTACTTCGAAATCGATATTGAGAGCCCGCTTCAGCCCTTCGATAAACGCATCGAGCACGCCGTCGCCCTCACCTTTTATCTCTACGGGCTTGCCGGAAAGGTCGAGCATGGCCGAGAAGGTTTCGCGGCCTTGGTTTTTCTGAATACTAAAGTCTTCTAAGCTGACAATCTTTTCAGACTGAAGGTAGTGCTCATTGAACAATCGCCAGATTGAATCGGGCTGAATCTCGCCACCGCTTTGCTCGGTGACACTCTGCACTACGCGGCTGAACTCAATCTGTAACCAGCGTGGTAACTCAAAGCCAAATTTGTTAGCGAGCACATAGGCGACACCGCCTTTGCCCGACTGGCTGTTTACTCTAATGACATCTTGGTAGGTACGGCCGAGGTCGCGCGGATCGATCGGTAAATAGGCGATCTCCCAGGTGCTACCTTCTTCATAAATGTCGAGACACTTTTTGATCGCATCTTGGTGGCTGCCCGAAAATGCGGTAAACACGAGATCGCCTGAATAGGGCTGACGCGGATGCACGTCGATTTGCGTGCACTCTCGCACCACCGAGACAATGTTATCCATGTCGCTTAAATCGAGCTTCGGATCGACACCTTGGCTATAGAGATTCATCGCCATAATAACGATGTCCATATTGCCCGTGCGCTCGCCATTGCCGAGCAACGTGCCTTCGACCCTCTGAGCGCCCGCCATGACTGCGAGCTCTGCCGAACCCACTGCGCAGGCACGGTCGTTGTGCGTATGCAGGCTAACCACAATCGAATCGCGATTTTTAATATGGCGGCAGAACCACTCTATCTGATCGGCATAGACATTGGGCGTAGATACTTCGACTGTAGACGGCAAGTTGAAAATGATTTGCTTGTCAGGCGTCGGCTGCCATACATCGGCAACGGCATCGCATACCTCAACAGCGAAATCGATTTCGGTGCCGGTAAAGCTTTCGGGCGAATACTGGAATATCCAATCGGTTTCTGGCGCGAGTGACGCACAGCGCTGAACCTCAACAGCGCCCGCTTTCGCGATCGCGATGATTCCCGCCTTATCGGTCTTGAATACTTTTTCGCGCTGCACAACCGAGGTTGAGTTATACACGTGAAGTATCGCCTGCCGCGCCCCTTTGAGAGACTCGAACGTGCGCTGAATCAGCTCGGGACGCGCTTGGGTGAGCACTTGGATGGTTACATCGCTGGGAATTTTGTTCTCTTCGATGAGGTAACGCACAAAGTCGAAGTCTGGCTGCGAGGCTGCTGGGAAGCCGACCTCAATTTCCTTAAAGCCAACTTCCACCAACAGTGCGAACATCTTCTTCTTTTGCTCGACTGACATCGGCTCGATCAGAGCCTGATTGCCATCACGAAGGTCAACGCTACACCACCTCGGCGCCTCGGAAATCACTTGATCAGGCCAAGTGCGATCCTTGATGTCGATAGTGGTGAAAGGCTTGTATTTCGTATGGTCGAACATCTCTTTATTCCTTTTGGGATTTCTATTTGCAAGCGTCGTGTCTGTTTAACGTTCTGCTTATAGACTCGAGAAATGCATTGTAGTGACTTTACAGGGGTGACTCTACTCATGAATTACACTAAAATGGGCTATTATTAGATAATATAGTCAAATTATAATAATAAATTAGCTATAATCACTCAGTAAACGATTTTCGATAGCGAAGGCAACAGCCATCGCCCCGTAATCTCATTCGACACGAGCGAAAACAGAGGAATACCAATGGACAAAATCGACCGACGCATCCTCGCCGAGCTCCAGAGCGATGGCAACATCACCAATCTCGAGCTAGCTGACAAAGTAGGACTGTCGCCCTCGCCCTGCGCGCGCAGGGTAAAGCAGCTCGAGGAAAGTGGCGTAATCGGGCGCACAGTCACGCTACTCAACCCCGCTAAATTAAATCTAAAGCTCACGGCGATTATTCACATAAACATGGACCGCCACACACCCGAGCGCTTTGAAGAGTTTGAAAAAACCGTGGCAGACTTCCCGGAGGTCGTCGAATGTCTGCTCGTCACGGGGCAATCAGCCGATTATCAGCTGCGCGTCCGGGTACCGGACATGGAAGGGTATCAAGCATTTTTGCTGAATAAGATAACCCGTATCGAAGGGGTCACGGATGTGCATTCGAGTTTTATTATGCGCGAGGTGGTGAGCAAAACAGAGATGCCGCTCAACCATATGATTTTAAGTTAAACCTAAATTCAGCCCTCTCGATAGCCAATGGCAGCCTCTCAGCTGCCATAGCCTTATTTACGGAAGCAGACTCGCCACTGCATCGCGCTCTTCACTGAGCTCAATTTCAGACTTGTCCATCAGGTCTTGGCTAAACGCGTTGATCTCAAGATCCTGAACGATGCTGTACTCACCGTTAGCGCACGTCACAGGGAATGAATAGATCAAACCTTCGGTGACGCCATAGCTGCCATCGCTGTGGATGCCCATGCTAACGATTTTGCCATTAGTACCTAGCGCCCAGTCACGCATATGCTCGATGGCCGCATTCGCTGCAGAGGCCGCGCTCGACAGGCCGCGCGCTTTAATAATTGCTGCGCCGCGCTGCTGCACAGTGGGAATAAAGTCACCGGTGATCCAGTCTTGGTCAACAAGGCTAGCCGCCGGAGCACCTGCCACCGTGCAGTGATGAATGTCTGGGTACTGCGTCGCTGAGTGGTTACCCCAGATGATCATGCTCTCGACGTCAGTGCTGTGCTTGCCAGTTTTATTGGCAAGCTGCGCCATCGCTCGGTTATGGTCCAACCGCGTCATGGCTGTAAACTGGCCCGGCTTTAGATCCGGCGCATTGCGGTAAGCGATAAGCGCGTTAGTGTTAGCTGGATTGCCCACTACCAACACTTTCACGTCTTTGCTCGCATTGTCGTTAATAGCTTTACCTTGCGCCGAGAAGATGGCTGCGTTGGCTTCCAACAGGTCCTTACGTTCCATGCCCGGGCCGCGAGGACGCGCACCTACCAAGAGGCAGTAGTCGGCGTCTTTGAACGCAACATTCGCGTCGTCGGTTTGAACGATACCCGCCACTAAAGGAAACGCGCAGTCTTCGATTTCCATCACCGTGCCGGCAAGCGCGCCTAGCGCTGGCGTAATTTCCAACAGCTGCAAAATTACAGGCTGGTCGGCACCGAGCATCTCGCCCGCGGCGATCCTGAACAGTAGGGAATAACTAATTTGGCCTGCGGCTCCGGTTACAGCGACGCGTACTGGTGCTTTCATCTTGAGTTCCTGTTGGGGATATAGTTTTGGGGTTCAAATTAACAAATTAATGGATTACTAGTTACGTAAGGGATCTGTTAGGCCGAGCATAGTAGCAAAAAAAGTCTTTTAGCGCTGCTACCGCAGTCAGGCGCAATTTCTGGCCAAGACAGCCCTAATCACACGCCCTTGCCAAGCAGCATCGCATCGCCATAGCTGTAGAAGCGGTAGTCATTTTCGACCGCCTGCTTATACGTCTCCATCAGCACGTCACGACTGCAGAACGCACTCACGAGCATTAATAGCGTCGACTGTGGCAAGTGAAAATTAGTAATCAGTGCGTCGACAACTTTAAATTCATAGCCTGGGTAGATAAAGATATCTGTCTCGCCACGCGTTGGTGCCAGCTCACCACCGGCTGCTGCAGACTCAAGGCTGCGGACTGTCGTTGTACCCACGGCAATCACTCTGCCGCCGCGGGCGCGACAGGCAGCGACTTTAACGCACACGTCTTCGCCCACATCGATAAGCTCCGTGTGCATCTTATGCTCTTCGATATTGTCTACGCGCACCGGCTGAAACGTACCCGCACCCACGTGCAAGGTAAGGTAGGCGGTCTCCACGCCCTTCTCCGCCAACTCGGCAAGCATCTGTTCATCGAAATGCAGCCCCGCAGTTGGCGCGGCAACAGCACCATTTTCGCGCGCGTAAACGGTCTGATAACGCTCCTCGTCGAACGCCTCGTCCTCGCGCTTGATGTAGGGAGGCAGCGGCATGTGGCCATGCTCAACGAAGACCTCTTCGGGTGCTGCGCCGCCTTCGAATTGCAGAATGTAAAAATCTCCCTGCCGCCCTATCACCTCGATCGGGGCGAGTTCAGTGCCATCGATTGTCAACAGCGTGCCCGGCTTGGGGGATTTACTCGCCTTAAGCTGCGCGAGCACTTTATTGTCCTCCATCATTCGCTCAACCATTACCTCGACTCGACCACCAGAGGTCTTATGGGCAAAAAGCCGCGCGGGAATCACGCGCGTGTCGTTAAAGACCAACAGGTCTTTCTCGGTCACAAGCGACAGCAGATCGGCGAAACCACGGTGAGTAATTGACGAAGTCTCGGTATCGAGACACAAAAGCCGACTCTGGCGGCGCTGTTCGGCGGGGTAGTGCGCGATGAGGCGCTCGGGTAGATCGAAGTCGAAATCAGACAGCTGCATGGGTGGTGGGTCCTTAGATACGCGGCTCTTGGTGAACGTCGGCGCGCAGTTTACGCGCTCAGGGAGCCCATCACCACCCAAGTAGGACAGGAAAGTAACCGATATAAGCACGCATTATCACATTGCGAAGCGCGAGCAGACTGCTATAATCGCGCCCGTCTCAACGACTCTGTGCCAGTGTGGTGAAATTGGTAGACACGCCGGATTCAAAATCCGGTTCCTTTGCGGGAGTGGCGGTTCAAGTCCGCCCACTGGTACCATCTCAGAGTAACATCCCATCCCTTCCAACCACAAAATCATAGCCTTAACCTTATAATTAAAGCGTTTACTTGATACCCACCATAACCTAGCTTACTGATTGTATAACATTCTTTATGGCAGGTAAGATGGTAGGTATAAATGCCAAAAACGGTAAAGGAACTGGCTGAGGTTTCGATCAAAAGACTCAAGCATACCCTAAATACTCAGGGTGAACCTTACAAGGCTGTTCATGCCGTTGAAGGTGTTTCAGGTCTATACTTACAGTTTTTGCCGCCTACTGACTCTCAAACCTCTGGGTCCCGACAATGGTTATATCGCGCTGGAGTGGGCGGTAAGAGACGTTGGATTGGATTTCGACTATACAGGCAAAGCCAATAGGGTTAAGTCACTAACAGCTGACTCTATCGACAGTTCCTCGGCGCGCTTCCTAACAACAATAATGGGCACAGGTCATGCAATCCCCACTCAGTGAAGAACAGAACGTTCAGACTATAGATCGATTTATCTTCTTCGGCGGACTCCTACTGCTCATAGTCATCGTGGGCACGATACTGATTGCTCCCCAGTGGAGCGCTGCTGCGATCGACACGTCCTATGTCTTCATCTCAACCCGCCTCGGCGTCCTATATGTGGTTGCCGCTATATTCACACTCGGTTTCCTTTTGTATATCGCAATTAGTCCGTATGGAGAATTGGTTTTGGGCTTAGTTGCAAGACCGGAATACAGTCAAACTAGTTGGATATCCATGCTGTTTTGCGCAGGCATTGGAGCTTCACTTATATACTGGGGTGCAACTGAATGGACCTTCCACTACATCGCTCCCCCCTTTGGCATCGCACCGCAATCAGACGCGGCTCTGTTAATAGCAAACAGTTACGGCATGTTCCACTGGGGACCCATTGGTTGGGCATTCTATTGCCTCCCCGCAGTGGGCCTGTGTCTGTCGTATCATGTGTTCCAAATTCCTGCCCTAAGACTTAGCTCGGCCTGCGCAGAGGTTTTGGGCAGGCAACAGGAGTTATGGCCAGGCCGGCTCATAGACTTGTTGTTCATCGTAGGCACTATTGGCACCTGTGCTACCGGTTTAGGCTTTGGTACCTCGGTGATTTCCTCTGCAATCAACAAACTTACAGGCATTGAAGATGACATAGTCTTGCAGATCGGCGTTGTGTTTATAGCGACAGGATTGATCGCCTTTAGTGTATTTAAAGGATTGAATGACGGCATTAGGCGACTAAGCACTATCAATGCATTTCTGGCACTGATACTTGTAGTCTACATTTTTGTATTCGGTCCTACGCTGTTCATATTGGAAGCGGGCATTACGTCGTTGGGCGCAGTAGCTGGTAATTTTGTGCGCATGCTCTCCTGGACTGACCCGCTGCAACGTGCCGATTTCGTAGAGTCCTGGACCGTGTTCTATTGGGCGTGGTGGGTAGCGATGGGCCCATTCATTGGTATGTTCATCTGCAAAATTTCTCGGGGGCGAACACTACGAGAACTCATTGTTGGAGTGCTTGGTTGGGGTAGTCTAGGTTGTGCTTTGTTCTTCATGGTATTGGGTGGCTACGCACAATATCTAGAAGTGCAGAACATCTATCCGGTAGCAGCTGAGGCAACCGAAGCAAGTCCATCGAGTGCATTAACTAGCATCGTATCCTTGCTGCCATTAGGGTCGGTACTAGTTTTACTAGTAGCCGTGATCGGTCTAGTTTTCGTAGCCACAACTTATGACTCTGCAGCCTACACCTTGGCAGCCGGGGCAACTCGTAGTTTGGACGAGGGCGAACATCCGGCTCGTTGGCACCGAGTATTTTGGGCTTTTGCCCTAGGTGTACTTCCGCTGAGTCTTCTCTTCGTAGGTGGCCTTAGAGAATTACAAATAGCATCACTGCTGGCCTCGTTGCCTCTGCTATTTGTGTATGGAATCCTTGGCGTTTCAATCTGGCGGATGCTGCGCCGCACTCGAATCACTTAAGATGGAGTATCACTCTTGTTAAAAAATTCAGTCACCCTTCTAGATGCAGGAATGGGCAAATCCCTTTCGATGAGAGGCGTCGAAATCCCAGCCACGATCTGGTCTGCTAACGCGTTGCTGGTAGCTCCCGACGTCGTTGTGGATATCCACAGAGAAAACATTGCAGCGGGTGCGAGAATAATCACGACTAACAGTTATGGAGTTATACGCAAAGACTTAGCGAATGTTGGATTAGCCCATCGTACCATTGAGCTCAACGAGCTAGCTGCCAATTTGGCGCAAACAGCACGCGATGAATCGGGTGAGGCTGGAGTAAGAATCGCTGGCTCCCTGCCTCCGCTTAACGGCAGCTTTCGACCTGATTATGTTCTTGATCTTGAAACCCTTCTTCCATTATACAGAGAGCAGGTTGCAGCACTGGCACCCTCTATTGATTTATTCCTTTGCGAAACCATGTCGCATTCAAGTGAGGCATTAGCTGCCGCTAGAGCGGCAAGCGAAAGTGGTAAACCTTTCTTCGTTGCCCTTACCCTAGACGATGACCGTACAGCTTGCTTAAAAAGTGGTGAGTCTCTGGCTACCGTCTGTGAAATGTTAAAGCCTTTTAAACCCGACGGCATACTAGCGAATTGCTGTTTACCCGAGCGTATCAGTGAGGCTATTCCTGTATTAGTAGAATCAGGAGTGAAAATTACTGGAGGCTATGCGAATGCCTTTAGCAATATCCCCAAGGACTGGCTGTTAGGCGGAAACAAAGAGACAGATCGCAGCCTAACGATTCGAGAAGACATTACACCGAGTCGTTATGCGGATTTCGCTGAAGAATGGCTAGATTTGGGCGCTAATCTCGTAGGGGGCTGCTGCGGCACTACCGCAGAATTTATCGAAGCTATTCATGAACGCTTTTCTCAACGAGCACAGAAATAGGGAGTAGGAAACTTTTAAATTAGAACCTTCATTTATGTTGCGCGAAGTTTTTATGTCAGGGGCTAACCGCTGAGCTAATCTGGCCATTTTTTAATTTCAGGTTTTGCAAGTAGGTGGGGTAACTATAATAATAGTAAGGGGTATGTCACGCCCCCCGGAGGTGTTAAGAAGCCCCGGTTGGTAGTATTTCCGTGGGTTGGGGTGGTATAAACACCGCAATCTCTAGCGAAGTGGGGGATGGGTGTTTAGTGAGCGACAAAAGCTTATGAGGGTTTCGATTCCCAAACTTAGGGATAGCGCTGGAAGAACGTCCAGATGAGTTCACTAGCAGAGATGTCCTGAGTGACGTGACTTCCCGGCCGCGAAATTGGTCCGCCAGGCCACGTGTGGCCGCCTCCTTCAATGAGATACCATTCGGTGGCGGCGGTGCAGCCTGACCACGTGTAGTGCAGGACTTCAGTACTAACCCTGCTTTGAGTAGGTTCAGAAGCACAGCCATTGTGACGTGCCCAGCGCGCCATGATCTCCTGCATAGGTGGATCGAACCACGGAGTGCCTGATCCTTCGATGGGTACGATCCTATCCGCATCACCCTGGAAAGAGAGCATAGGACGAGGGCCAGCATCGGCACATTCCTCCGTGTAGTAATAGCGATAGGACACCGGGGCGAATGCGGCGAAGGGCGTGTCAGCAAGACAGGCTAGCGCTGAGCTTATATCGCCACCAGCGGACATGCCTGTGGCGTAAAATTGCTGCGTACAGAATTCGTCTTGCAGCGATGCGACTAACTCCAGAATGAAATTCACATCATAGTCGCGCTCGCGTTTTACAGCCTCCCATGCGCTGTTCCAATAGGTGGCCAATGGATGATCCTGATCCACATAATGTTTGTTAGCATCCGGATGTACGAGAACAAACCCTTCGCGATCAGCAATAAGGGGGAAGTTGCTGTAGCGAAACTCTCCTTCTGCTGTGCCAGTCGCTCCATGGAAATCGAAAACCACATTTGCACAGTCTCCCGCCAGGAATCCCACTGGCAGTCGTAATAGGTATTTGCGTTCTATGCCGGCACTACCAACAAAAGCGCGGGTTTCATAATCGGTCAAGTCAGGGGTTTGGCTAGATGCAAGCTGCCCCATAAATAATACCGATACCATAACAACTACGCGTAACATAATTAAAAGTCTTAGCTCAAAAATTTCTCTACTCCTTATCTGTGAACTACTTAGAGACGCGGCAGGCCTTTAGAGTTTTACTAGACTGAGTCTAGGTGACTGCTTTCGATTCAGTCTTCTCGCTATTTAGTTCGGCGATCCAGGTGATACACAAGTGTCGCTGCTATTTCTGTGCTCGTTGAGCTAAACGCTCATGATTAAGCCTTTGTGCAGGTTCCTGCTGAGCTTACTTCGGCGCTGAAAGTCTTTTTGCAAAACTGCGAGTGTTAAAGACATCCGTGGGATTTTTTGCGTACCTTATTGCTTCATCCTTCAAATACTCCGTAACATGCCTTTGGGCATCTTTGGGTGGTAAACCAAGCTGTTCTTCCGCTGATTTTAATAAGCTCTTGAGCCTGTCAGGTTCTATAAAATATGGTTTCATTTACTTCTCATATCCTTTTTTCAAATTCATGCCCAGAAGATACTATAGATATAGGCTGTCAGGTATAGCTTGAGAGAC
>OJFL01000582.1_pt1 | contig 18018 bp, 14 predicted proteins | sample 1594131 | NCBI WGS metagenome assembly OJFL01 (sample SAMN05416782, study PRJEB24817) | seawater metagenome | isolation source: Sea water | place: Canada:Atlantic | collected 2013-07 | reverse complement strand
CTACACACTGCATATCGTCGGCAGCGTCAGATGTGTATAAGAGACAGATGTATGGGTAGCCACGGGTGAAACACCAACCGTTTATAGGTATATAGATTGGCTATTAACTGTGCCATTACTTATGATTGAGTTTTACCTAATATTGCGTGCCATTGGCGTAGCGTCTGCAGGTATCTTCTGGCGTCTACTTATCGGTACATTGGTAATGCTAGTACCGGGTTATCTCGGTGAAGCTGGCTATATGAACCTAACAGTTGGTTTTGTTATTGGCATGCTAGGTTGGTTCTTCATCCTGTATGAAGTATTCCTAGGCGAAGCAGGTAAAGCCGCAGAAGCAAACGCTAGCGATGCAGTGAAATATGCTTACGGTGCAATGCGTTGGGTAGTAACAGTAGGTTGGGCTATTTACCCAATTGGTTACGTACTTGGTTATATGGTGGGTGCTGCAGATGCAGATACACTTAACATTGTTTACAACCTTGCTGACGTAGTGAATAAGATCGCATTTGGTCTCTTAATTTGGTATGCAGCTACTAACGAAAGTGATGCAAAACTGAAAAGCTAAGAGGATAAAGCACCAGCTTCATGAGAAGCTGGTGCTTATCGTTATATGCAGTTAAGGAGCGACTTAGCATAATAAATAACGGCCGAGGGTGTGAAAATGAACAAAAGCAAAGTAAAAAGCACCAGCAAAATTAATACGCGGATGATGGAAGCGTTAGAAAAAGCGCTGTTTTTATCCGTTTCAGAAAACACAGCAGCGTGTTATCACCTACAAAGCGGAGGCTCTCGAACTAGGGCGAAACTTTGTTTAGATGCAAGCAATGCGTTGATGCTAAATGAAAAAATGGCACTTTCTTTATCCTGTTGTGTTGAACTTCTTCACAACGCATCGTTAGTGCATGATGATTTACAAGACAACGATGCGGAGCGTCGTGGCAGGGCTTCTGTTTGGAGCCGGTTTGGAAAAGATATAGCGCTGTGTGCAGGCGATCTTATGCTCTCTAAAGCATACGGTGCACTTAGCGGTATTGATGAAATAAATAAACTTCCTGCATTACTTCGATGCGTGAGCAACAGTGTGTCGAAAACCATTGAAGGTCAGTGCAAAGACATACACCAGCAGTGTAAGTCGCTGTCCGATTTTGAGCTGATTGCAGCTGAAAAATCTGGACCTTTGCTGCAGCTCTCCTTAGCGCTGCCATTAATTGCAGCAAATTATGAAAGTGAAGTGGAGCGAGCGAGCGAAGCTATTCGACAGTTTGCCATAGCCTATCAAATAGCCGACGACATGAATGATTGGCGCGCAGATTTAGCGAACGGTCAGCTGAATATTGTTAATTTGCTAGCGCGAGAATCTGATCACAGCCAAGCTATCGAATTGTCAAAAACACGAGCGCAATACTTGTTGAAGCGCTGCGAGTTAGAGCTTAAAGAGCTTCCCGCAAATTGCGGCGCATCAGCTATTGAAGCTTGCCAGCAGCTTTTTAAGGCAGTTTGTAGGAGCCAAAATGAATAAAGCCGTAGTGATTGGTGCCGGATTCGGTGGCATTGCGTCAGCATTGCGTATGAAAGCTAAGGGGTACGATGTTACGTTAGTGGACAGGCAAAGCGAACTAGGTGGACGTGCTCGCGTTTTCCGTAGAAATGGTTTTGTTTTTGATGCCGGTCCCACTGTGATTACCGCCCCTTTCTTATTCGAAGAACTGTTTGAGCTTTTCGACAAGCGCATAGAAGACTACATCGATATCGTGCCTGTAGAGCCTTGGTATAAGTTTGCTTACCCTGACGGTGATACATTCAACTACGGCGGCACATTGGAAGATACGCTGCAAGAAATAAGGCGCATCTGCCCTGAAGACGAAAATGGCTACCTCGAACTACTCAAAGAGTCTGAAGCTATCTTCGACATTGGTTTTAGTCAGTTAGCAGATAAACCTTTCCATTCGCTCTCCAGCATGGTTGAGCAGATTCCTAATCTTGCCAAACTTCGTTGCTATCGAAATGTATGGCAGTTAGTTTGCGAGCACTTAAAAAGTGAAAAGCTGCGCCAAGCGTTTTCCATACAACCGCTTCTTGTTGGCGGGAACCCCTTTGATACCACCTGCATTTATAACCTTATCCACTTTCTTGAGCGAAAATGGGCCATTCATTTTGCAATGGGTGGTACGGGAGCGCTAGTACAAGCTTTAGGAAAGTTGATGGAAGAAGAGGGTATCAACATTCAACTAAATACCACCATCACGAGTATTGAGACGGAAAATAAAAAAGCGACCAAAGTGCATTGTGATTCAGGTGAAATAAGTTGCGATACACTGGTATCAAACATCGACCCGAAATACCTTTATTCTAAATTGATAAAAAAAGAAGACCAAAAATTGTCGGCCAGAATTAAGACAAAACACGCGAAACTCTCTATGGGTCTGTATGTTTTGTATTTTGGCACCACTAAAAAGTTTGAAGATATCGCTCATCACACCATCTGGCTAGGAAAGCGCTACGAATCGTTGCTTGATGATATTTTTAACAAAAAAGTGTTGGCAGATGACTTCTCGTTATATTTGCATAGACCAACAGCCACAGATCCCAGCATGGCTCCGGAGGGATGTGACAGCTTCTATGTTCTATCACCTGTTCCTAACCTCTCTGCTGGGACTCAGTGGGATGACATTCGCGAAGAATACGCCAACAAAATTATTCAAGCCCTCGAGTCTTCAATTATGCCTGGGCTAAGCGAATGTGTGGTTGAACAGTTTGATATGACGCCGCAAGAATTCTCAGAGGATTACCTTAGCGTACAAGGAGCAGGTTTCTCAATTGCTCCAACTTTAACTCAGTCTGCATGGTTTAGATTTCACAACAAGAGTGAGGGGATCGACAACCTTTACTTATGTGGTGCGGGGACTCATCCTGGAGCAGGTCTTCCCGGTGTGCTCTCCTCGGCAAAGGTAGTTGAACGACTAGTACCAGAGGTATTAACACACCCTGTAAAGCGCAAGAGTCATTCCACACACCATCCTTCGTTATCCACCTCGCCTGAACTGCAAAGCGAAAGTGTAAATGTCAAATAGTGAAGTAGCACTAGCAACCTTAGCCAAGCACGGGAAGTCTTTTCGTTTCGCGGGGTATTTTTTACCTGAGGACAAATTAGCTCAGGCCGCTAGGCTTTATGCGTTTTGCCGATGGATTGACGACATAGCTGATGAAAGTAGCGATAAAGCCCAAGCAAAAGTGGAACTTAATAACATTCAAAACGCATTAGAGTCGGGCACCCATATTTGCTCTAATACTTCAGACTTTTTGCTGCTACAGCAAGAGTTGGGGTTTTCCTCCACCTTGCCCATTCAGCTTATCGAAGGGGTAAAGCAAGATCTCTACACCGTAGAATTTGAAACAGAGTATGATCTCATCAGGTATGCGTACCGCGTAGCAGGGGTTGTTGGCTTAATGATGTGTCCAATTTTAGGGGCTGACGAGGAAGGCTTACCACATGCCACTAATCTTGGCATAGCTATGCAACTCACCAATATCGCTAGAGACGTTTTTGAAGACGCAGTTATGGGACGTCGCTATATCCCCCGCCAGTGGTGCGATGTCAGTGCGCAAGAAATAGTAAAAAACAGTGAGGCGACTCAAAACAAAGTGGTAGAAGCAGTAAAACGACTGCTTACACTCAGCGAATCGTATTATTGCAGCGGTTGGCAGGGGTTAACTTATCTACCTAAGAAAAGCCGAACCGCTATTGCGATTGCTGCATCTGTCTACCGAGAAATAGGCGTGAAATTAGCGAAGCATCATAAATATGCATATTGGCATGGCAGAACTCACGTAAAGCTTTCAAAAAAAGTGTTTATTGCATCGTCAATTTTACTTCGAGGTGGTTATCCAGATTTCGAAAGAGAAACTGTTCCTCCATTAGCTACCCTTCAGTCAGCAATCTCGGATTTACAGCCTTACAGCATTACAAATAGTATTTCCGGTGATTAACCGCTGATGACTACCTAACTATGAATGCCGACCGTGTAGATATCATTATTCGTGGGGCTGGGCTAGCCGGCACATCGCTCATGCTCGCGTTGGTCGAGCAGGGGTACACGGGGAAAATCTTGGTTGTCGACAAGCTTCCAAAGCCCGACACTCAAAAGACATGGTGCTTTTGGGGAGATCAGAATTTACCAGACTCTTTGCGTGTGCTCATAGCAAAACGCTGGTTGACGTGGAGCTTCTCAAGTGATGACGAAGAATTTGAGCACAAGACATCATCTTTTGATGAGTCCTACTGCTGCATAAAAGCAGAAGATTTTTATCAATATGCACTAAGCAAATTAACCAAGATTTCTAATATTGAGTGGCACTGGAACACAGACTGTGAGCAGCTAGATAGTGATGACACTGCTTGTGAAGAAGGTGTAGCCATAATGCTTAACGGAAAGCGAGTGTCGGCGGATCTCGGCTTTGATAGTGCAGGGCAGTGCACTGCACCTGACGCAGCACTTAATAAAGTACCCAACAAGGCACCTAATACAAGCATAATCAATCAGTACTTCTCAGGGGCGTGGGTAACTTCAGCGTCACCAATCTTCGACTCCAATAATGCAGCACTTATGAAAAACATGGTTGCAGATAATCATTGTTTTGAGTTCACCTACATCTTGCCTTTTAACGCTCACAGCGCGCTTATAGAGTTAACTCGATTTTCAACTCGACAAGAAAGTCTCTCTGATATGCAGTCAGCATGTGAGCAAATTATTGCAGATGGAAAGTATGGTACGAATATTAGCACCGAAACTACAATCGAGCGCTGGGAGAAAGGCGTACTGCCCATGGATACGCGTATTAAGCCAGTCAAAGTGGGCAATTGGGAAAGTATAGGCGTAAAAGGTAATATGATTAGAGCTTCTTCCGGATATGCATTTATGATCATTCAGCGGTGGGCAAAATACGCGGCAGCTGTCATAGGTAATAACGCTATACATTGTGAAAATTCAGGCGCAAAAGATACGCATCGCCAGCAAATAGTCTTTACAAAAAGCGCTGTTCCCTCGCTTTATACAAAACTAGACAGTGTTTTTCTGAAAGTAATGCGTAATGATATGGCACGTGCTCCGCAATTGTTTTCAGCTATGGCTCAACATATAGAGGCGGGAGCGTTTGCACGCTTTATGTCGGAAAGCGCATCTTTCAAGGATATGTTGGCAATGATTAACGCTATGCCCAAGCGCCCATTTTTAAGAGCATTAATCACCCCTGAGCATTAAATGCAAACTCAAAAGCTTTTTAACAACTTTGCGATAGTCAGTATTTTGTTTACTGCATTGTGGTATGCGGCGCCCCAAGTATCCGAGAACACAATAGGCCTTGTAGCGCTTGTGGTTATCTTTGCTTTGGGTATGCCCCACGGTGCGCTAGACATAATCATGCTTAAAACCTTAAGCAGGGCAAGTGCGTTTAAAAGTGTTGTTTCTTGGGGGGAAGGAAAACCGGGCAGACGCTTAACGGGTTTAGTTACCGTTTACTCTCTTGTTGTTGTAGCTGCTTTTTCTGCTTGGGTAATAATGCCAACGTTGTGCCTTGTCACCTTTCTTATTATTGGTGCCGCGCACTTTAGGCATGATTGGCAGCAAACATTTACTATACCTTCATGGTGTTTTGGTCTCATTGTTGTCACTGCGCCATCCTTACTCTACTCATCGCAACTAGAAGGTGTTTTTGGTTGGCTATTTGTGCCTGCTAGGCACTCTGTCGTTATTGTATTGATGATGCAAGTTGTCACGTTCATTTGTGCAGTGGCAGTTTCCTACTATTGGCTAAAGGGAAAGGTAGAAACGCGGAAAGTGGGAAATATGATGATGCTACTAGCCTGTGCTAGCTTAGTGCCGCCGCTCATTTACTTCACTATTTATTTTTGCGTTATTCACTCGGTGTATCACACTGTTTTAATCAAAAATAAGATGGATATGCGGTGGCGAGAGTTGTTAGCTGTCACGTTGCTTCCAATGGTGGGAACGCTGGTTCTATATGCTTTTGCGCACATTTACCTATCTGACTTAAATGGTTTAGCCAACTACTACCCACTTATTTTTATTGGTTTATTCGCCGTTACCGTACCCCATGTGATGCTGACTTATTTTTGTGAGCGTTTTTTGAGCAATGTGTCGGGCAATGCGACTCACTCAATATCGTCCTAGGCGCTAATTAATAGGCGCTGAGCATTGAGGGCTACGCATTGCTCGGGGCTTTGACATTTCTAGCTGCAATAAATTTCTCTAGCAGTTCGGCAAACCAAGCAGTGTAGCGTTGTGGAGAATGTGTTAATTCAGCCTGTATATCGCTTTCGTTTACCCATCTAGTGGCGCAAACCTCATCAGGGTTAGGTGCTAGAGGCAAGGTATCATTATCGCAGTATTGAACAAAAATATGGTCGTACTCGTGCTCTGTCAGGCCGTTATCGAGTTCAGCTTTATACGTCATCGCCCCAATGTACTCAGGGTTAGACAAATGCGTAACGCCTAATTCTTCAAAGGCTCTGCGTTTAACCGCACTATCAAGGTTTTCTCCCTCACGAGGGTGAGAGCAACAGGCATTGCTCCACTTGCCGCCACTGTGATATTTATCCGTGGCCCTTTGTTGAAGTAAATGTTCAAAGCCGTTTTCGGTTTTCCTGACAACCATAAGCGAAAACGCAAGGTGTAATAAGCCATGACGATGAGCCTGGAGCTTTTCGCAGGTACCCACCTTATTTCCCGTCGAATTTACTAATATTACTGATTCACTCATTTTAACTGCTCACGCTTTTATTATTGTTACGTAATACAGTCGTAATGGTTTCACTTTGTCATGTTTATTAAGGCGCGTAATCACTCTTGAGGTTTTTTATGCGTAAAGGCAGGGTTTAAGAACTTTCTTCTACCAGCGAATTCATTATGTTGCAGGGCTCTCATCAAATGTCAAATGCAGGTCGTTTGCTTGCTTTTCTACTTTTAACAGCTCATTGAATTGAGACTCCGGTATGGGCTTAGACCACAGATAACCTTGCCCAATATCACATCCAAGCTCGATTAATTTTGTCTTTGCAGCATCGCCTTCCACGCCCTCTGCAACCACTTTCATATCAAGGCTCTTTGCCATGTTAATAATAGCCGATACCAACATTTCGTGTTTTTCGTCGATGCCAAGGGTAGTAATAAAAATTTTGTCTATCTTCAACTTTCCAGCGTTAAAAGAACGCAAATAATTTAAGTTGGAATAGCCCGTGCCAAAATCATCAATAGCAAACTGCACACCTAAACTTTTAAATTGTTCGAGTTGCGTAGATATATTGCCCTGCTCATCGGCTAATATAGTTTCAGTGAGTTCTAGTTCGAGGAAGTTTGCAGCCAATCCGGTTTTCTTTAGAACGGATTCGACAATACCGGGCAGTGAATTATCGCGGAACTGAGAAAAAGACAGGTTTACCGCCACCGTTAATTTGTCATTTCCTATGCTGTGCTGATGAGCACAGAAGCGACAGGCTTCCTCTAGCACAAAAGCGCCAAGTTTATTAATTAAACCACTACTTTCCGCTACAGGAATAAACTGATCGGGAAAAATCATGCCTCCATCTTCCTGGGGCCATCTGACTAGGGCCTCCATACTGCAAATAGTGTCATTGTGAAGGTCAATAAGGGGCTGATAATACACCTCAAGTTTATTGTCGAGTATGGCGGGCCTTAACTTTTGCAGTAAGGAAAATACTCTGTCACTGTGTTCATCAAGTTTACTATTGTAGTATTCAAATCGGTTGCGGCCTTTGCGTTTTGCCTCGTACATAGCGACGTCCGCTTTGCGACATAACTGTTTAAAGGTTAGGCCGTCGTCTGGAGCGCAAGCTATACCTATCGAAGCCGACACCACAACTCTAGCGTCATTAATACTATATTCTGTCGAGCATAATCGAATTATTTGCTTGCTAAGCGTATCTATCTCTTTCTTATCGCTCATGTTGGGGGCAAGAACAATAAACTCGTCGCCGCCAAAACGAATGAGACACTGGCCTTTTTGAAGGTTTTGATTAATGGTTTGCGATATTTTTTTCAGAAAATCATCACCGGCGGCATGACCTAATGCATCGTTAATTGGTTTGAAATTATCTAGGTCGATAAACAACATGGCGAGTTTATTTGGCGATGCTTGATGCTCGTTGAGCATTGACACTAATAGTCGCTCTCCTAACACGCGGTTCGGCAAATTAGTAAGAGGGTCGTGTAGGGCTAAATGTTGAATTTGCTGTTTACTTTCTTCGGTCTTCGCATTTTCAATTTCTAGTGACTCAATAAGTTTGCGAATATCTTGCACTAAAACATATACGCTAAAGCCGGTAACAGAGAAAATAATAAATATAAAACTGACGTGAGACCATGTGAGAACCGGCGTATTGGGCTCGACTATTCCCTCTAACTCGAGCCATGCTAAAACAAAGCATTGTATTGATACTAATGAAAGCACAGATAAAAATAGACGTTTGTTACCGAGCATCGCAGAAAAAATGATAACTACGGGTAACCCGAGCATAGCTAAATCGAATACACTTGCACCCGTTGCACAAAGGGCGAATAGTATTGAAGAAACAGTACCAAGAAAAAGATAATTGCAGGTGCTGCTATACCGATAAAGCGCCATTAACGAGGTGGTAAGTAAAGCGATAAATCCAATTAACATAATATAGAATGCTGAGTTGCGCGCAAAAAAACAGCGCAGCAAATAGTCCTAAGCTTGCTGCAAAGCAGGTCTGGATAAGACGTCGACGTCTTATCTCAGTTTCAGCAACATTCGATGCCAATTTATTTCGAGAAGCCTTTCCTTGGTGCATTAAGGTGTCTTTTCAAGACTGATAGTAACAACATTAATCGTAAATGAAGAAAATGCAAGAGAGGCTTTAGTTTTAAGCAGTACTCAGAGGTTTCACTAGGTGTAAGGTGGGACTCAAAAGTTTAAGGTGCGAATTATAAATAAAAACGCTCGCTGATATTTCAATTTACAGAATATCAGCGAGCAGGCTTACGGCTTGCAGGCTTATAGTTCGCAGGCTCATAGTTCGCAGGCTTAAGCCGCAGACTCAAGCTAGCAGAGCAGCATTAAGCTGCTAGTGTGAGTATTTGTCTTGCCTTTGTTAAATCGATATCGCCGTGCTCACCAAGAGCCGTTAGTCCATTGCGCTCAAGGTTTTCTACCAAACCGTCAATAGCAGATTTATCGATGTCGTAGTCAGATAGTCGAGTTTTAACCTGCATGGTTTCAAAGAAGTCTTGAACTGCCTTTATGGTTAAATCGATAGCCTTGGTTTCATCTTGCTCGGTGATGTTAAATACACGCTCACCTAACTGCAGCAGCTTTTCTTTTTTGCTATCGCGCTGAACGTACATAAGCGAAGGCAATACTATTGCCAATGTCACGGCGTGATCTAAACCATGAAGTGCCGTAAGCTCGTGGCCAATCATGTGAGTTCCCCAATCTTGAGGTACGCCCTTACCTATTAAACCATTGAGCGCCATGGTTGCAGACCACATCACATTAGCTCTTACGTCATAATCTGTTGGAGTTGCCAAAGACTTAGGACCTTCCTCTACTAACGTTTGCAGTATACCTTCAGCAAAACGGTCTTGTAGGGGAGCGTTAACAGGGTAAGTAAGGTATTGCTCTATTACGTGTACAAACGCATCTACTACACCATTAGACACCTGACGGGGTGGTAATGAGTAAGTGAATTCTGGATCCAGTACAGCAAATACTGGCTGTACTTTCTCTGAAGAAAATGCGCGCTTTTGCGATGTTTCTTTGCGATTCACAACAGAATTACCGTTACTTTCCGAACCTGTTGCGGGTAATGTTAGCACTGCACCTATGGGTAACGGGTTTTCAAACGGCGCCTCTTTAATAAGAATATCCCAAGGATCACCGGCAAAGTTAACTGCTGCTGCAATGAACTTTGCGCCATCAATAACGCTACCGCCACCCACTGCTAATATAAAATTCACCTGGTTGTCTCTGGCAACATCGACAGCTTTCATTAAAGTAGAAAACTCTGGGTTGGGCTCTACACCTTTAAACTCAACAACCTCTGCATCTCCAAGAGCGTCAATGGTTTTATCGTAAATACCGTTTTTCTTAATTGAGCCTCCACCATATAAGAAAAGCACCTTAGCGTTTTTAGGTAAACGAGACGAAACTTCGCTAAGTTGTCCTTTTCCGAAAAGAATTTCAGTTTGGTTTTTAAACGTAAAATTAAGCATATGTATCAATCGTCCTATTAGTCTTGTTCATCTAGTTGTTCAATAAGTTTCTCTGCAAGCAATTTGTCAGAGAAAGGGTTTTGGCCTGTAATCAGTTCCCTATCTACCACTACGTTCGGCGTCCACATTTTACTGTATTTCATATCGCCGCCGGCCGTAGCCATTGCGTCTGACGGATAATATAAAAGCTTGGCGTTTTCTAATGAACTTTCAAAAACTTCCTCTTCAGCCTCTGAAAATATCGTCATTTTATAATCTGCATAAATCCAGTTGTTGGCGTCGGCCGAGCCTTGAGTTTTCATTGCTGTGTTGTATGCCTGTGGCTCATCTTGCGCAGATAAAAGTGCGATTGGTCCATGACATATTGCCGCTGTAGGTTTTTCAGAGGCATGAAAATGCTTCAATATTTGCCCAACTTCAGGGTTGTTAGCTAAATCAATGAGTGGAGCATGCCCCCCCGGTATGAAAACCCCTTTATAGTCTTCAAGGCCAGCGTCTATAACTTCTGAAAGGGAAAGGGTGTCGTTGATACCGTCAAGGGAAGCGACAAAGTTTTCTATTGTCTGCATGTAGGCTTCGTCTTGACCAAAGTATTGAGGTACCACAGATTTTTTATCTACCGACGGCGCATTGCCTTTTGGCGTAGCAAGTACTAGGTGATATCCCGCCTCTACTAAGGCTTTTGCCGGTACACCGAATTCATTTAAATAATATCCCGTAGGCTCTGTTTTTCCATTGGTGAGCTGCATCGTATCTTCGCTAGACAGCAGTACGAGTACGTTACCTTTTTCGTCTGTGTGCGCATTTTCACCATGGGCAAAAGCATTTAACGATGTTAATGCAGCGGGCACGAGTAATAGTATTGGTAATGTCTTTTTCACAGAAAATCCTTCAATGTGTTAACTTGCAAACATAGTAAAGCTATTTGATAAGTGTAAGAAGTCAGATAACTTAGTGTCAGCCATCAAAAATCTGATAGGTCGGTTATGTCATACCTCACCCAGTTGAAAACATTTGTTGAAGTTTATCGCAGTGGTAACATCACCAGAGCAGCATCAAGGCTGCATATGTCACAACCTGCAGTCACGTCGCACATTCAAGCTATGGAATCTATTGTTGGCAAAGAGCTATTTGTTCGTAAAGCTCGAGGTGTTGAGCCAACACCTATTGCCGATGATTTAGCGCTTCAAGTGGCAAGTCATATAGATATTTTAGAGCAAAAAGTAGCTTCTATCCGCAGTCGAGCTTCTACAGACCATGGTACGCTACATCTAGCTGGACCTGCTGAATATCTTAGTTCGGTAGCAGGGCCCACTCTTGCCAACCTGCTTCAAGCAGATAGGGTAAACCTGGTTATTCACACTGGAAACAAAACCGATATCTACGGTCTGCTTGAAACCGATGTGGCAGAACTTGCTATTACAGCCTCAGAACCTACATCTCAAATGTATGAATATCAAAAACTCGATAAAGAAAAGCTTATTTTGGTCATGAATAGAGTACAGGGAAAATTGATTGGTGAGCGGGAGGTTACCGTTTCGCTATTAAATTCCCATAAGGTGGTAGCCTACGATGAGCAGCTTCCTCTTATTCGACGATATTTTGCCGATGTTTTTAATGCCAAATGCGAATCGGCAGTGGCGGCGATTTGCCCGGATATCCGCGCAATCGCGTCAATTGTTAAGTCAGGTATTGGTTATTCGGTGTTGCCAGACTACCTATGCAAGGAAGGTATTCAGCAGGGGGAGCTTATTCAATTGGGCGCAGATGGACCTGAAAATGACCTATATTTGGTGTGGAAAAAAGGGGCATTATCAAACCCAAGGGTCGATTTCGCAAAGGACGTTATTATGGCCTTTGCTAATATCAACTATTATGCGGATTATCCTAACTAACCGAAAAGGTAAAAAATATCGTGTGCAGTGTATTAGCAGTAAACGCTATTTGTTTGCTATTTAATACACTGCGCATTTTTTGTTGAGGAATGACTGAAAAAGTATCGAGAAAGCTCTACCTATGAGGCCACATACATCAACTAGAAGGTGCCTACAACTTTAACTGTCTCATTGACTTTGCTTTCATCAACAAATCCAATGGTATTAGGGTTATTAGCGACAAGTGTCAACATTTCTTCTTCGCTTGCTATCATCTCAGGGGGCGTTCCGCGGCCCGTGAAAACGAGTTTTGACCAAAATGCAGAGTATTGAGATTCAGATTTACCAAGGACATCTTTGTTGAATGTATCTCTCAGTCCGTTGCCTTGTTCAAATGTCAGTGGTATCGCTCTGCTGCCGTCTGGAAATGCCTTTGCCTTACCTAGATAGATTCGCTTTACCATTTCCAGATCAATACCGGATGTATTGCTGCTATTGATGATAATTGCTGTGCCCGCAAATACAGGTGCTGATAAAAATAAACACAGCGCAATAATAAACTTCATTGAAATTACCTTAAAATAATTGTGGTCAGGCCCAACTAAGTATAGACCCAAAATATAAAAGGCCCAGCATTGGTTAGACGGTGCTAAAAGATTAAACTCTCATTATTGTAACTGAGAACAAAGGCTGAGCACGATTGTACAATGGTAGCAATTTTCCTTTTTTATTCCTGCTCTTGCCAACAGCGAGGTGTTAATGGCTAAGCCACGTAAAAAGGGGCCACAAAAAACGGTTCAAATTTACTGCGCAAAATGCAAAGAACAACTTTATAAATATAAAAAAGGCGGAAAGGGAGCGTTAGTAAAATGTTTTAAAGAAAGGATTGTAGAGGACTACACAATGAGCGAGGGAATTTGTCCTAACTGCAATCAACAGTTTGCTCGAGATGCACTTATTCGCGGCGCGCCAGCACTTAAGATGATTGGGGGCAAAGTAAATATGAAGTAAATGTTAAAAAAATTTGCTCTATTGAAAAACTTACCTAAATTTAAGTATATGGATAAAACCAACAAAGGATGTTGCCCTCTTAGAAAGCCCCAATAAGTGAGAAAAACATGTCGATACAGCGGAAATTTTTGCTAGCCATTTGTTCTGTTATTGCGTTATTGGCATTATTGATCGCCATCATTACTGTAGTCACCACGTCCTCCAGCGTGTTGAAACAAATAGAGTCGCAAAAACAAAGTACTGCAGACAGGCTCGTGAATATACTCACCGTTACCGACGCAATTGTTTTAGAAAAAGTGAAAAGCAGTATGTCTTTACTCAAGCAGCGGGGAGCTGAAATTGGAGCCCCCAGTCACGGCGGAACAGTAACGGTAAACAATACTGCTGCGCAGCAATTGTTCTTGGGCTCTCAAGCACAAGCGAACAATTTCTCATTGGTTGATGGCCTTACAGAAGTAATGGGAGGGACGGCCACATTATTTAGTAAAACCGGAGACGACTACATTCGCGTTAGCACCAATGTGATTAAAAACGGTGCAAGAGCTATAGGTACCAAACTCGCCCCTACCGGAAAAGCCATAAAACAAATAGAGCAACAGAAAGCCTATTATGGTGCTGTCGACATTCTCGGAAGCCCTTATCTTACCGGCTATGAGCCTATGTTTAATGCACAAGGTCGCGTTATTGGAATATGGTATGTAGGGTATTCTGCAGATTTAAACGTGTTAGAAGATGCAATAAAAAAGAGCCACGTACTGGAAGAGGGGTTCGTTGCGCTTAGAGACGGTAAAGGCAATATTCGCATGCATTCTTCTCATGTGAATGAGAAGACGGTGCAGGCCGCTTTAAGTAATAGTGACGACTGGTCTACGACTATAGTGCCTTTTGATGCATGGGGTTACGACATTATACTTGTTGCATCAGAAAGTGAAAAATCATCGCTAATTAGTGCTGCTGTTTTTGCAGTCATCCTCAAAGTAATTGTTGCCAGCGCAGGCGTGCTTGTCACTATTTGGCTGCTAGTAAAATACATCGTCGGCCGTCCGCTAGAAGAATTTATTGCCGTGGTAACAAATTTAACCTCTGGAGAAGGTGACCTCACGTTTAGGTTTGAAGGAAAGCGCAGCGATGAATTTGGCGCTATGGCACGGGCGTTTAACCAATTGCTTGGTCAGCTGCAGGAGACATTACAAAACGTAGATGCCGCCACAGGGGGAATGCTAACAAAGTCTGAGCGGCTAAACTCAACTGCGGAACGTTCAAGTGAGTCTGTATCCTTGCTTTCAGAAGAAACCGATAAAATAGACTATGCTATTACGCTTCTTCAAGAGAACACCGACAGCGTTTCCTCACGGATCCTGAGCTCAAGCGACGCTGCCAATGCCGCAGATAAGGACACCAGAACCAGTGTCAGTGTGCTGGCGCAAACTATCGAAGATATACAGGCTCAGGCCAACGATGTAGACGCCTCGGTGAAGGTTATCAATGAACTCGCGCAGGCAAGCGAAGAAATTAGCGGCGTGATGGAAGTGATAAGAAATATTGCTGAGCAAACTAATCTGTTGGCTCTAAACGCTGCTATTGAAGCCGCCAGAGCTGGGGAGCAGGGGCGTGGCTTTGCTGTAGTTGCCGATGAGGTTCGGTCCCTAGCAAGTAGAACCCAGTCATCTACCGAAGAAATAAGAATAATGATTGAACGCTTACAGCAAGGAAGTAGAGAAGCTGCGTCGAAGATGAACCATAACAAAGACACGGCATTTAAGACCCTGGAGGTGACAAAACATGCAGGTACATCTCTTGAGCAGGCCTTAGGTGCAGTTGCAAGAATAACGCAGTTGAATAACGAAGCGTCTGAGACTGCACAAGGTCAGAAGCAAGTAGCTATGAATGTAATACAAGGTGTAGACAGTATTAAAGCGGTGGGCGAAGCAAACAGTAATTATGCAGAGGAAGTTGCAATAAGCTGTAATGAACTGGTAGAGCAAATTAGGCAAATGCAGGCTCAGCTTCGTCGCTATCGTTTTTAAAAATCCCCCCCCCCCCCCAAAAAAAAATACCGGCATATTTGAAACCTGCCGTAACAATTTGCATCGTTACTTTTGCATACTGCGCATTGCGATAGACGCAATGCGCCTTTATCCTACTCAATAAATAAATTGTTGCACCACATCATCGTGTTGCTCTACGCATGGAATAATAAAAATGAAACGAATGACTGCGCTCTTAAACGGCGCTGCACTGGTACTTATTTTCAATCTGTTTGCGCTGAACGCTTTATTAAGCAATACAGCCCTAGCAGCAGACGTGGAATATCGTTTGCCCTCTTCGGTAACGCCTACTTTTCAAAGTATTCACCTAGATATAGACCCCGATAAGCCTAATTATTCAGGCACCACAGACATAGAGGTAACGGTGAATACGCCTACAAAAAGAGTAGGGTTTTACCAACACGACTTGTCCATAATATCTGCGGCTTTAATAAAAGGAGATGAAGTTCTTTCCCTTGATGTTACGCAAAGCGATTTTGATATTAATTGGGGAGCAGCAGAGACGCTTATTGAACCTGGTAAGTATACGCTGCAAATTACCTTTGAAGGTAAGGTAAATACCTCATCAGACGGCATGTACCTATCGCGTTTTGAGGATAGCAATTACATATTTACCCAATTTGAGGATATGCACGCAAGAAAGGCATTTCCCAGTTTCGATGAGCCAATATTTAAAATTCCTTATCAAATGACAATCAGTGCTCCGGCACATCAAGTGGTGGTATCGAACACGCCAGTTGAAACAGAAACCGTTAGCGATGGTGTAAAAACGGTTACCTTTGAAAAAACCAAACCTATGCCAACTTACCTTATTGCCTACACCGTAGGGCCGTTCGACAGCACTGAAATGGAAGGGTTATCTGTACCAGGGCGTATTTATGTCCCTAAAGGTTACGATGATAAAACCAAATTTGTGATAAAGCACACGCCTGAAATTTTAGCGTCCTTAGAAGATTTCTTTGGCATAAAGTATCCGTATAAAAAATTGGATTTCGTTGCCGTACCCAACTTTACTCATGGTGCAATGGAAAACGTAGGTTTGATAACCTACCGCGATAGCTTACTGCTTCTCGCTGATAACCCAAGCGTTACAGAGCGCTCTGCACCGTTAAATGTTATTGCTCATGAGCTTGCCCATCAGTGGTTTGGCAATTTAGTTACAATGGCGTGGTGGGACGACCTTTGGCTTAACGAAGCTTTCGCTTCTTGGGCTGCAAGTCATACCATGAAAGAGCTTTACCCAGAGCTTAATTACGCGGATAGGCTTGTACAAGAAGGCGCCTTTGGTGCAGACGCCAGTCCTACTGTTAAGCCAGTGAAGAAAGTGGTGAAACGTCAACCTGACGTAATGGATGGTCTTGGTCTTAACTATTCAAAAGGTGAATCTATTCTGCAAATGATTGAGTCGCTCATTGGAACAGAAAACTTCCGTAAAGGCGTTCGCAATTATATGAAAACCCATTCATGGGGCAATACCGTGGCCGACGACCTTTGGCGTGCGCTAGATGGCGTTTCAGATTTCAACTTAAGCGCAATGATGAAAGCCTATCTTGAGCAGCCAGGCTATCCTGTTATTCACATTACTGATGGCGGAAAAGTGACTCAGTCCCGTTTTCACTATGCAGGGGCATCGGTTGAAGAACAAACTTGGGCTATTCCCCTTAAACTGACTTATCAAGTGAACAATGAGATTAAAAGTGAAATTGTTTTCATTGATAAAACAACGACTGTGCTGCCGCAATTAGCCGAGGCAGACTGGGTGTATCCGAACGACAACGCTACAGGTTATTTTCGTTGGTCAGTACCTCAAAAGCAGTTAGACAACCTGCTTGCCAACATTGATGCGCTAAATAAGCGCGAGAAGAAAAACGTGCTGTATAACTACCAAGCTCTGTTAAATGCCGATGAGGTAGGGGTTGATAGCGTAATGAAAGTGCTGAATACGTTGAGCGGTGATGACGACCCGGCGGTGACGATAGCTGCTGTTGGGGTACTGCAAGAGTTCGATTATTTGGTCAATGATAACAACGATGAGGCTTATGCGGCCCTGTTAAATAAAACGTACATGCCGTTATTAGATGCTTTAACCCTAAATCAACAAGATACCGACTCTTCAGATGTAATGCGTCTTCGCAATCAGCTTTATGGATTACTAGGTATGTATGCTGATAGCGAGATGCTTGTTAAGAAAAGCGAGAAACTGGCTAAGCAATACATTGCGGATACTACAAGCGTTCCATCTGGGATAGCGGCGACGGCTATCGCTATTGCCACAAAAAATAGCGCAAAAGAAAATAGTGAAAAATGGTTTGCTGACCTGTTAGGCGCATTTAAAAAGGCGCAGTTGCCTAACGTAAAACGAACGCTACTTTATTCCATGCGTTTTGATGATAAAGAGCTGGTTTTTAAAATGTTAGATTTAGCGCTAACCGATAATGTAACGCCAGCTAATGCTCTATACATGGTTACACGAGTGGCCAGAAACCTAGACGATCACACCTTGCTTTATCAATGGCTTAATGAAAATAAAGAGGCTTTGTTGAAAAAAATGCCTGACTATCATGTTTCTAGTATGCCCGAGTACGTGTCATCGACATGCTCAGTTGAAAACTTGAACATGGCGAATGCGTTTTACGCTGATATTATGAGCAAGCATGAAGGTATGTCACGTGGCGTAGAGATTATGCAAGATGAATCTCAGCAGTGCCTTCGCTTAAAAGACGCTTTCCAACAAGATTTCGATAATTTCTTGGCAAGCTACCAAAGCTGCTGTCTCTTATACACATCTGACGCTGCCGACGATATGCAGTGTGTAGA
>OJFL01000579.1_pt1 | contig 18085 bp, 16 predicted proteins | sample 1594131 | NCBI WGS metagenome assembly OJFL01 (sample SAMN05416782, study PRJEB24817) | seawater metagenome | isolation source: Sea water | place: Canada:Atlantic | collected 2013-07 | reverse complement strand
ACGAGATTTCTGCCTGTCTCGTGGGCTCGGAGATGTGTATAAGAGACAGTATAAAAATAATAAAAAGTGGTTCCTCTGCCTCTGCTGTGGAAAAAATAGTTACTTACGGTTTTCATGCAGCTTTATTTAAAAAGTTAGGTAAGATCAACGAAAAGTCCAAAGAGGGGGAATTCCTGCAATTAGTTTTTGGAAAAACTGATGAAAGAATTAATAGTGGGAAATCGGTTTCTCCCGCATTTTTATTTGCTGCAGTTCTTTGGTCCGATGTGAAGAAAAAGTGGAATTATGTTGAAGGGGACCCCAAATATATGGGTGCTCTCGTGCGGTCAATAGATGACGTTTGTGATGGCATGGGAGAAACTTTTATTCCTAAAAGACTTATTGCTGACGTGAGAGATATTTGGTATCTCCAAGGCCGACTCTTAGCTCGTAGAGGTAAGAAGCCTGCACAGACTTTACGGCATGGGAGATTTCGTGCCGGTTATGACTTTTTGGAACTCAGAGGTTTTTCTGGGGAGGTCACAGAGGAGATGGTGGAGTGGTGGCGACAGTTCCAGGAGGTTCCTCCGGAAGATAGAGAGTTATGGTTAGAGCGTAATAATACGGGTGAGTCAACTGGCCCGAAAAAACGCGCACGACGTCGATCGAGGAAAAAGCCTAGTGCAGATATTGCTGCTCTAGACGAATGACAAAGGATAGCGTTAGCGAGATTGCATTTATTGGTCTGGGTTCAAACTTGGGGGACCCAAAAGGAAATGTGTACGACGCGTTGGGCCATATCGGCAGGCTGCAACATGTTGACATTATTGCTACATCGTCTTTTTATAACTCGGCACCTATAGGGATAGTTGATCAACCGAGTTTTGTGAATGCCGTGTGCAAAGTTTCAGTCAATATAGGGCCGGATGCATTACTTCGGCATTTATTGAATATTGAGAATTTCTTTGGTCGGGTGAGAACGATTCGTAATGGGCCCAGAATTATTGACTTAGACGTGCTCTTGTTTGGTGAGATGAGATATACATCTGCTGATATTTGCATCCCTCATCCTAGAATGTTTGAAAGAACATTTGTTTTAAAGCCATTATTAGAAATTGCTCCAGAAATAATTTCTTCTAAAAATTTTATTTTATCGAATGCTAATGAACTGTTGGATGACGACTCTGTTACGAGATTATAAAAAACCATGATCGCTAGTCGATGATCTGGCTGCATATAAATGTAAGGTAATAATTAGTATAGGATCCAGCCTGAAAAAATAATGAAGCCAGGATGAATAGTGATGCGGTTTGCTTTGCTATCGTTGTGTTCTTAGGTGGAAAGACAACGTAACTAGTAGAATCTCAAAAGCTGGATTGTTAGGCATTAAATAATTAATATAAACAGGGAAGTAGGCTGGTGGGTTAATGACCTCGGCCTCAGTTAAAAGATATAAAGGAGTGGATATGGCGAAAGTAACAATTTCGACTTTGGAAAAAATGCGTTCTGAAAACGATCCGATCACGATGTTGACATGTACCGATGCTAGTTTTGCGGGCATGCTGGATATTGCTGAAATTGATATGTTTTTAGTGGGTGACTCGCTGGGCATGGTAGTGCAAGGTGATAATTCTACTTTGGGCGTGACTATGGACGATATGGTGTACCACACTAGCTGTGTTGCTAAGGGCGCGAGTCGAGCACTTATTGTCGGTGACCTGCCTTTTGGTAGTTATCAAGGAAGTCCAGAACAGGCTTTTGAGAATGCTGTCGAATTGATGGCTGCGGGCGCGCACATGGTAAAACTCGAAGGTGGTTCGATTATGGCGGAAACTGTTAATTTTGTCGTAGATCGTGGCATTCCTGTTTGTGGGCATATCGGACTGACGCCACAATCTGTTCACGCGCTTGGTGGATTTAAGGTTCAAGGGAAAACTGACGAGGCTCTTGATGAGTTGGTTGCGGCGGCAAAGGCATTAGAGGCTGCAGGCGCTTCTGGTTTAGTGCTTGAGTTGGTGCCTAATGAAGTAGGTAAAAGAGTGACAGAGGCAGTCAACATTCCCGTCATTGGTATTGGTGCGGGTCCGTTTTGTTCCGGACAAATTCTCAATCTCTACGATATGTTGGATATATACCAGGGTCGCAAGCCCAAATTCGTTAAAAATTTTATGACTGGAGCCCCTTCCATATTAGACGCGGTGAAAGCTTACGTTGCTGAGGTCAAGGCAGGAACCTACCCAGCGCCGGAACATTGTTTTTAGTATGTTGGTCACTGTCGTTTAGTGGAAAATAAGGGGGTTTTGCAATGGAGATAATTAGGACAATCCCCGAACTTAGAGCTCGGCTATCATCAGAGGATCAGGTGTGTTGTGTACCAACGATGGGTAACATTCATGATGGTCACTTGAGTTTGGTGCGTATCGGTAAAGAGCGTGCCCCCATTGTGGTGACAACAATCTTTGTCAATCGACTTCAATTTGGAAAAAGTGACGATTTCTCTCGATATCCACGGACCTTTGAGGACGATTGTGGCAAGTTGGAAAGTTTAGGTAATGATATTGTGTTTTGTCCAAATGAGGATGAAATGTACCCTGAGCCGCAAGTGTTTTTTATTGATCCTCCTAAAATTGCTAACGGTTTGGAGGGGCGATTCAGACCAGGTCATTTTCGGGGAGTTTGCACGGTAGTTACAAAATTATTTAATGCGGTTCAACCACAGATGGCAGTTTTTGGGAAGAAAGATTATCAACAGCTTGCCATTATTAGAGAGTTAACCGAGCAGCTGTCTTTGCCTATTGAAATTGTCCCAGCTGAAACAGTGCTATCAGATGATGGCTTAGCATTGTCCTCCAGAAATCGGTTCTTAAATGAGTCTGAACGAAGTGAGGCGCCGAGGCTGAGAGATACGATGATCCAGATTAGAGATGCGATTTTGGGTGGAGATCGAAAGTACGTTGCAATGGAGTACGCTGCTGGAGCTCGTTTGGCGCGTTATGGTTGGAATGTTGACTACGTTGTCATTCGAGCTCAGAAAGGATTGCGTAGACCAGCGGAAGATGAGGTCAAGTTGGTTGTACTTGGCGCCGCAACTTTAGGCGCCACAAGACTCATCGATAATCTTGAGATTAACGTTGAGTAAATCAAGGAGCGCTGTGTTAGAGCCCCAACCAGTCATTGGTTTTTATAGTGATTGGGACGCTGGAACAGTTTGGAAGTCTCGTATAGAGCAAGATCTCCCTCAGTTTCACTTTGATTTGCTTAATGAGGTTGAAGACAAAAGTACTGTTCGTTATGCGTTGGTTTGGAATCCTCCAGCAGGTTTTCTTAAAGGCTTTGTGAATTTACAGGCAATTTTTGTATTGGGTGCAGGAGTTGATTCGTTACTTAAAGATTTGGAATTGCCGCGCGTCCCGATTGTCCGATTGTCCGATGCAGGTATGGCGCAACAAATGGCGCATTATGTGATCTACGGGGTTCTTCACTTTCAGAGACGTTTTGAGGAGTACCGGCAATTACAGGCAAAGCGGCGGTGGGAGCCTATTGAAGATGTTGAGGCAATACAACAGTTTTCTGTCGGAGTGATGGGCCTTGGGGCTATTGGTTCGGTTGTTGCTCGGCAACTTGCTCAAATTGGATTCCCTGTTTTAGGTTGGAGTGCCAGTCCTAAGACCATCAATGGTGTACGCACTTTTAATGACGAGACGAGTTTGTCAGCTGTTCTCAGTGAGTCTCGTGTTGTAGTGAATTTACTCCCGTTGACAGACAAGACCGAGCGGTTAATTAATAAAAAATTCTTCCGTCGCATGTCGGCAGGGTCCTTCTTGATCAACATAGGACGCGGTCAGCACGTCTCTGACAAGGACGTGCTAGAAGCTTTGGACGAGGGGTTGATTGCTGGCGCTATGCTTGACGTTTTTGACCCAGAACCCTTGTCACCCCAAAGTCCGTTATGGAATCATCCAAACGTGATCATCACTCCTCATGTTTCAGGGCTCACAGTACCGCAGGCTGCTCTGGATCAGATAATCGAAAATATTAAGCGTATGGAAACCGGTGTTGCGCCGCATTTGACAGTGGATCTCAATAGGGGTTACTAGCTTTTCGTGTGGGTCATGTATCGCTAGAACTATAATTTGCGAAATCCTCTCGTAACTTAGTTTTTAAAATTTTCCCTGTGGCGGTATGGGGTATCTCTTCAACAAATATAACGTCGTCGGGAATACACCATTTGGCGATTTTGCCTATAAAAAACTTCAGAAGCGCCTCTTTAGTGATGGAGGATTCGGGTTTCTTAACAACCACCAGTAAAGGACGCTCGTCCCATTTGGGGTGTGGAATAGCGATTACAGCAGCTTCAATAATGTCGTCGTGCGCGACCGCAGTATTTTCAATTTCAATAGAGCTAATCCATTCCCCACCAGATTTAATAACATCTTTTGATCTATCGGTGATTTGCATGTATCCATCAGGATCAATGGTTGCTACATCCCCGGTCATAAACCAACCGTTTTGTTCCGAGTCTGTGATTAATAGGTCATCAGAGTGTTTAAAGTAGTTGCTTAATACATTTGGACCTCTAACCAGTAAGTCACCAAATGTCGTGCCATCCCAGGGCAGTTCGTTACCGTCTCCGTCAACAATTTTCATGTCAACACCGAAGAGGACGCGTCCTTGGCGTGATTTAAACGCTATTTGAGTTTCTTGATCAAACTTAAGGTGTTTGGTTTTGAATGTATTAAAGGTACCAAGAGGACTCATTTCCGTCATACCCCAGGCGTGTGCCACCTCGATCTTATGATCAATTTCGAAAGATCGAATCATTGAACTTGGGCACGCCGAGCCGCCAATTACAATGCGTTTGAGGCTGGGTAAGTCTTGGTTATTGTCCTTAAGGTGCATATCTACGCCCGCCCAAATCGTTGGGACGCCAGCCGAAAAAGTGACACCTTCCGATTGAATCAGTTGGCACAAACTCTGGCCATCCATGGCTGGGCCTGGGAACACCAGTTTTGCGCCTGACATAGTGCATATGTAGGGTAAGCCCCAGGCGTTGACGTGAAACATAGGAACCACCGGCATGACGACATCTCTGGCCGATACATTGAGGGCATCTGGCATGGAAGCGGTGTAGGTGTGTATAACAGTAGAGCGATGTGAATAGAGCACTCCTTTAGGGTTTCCAGTGGTGCCTGAGGTGTAACACAGTGACGAAGCACTGCGCTCATCAAACGTAGGCCAGTCGAATTCGTCAGGTTGGGCTGCAATGAGTGATTCATAAGCTACCCAATTGGATAACGACGTTTCAATGTCGGTTTTATCAGTTAGGACGATAATTTTTTTAACGGTCGATAGTTGTGAGGCTAGTGATTCGACGAGAGGGATGAATGTCTCATCAATAAACAATAATTTATCCTCTGCATGATTAATGATGTAGGAGATTTGCTCTGGAAATAGACGTGGGTTTATGGTGTGACTTACAGCGCCAATGCCTGCAATGCCGAAGTAGGCTTCGTAATGTCTGTGTGTATTCCAAGCCAAGGTGCCCAATCGGTCGCCAGGGCTAACGCCGAGCGCAATTAATGCGTTGGCAAGTTTTTTTGTCCTTCTATGAGCATCTCGATAGGTGTATCGGTGTATGTCGCCGTCGACCAGTCTGCTGACGATTTCGGAGTCCCCATGGTAGCGGTCCGCATGTCTTAGCATGTGTGATATTAAAAGCGGCATATCCATCATTTGACCGAGCATTGTTTTTCCTTAATGTGACAATTTATTGAAGACACGACATCATATCGAAAAAAACTTCTGGGGATAATTTGGTTGAACTTGACTTATAGTAAGGTGAATGTGTGTCGATAATGGAATCTAACTAAGTCTTAGATAAGTTATTTAGGGGAACGTATGCGATTGATGTCTCTGCTTTGTTTTGCGTTATTGAGTTTGCAAGTTTCGTGTGGTCAAACCAACAAGGAAGTTGTGATTGGTTTTGTTGAGGGTCTGAGTGGTCCTTTTGCCAACATCGGAGAGGTGGCGTTGCGACATTTGCAATTAGAGGTGGACGAGGTGAACCGTCGTGGGAATCTGCCGAATGGAATTCGGATGACAGTACTGCCATTTGATAATAAAACGAATCCGCAAGAAGCCTTGTTGGTTTTTCGCGCAGCATTAGACGCGGGCGTTGATTACGTTTTTCAGGGTAACAGTTCTAGCGTTGCTGTTGCTCTATCTGGTGCGATTGCGAAGCACAATCATCGCAACCCTGACCATCCAGTACTTTTTATGAACTATGCGGCTTTAGATCCAGCTTTGACAAATGAGCATTGTGAAAAGAGTCACTTTAGGTTCGATGCCGATGTCAATATGAAGATGGCCGCACTCACGGAATATATTGCTGTTCGTAAAGATATTGATTCAGTATATTTGATCAACCAAGACTACTCTTATGGCCAAGCGGTATCTGCCGCTGCACGGTCTATGCTCGCATCAAAACGACCAGATCTACGCATTGCAGGAGACGATTTACATCCGATTGGACGGGTTAAGGACTTCTCGCCGTACATTGCAAAAATTAAAGCTTCTGGAGCTCAAGCGATAGTGACTGGTAATTGGGGTAGTGATTTGACTTTATTGATCAAGTCCGCGAGACAAATGGGCGTTGATGTTGATTTTTTCACTTTTAATGTGGGTATGACGGGTGGCGTAACGACTATTGGAGAGTCCGGCATTGAACGTGTGCATCAAGTTACGAATTGGCATGGAAATATTAATGACGCGACGAGAGAAAATGCTAGGCTATATCGAGAAAAATATCCTGACGCGTTCGAAGATGCGTATTACGGGTCGATTAGACGTGCCGTCAGAATGTTAGAGAAAGCAATGATAGAATCTGGAAGCGATAATCCCGAGACGGTTGGCTTTGCACTTCGGGATATGGAATTTATAGATGATGCGGGGCTTGTGTCGATGCGAGCGGACAGCCATCAATTGTTGCAACCTCTTTTTGTCTCGAAGCTTGTTAAAATTTCGGGTGAGTTTGACCTGGTGGATATTGAGCGCACTGGACTAGGATTTGAAACACTTGCAGAGATTCCAGCTGAGAAAACGCACATGACAACGACCTGTCAGTTTGATTGATTTAGGCTGGTTTTTTTTGATTTAGACGAAGAAAGTTAGATTTGGAATTTTTTCTCATTACGTTATTGAATAGTCTTTCCTACGGATTGTTGCTATTTATGTTGTCGTCTGGTCTGACGCTGATTTTTAGCATGATGGGCGTATTGAATTTTGCCCATGCAAGCTTTTATATGTTGGGCGCTTACTTTGCTTATCAAACCGGTTTGGTTTTTGGGTTTTGGCCTGCATTATTTTTAGCGCCGATTCTAGTTGGTGTCGTGGGTGCAATCACTGAAAGGTATGGGTTGAGAAAAGTCCATAAATTTGGACATGTTGCAGAGCTTCTGTTTACCTTTGGATTAGCTTATGTGATTGAAGAGGTAGTGCATCTGATATGGGGAAGAGCACCAGTTGACTACCGAATACCAGAATCCTTGAACTTCACGTTATTTACGTTATTCAATACGCAATACCCCGCCTATCGTGCATTCATGATGATTATTTCTGTTGGGATGCTGATCTCGCTCTTTCTTGTACTGACAAAAACACGCATTGGTCTTATTGTTCAAGCCTCTCTTACGCATCCGGACATGGTTCAAGCGCTTGGGCATAACGTACCTCGTGTATTCATGCTCGTATTTGCGGGTGGTTGTGCTCTAGCTGGTTTGGCTGGCGTGTTGGGCGGCAATCTCTTTATCACTGAGCCCGGTATGGCCTTTGCTGTTGGATCGATTGTATTTGTGGTGGTGGTGGTGGGTGGTATGGGGTCTCTTGTAGGCGCATTTATTGCATCACTCCTAATAGGCGCTATTCAGACTTTTTCAATAGGACTCGATTTGTCGTTTATCGACCTTATGGGTGTATTAGGTGTGGTCATTGATTCGAATTCGAGTTGGTATGCTGGTTTGTCAATCACGATTTCGCAAACGGCGCCAGTATTGCCGTATCTACTTATGGTTTTGATGCTCATTGTTCGACCGCGTGGTCTCATGGGAACGAGAGAAAGTTAGTATGGAGCGTGTTTTCAACAAGTCACGGTTAATTCTTTGGGGCTCGGTTGCTCTGGTATTTGCGCTTCTGCCACTTCTGTTCCCTGGTGGGTTTGCATTGTCTATGCTCTCCCAATTAGGTATCGCCATAATATTTGCGTTGTCTTACAACATGTTACTCGGGCAAACAGGGCTGTTGTCCTTTGGTCATGCGGTCTATTTTGGTCTTGGCGCGTTCATGACGGCACATGCCATTAATTTTGTTGAGGAAGGGGCTTTTGGTTTACCCATTTCATTCATGCCGCTGGTGGGTGGCTTGACAGGGTTGGTCTTTAGCTTGTTTCTGGGTTTTGTAACGACGCGAAGGCCAGGAACACCTTTTGCTATGATTTCACTGGGTATAGCTGAAATGGTTGCCGCCAGCGCTCTGATGTTCACAACTTTTTTTGGTGGAGAAGGTGGAATCGTTACCGATAGAACCGCGGGTGGTGCTGTATGGGGAGTTTCTTACGGGCCTCAAGTTCAGGTGTACTACCTGATCGCCGTGTGGTGTTTTATATCGATGGCGCTGATGTTTGTGATCACACGTACGCCTTTGGGGCAGATTGCGAATGCTGTCCGAGATAATCCTGAACGTACTCAATTTATAGGATATAACCCCACTCGGGTCAGGTGGATTATGATGAGTCTTGCAGGTTTTTTTGCGGGAATTGGTGGAGCGCTTACAACCATTAACTACGAAATTATTACGGCTGAGTCCTTAGGGCTGATGGCTTCTGGTAATGTTGTACTAATGGCGTTCATTGGCGGTATTGGGCAGTTTTGGGGTCCTATTGTCGGCGCAGTGTTGGTGACGTTTCTACAATCCGCTTTATCTAATTTCACCCAAGCCTGGTTATTATATTTCGGACTCCTTTTCCTGCTCATTATTTTGTTTTCTCCGGGTGGAATATCAAGTCTCATTGCCATGCATGGTCCTTTGTGGCGCGCGGGGATGATGAAACGACTCATGCCTTCATATGTGTCCGCTCTGTGTTCTGGTGGTGTCACGTTAATTGGGATTATTGGGGTGATTGAATTGTTGTATCGAGGGACGCTCCTAGTCGGAGTGCACGTTGCGTTTACCTGGATTGTTGCGGGATTCCTGGTCTTGGTTGGTGCATTTTTCTTGAGGCGTGCAATTAGATCGGTTGCGCAGGCCTGGGAAGATTTATCTCCAGATTTGGCGAAATGGAGCTAGGTGACACAATGAATCGGCATGCGCTATCTTTGATTGATGTTCGGAAACGATTCGGACAAACTAAAATCATCAATGGGGTCAATCTCGAGATTGTCGCTGGTGAGCGACATGCGTTAATTGGTCCTAATGGAGCGGGTAAGTCGACCTTATTCAATCTTATTAGCGGACGATTCCCGGTATCGTCGGGCTCGATAGCCTTGAATGGGTCTGATATTACGAATAAAGAACCGCAGGTAATTAATCGCCTGGGGCTTTCGAGAAGTTTTCAAATCACCAACATATTTCCAAAACTCTCAGTATTTGAGAATTTAAGGTGTTCGGTGCTTTGGGTATTAGGTTATCGCTACTCATTTTTGCGAAGAATTTCTGCGCTTCGTGATGCAAAGGAAAGCGCAGAGCGCACTCTAGAGATGATTGGTTTAAAGGATCGTCGAGAGAAGATGGCCGGAGAGTTGACGTATGCGGAACAAAGAGCTCTTGAAATAGGGATCACGATTGCATCGGGTGCCAATGTTATTTTGTTGGACGAGCCTACGGCGGGGATGAGTCGTTCGGAAACGGACACCGCCGTTGAGCTCATTTCTCGAGTGACTGAGGGTAAGACATTGCTCATGGTTGAGCACGACATGGGAGTTGTTTTTGATCTTGCCGACCGCATATCAGTACTCGTTTATGGCGAGGTGATTGCGAGCGGAACACCAGCTGAAATACGAATGAGTAAAAAGGTTCAGGAAGCTTATTTGGGAACACAGATCGACGGAGATGAGGAGTAGTTTGTATGACGGACATAATGCTTCGGGTATCTGATCTGCATGCTTATTATGGTAAGAGTCACGTGCTGCAAGGGGTTGATTTGCATGTTCGATCGGGAGAGATAGTTAGTCTCCTTGGGCGTAATGGGGTTGGCAGGTCGACAACGGTTAAGGCAATCATGGGGCAGGTTGAACATACTGGTGAGGTTAACTTTCGGAACCAATCTTTATCTGGATTGCAAAGTCATGAGATTGCGCGCAGAGGCTTAGGATATGTCCCAGAGAACAGAGACATATTCCCGACGTTAACAGTGCGACAAAATTTATTGCTTGGGCTCAAATCAGGACAAAAAGAATCGCGCTGGACAGAAGATGATATGTACGTTTTGTTCCCTAGATTAAAAGAACGATCGAATGCTCCGGCTGGTGTCTTGTCTGGCGGTGAGCAACAAATGCTCACGCTGTGTCGAACCTTATTGGGGAATCCTGAGTTGGTCATGATTGATGAGCCAACGGAAGGTTTGGCACCAAAGATCGTTGAGCAGATGGCAACTCTATTCGAAGAGATCTCAAAGCGAGGTGTGTCAATTTTGCTTGTGGAACAAAAGCTGACGATCGCGTTACGAATCTCTCAGCGACTCTATGTTATGGGTCATGGTCAAATTGTGTTTGAAGGCTCTCCCGCCGATCTTCAGGCTGATGAGTTTGTCCGTAAGGAGTGGCTCGAGGTGTAGCGCACAATGTGATTTATGTTTTTAAAATCGGCGAGCCCGATAATTGATTGAGGAAATACTTATGTCCGAAGTGGTTAGTTACGAAGTCCGTGGATCAATTGGCTTGATTCATATTAATAATCCACCGGTCAATGCGTTGTCCGTCAATAAAGGAGTGCTCCAGGGGCTGCTCGATGCGATTAAGTCCGGAGATCACGACCCTCGAGTAAGTGCGTTTTTAATGATTGGTGGAGGGAAAAATTTTTCCGGTGGCGCTGATATATCCGAATTTGGAAAACCCAAAGTGCCAGGAATGGCAACATTGGCCGATTTGTTGGCGTACATGGATACGGTTACCAAGCCCATTGTGGCGGCTTTGTCGGGACCAACAATGGGTGGCGGCTTTGAGCTTGCGTTGACCTGTCATTATCGATTAGCCGGCGCTACTACAGTTGTTGCATTACCTGAAGTCAAGCTTGGTATTTTGCCGGGTGCGGGTGGAACGCAGCGGCTTCCAAGGATGATTGGGGCTGAGCGTGCGTTGGATGTAATGACCACGGGTAATTTCATTTCTGTTATTGAGGCCAAGACGCTGGGTATTGTTGATGAAGTCATTGAGGGTGATTTGCTTGATGGTGCACTGAAATGGGTGAAACGCGCTTTGCGTGCTGGTTTGCCGGTAGCTCGGGTGAGCGAACGTTCTGTGGAGACATCCCTTGACCCTAAAACTTTTATTTCTCAAGCTCGCGAAATTGCGCAAAAAAAATGGAGCGGATATCCTGCGCCACTTGGCATTGTTGACTGTGTTGAGGCCGCTATAACCAAGCCTTTCAAAGAGGGTTTACAGATTGAGCGTAAGAATATTGAGCGATTGATATCGACAAATGAGTCCAAATCATTACGACATTTGTTTTTCGCAGAGAGGCAAGCCAATAAGGTGATTGGTCTTGCGAAGGACGTAGAGGTTTCTGCAATCGAGACCGTTGCTGTGATTGGGGCTGGAATGATGGGCGCAGGCATTGCGATGAATTTTTTAAATGCAAGCATTCCAGTGCTCATCGTAGATACAAGTGAAGCTACCCTCCAAAAGGGAATTGATACGATTAAGAAAAATTATTCGGCCACTGTCGAGAAAGGGCGACTCAGTGCGGAAGAACGTGATCGGCGTGTGGCGCTATTGAGTGGTAGCACGAAACTGTCTGCAGTTTCTGAAGCTGACTTAGTGATTGAGGCCGTGTATGAGGAGATGGAGGTAAAGAAAGCAATCTTTCTTGAGCTTGATACTATTTCGAAGCCTAAGGCGATTCTTGCGACGAATACTTCAACGTTGGATATTAATCAGATTGCTGGGGTTACGAAACGTCCAGAGCAGGTCATCGGCTTACATTTTTTCAGTCCGGCGAATGTCATGCGTTTGCTGGAGGTGGTGAGAGCAGATAAAACCTCTCCTCAGGTAATTGCGACATCGATGAAGGTCGCGAAGAAGATAAAGAAAACGCCAGTCTGCGTTGGTGTATGTGACGGCTTTGTTGGGAACCGTATGATTCATAACTATTTAAGAGAGGCGGAGTACTTAATAGAAGAGGGTGCATTGCCGCAAGAAGTAGACCAGGCTATTGAGTCTTTTGGATTTGCAATGGGGCCTTTTCGAATGTGTGATTTAGCTGGTTTAGATATTGGTTGGGCTATACGTAAAAGAAAAAAATCTGAAGGTGTAATGAGTGATCGGTATGTGACAATACCTGATCATATATGTGAACGCGGTTGGTTTGGTCAAAAAACCGGTCGTGGATATTATACGTATGAGTCTGGAAGTCGTGTGCCACAGGATAATCCTGAGATTGCGGCAATTATTGATGCGGCTTCGCGTGAAAAAGGGATTAAGCGACGAACGATAGAAGCATCTGAAATCATTGATCGACTCATGTTTGCATTAATCAATGAGGGGGCTGATATTTTGGCGGAAGGTATCGCGCAGAGAGCCTCGGACATCGATGTAATCTATGCTTTTGGCTATGGCTTTCCTCGTTATCGAGGTGGACCGATGTTTTACGCAGATACGCTTGGATTGTCTGCAGTTATTGATGGGATTCAACGCTATTCAAAGCAGCCGTTGGGAGATCACTGGGCGGTGTCCCCGTACTTGGCGAAATTGGCGCATGAAAATCGAACGTTCGGGTCGATCTAACTTTAATTTTTTTGGGGAGTAATACAGTATGGATGCAGTCATTGTTGATACAGCGCGAACGCCACTGTGCAAAAGTTGGAAGGGTGCAATGAATATGACGCATGGAGCGAGTCTTGGCGCACATGTGGTGAAGACGGTGGTTGAACGTTCACAAGTCGATCCTCAAGAAGTGGAAGATGTTTTAATGGGTTGTGCAAGTCCTGAAGGTGCGACTGGACAGAATATTGCTCGGCAAATTGCGATTAGGGCCGGTTTGCCGGTCACTGTTTCGGGGTTGACCGTGAATCGATTTTGTTCTTCTGGTCTCCAGACCGTTGCGCTTGCTAGCCAGCGGCTCCTAGCTGGGGAAGATGGGATCTATGTCGCCGGCGGCGTTGAGTCAATATCGTGTGTTCAAAACCAGATGAATACATCTTTCATAGAGGATCCTTGGTTAAACGAGAATAAGCCGGAAATTTATTGGCCTATGCTTCAAACGGCAGAGACCGTCGCAAAGCGTTATCAAATTTCTCGAGAAGTACAAGACAGGTACGGTGCGGAAAGTCAAAATAGAGCAGAGCGAGCAGTTCAAGCTGGTTTGTTTTCTGAAGAAATCGTTCCGATTACAACCACTATGAAGGTGGTCGATAAAGATACGGGTCAGGAGCAACTGAAGGAGGTAACCACCTCGCACGATGAAGGGATTCGTCCTGGAACAACGTATGAAGCAGTTTCTCAAATTAGACCTGCTCTAGAGAATGGAGTAATTTCTGCTGGGAATGCCAGTCAGTTTTCTGATGGTGCTTCAGCACAATTGATTATGAGTGATCGAGCTGCAGCTTCGCGCGGTCTTAAACCATTGGGAATTTTCCGAGGGTTTGCGGTTGCTGGATTAGAGCCAGATGAAATGGGTATTGGTCCTGTTTATGCAGTGCCCAAATTGTTAAAGCGCAGTGGACTCAAAGTTGAGGACATTGATTTGTGGGAACTCAACGAGGCGTTTGCTGTGCAGGTTTTATATTGTCGAGATCGCCTAGGGATTCCAAACGAACGACTTAACGTGAATGGGGGCGCCATTGCTATGGGACACCCTTATGGTGTGAGTGGTAGCCGTTTAGTCGGTCATGCGCTTTTGGAAGGGCGAAGACGTAAAGCCAAATGGGTTGTAGTTACGATGTGTGTTGGCGGAGGAATGGGCGCGGCAGGATTGTTTGAGGTGGTGCATTAAGTCGCGCTGTCTATAGTGTTCGCGCATCGAAGTAGTGTTAACCATTAACGAGATGGAGACGTTGAAATGAGCTTGAAGGATTTGCAAAATTTGGATGGAAAAGTTGCCCTGATTACTGGTGGATCAAGAGGCCTTGGTCTGCAGATGGCCGAGGTGCTCGGAGAGTTGGGTGCGCAGGTCGTGATTACAGCTCGCAAGTCGGAAGAGTTAGACGAGGCAGCAGACACGCTAACCAAACAATCGATCAAAGTTGAAACAGTGGTTAACGATTTGCAGGATACGGATTCGGTCCAGCCGATGGTTGAGGGTGTTCTAAAGCGGCATGGTCAAATTGATGTGCTCATTAATAATGCAGGTGCGGCTTGGGGGGCGAAGGCGGAGGACCACCCTTTGGATGCTTGGCATAAGGTGATTAACCTCAACCTCACAGCACCATTTTTATTGAGTCAAATTGTTGGGAAGTTATCCATGATTCCTCGGCAGTATGGAAAAATTATAAATATCGCTTCGATTGCTGGATTTGTTGGAACCGAGCCGGGTTTTATGCCAACAATTGCGTATAACTCTAGTAAGGGTGGAATTGTGAATTTTACGCGCTCACTCGCGGTCGAATGGGCGCAACATAACATCACAGTGAATGCGATCGCTCCAGGTGTTTTTCCTTCGAAAATGTCAGCCGGTATGATTGACCGGGCAGAGGAACATATTTTGAACCAAACGCCGATGAGAAAATTTGGTGGGAGTGAGGATCTTAAAGGGTTGACAGCGTTGCTTGCGACGGATTCTTCTGGGTTTATGACGGGGCAAATCGTTGCCGTAGACGGTGGATACTTAGCGGTCTAACTATTTCATCTTTTCTCCAGTGAATAGCGTATGCAGTGATGAACAGTAGTAATAACTCCACGGGCCTTGATGTGTGCATTCCCTTTGCTGAGTATTTGGGCGTATGCGCCCATCAGCAGGAAACTGGTGAATTGGAAATTACGTTAGGGCTTAGACGTGAGCATCACAATTCTTGGGGTGCGGCGCATGGTGGCGTGATACTGAGTGTGCTCGACATGGTGATGGGTTTGAGTGCTAAGTCTATAGATGCGCAGGCTTCAGGCGCTATCACGATTGAGTTAAAAACAAATTTTCTTAAAACGGTCACGACCTGTCTAAGGGCAAAAGCTAAGGCGACACGTATGGGTCGAACCTTGATTTTTGTTGAAGGGGAACTATTCAATGAGGATGGGGAGTTAGCAGCTAAAGCAAGTGGGACATTTAAACTCAAGTATCCAAAAGAAAAAATATTATGACCCTAGATACGCAAGCAAGAAATTTGTTAGATGCCGTTAAAGCTTTGGGCGCACCAGAAATGTGGCAGCTCACGCCTGATGTTGCCCGAGCAGAATACTTGAGGCGGACAGCAAAAGCGAAAGCTGATGTAGAAATTTTTAAGGTCGAAGATCGTAAAATTCCTGGTCCCTTGGGCCCGATGGGTGTCAGATTTTATAGCCCTCGATCCACGCAAACCGGTGAGCTTTTGCCAGTTTTAGTGTGGTATCACGGTGGGGGATTCGTAATCGGTGATTTAGACTCTCATGATTCGGCATGTCGTGCGCTATCAAATCAGGCGGAGTGTGTTGTCGTTGCTGTTGATTATCGATTAGCGCCTGAGCATAAGTTTCCAGCGGCGGTGGTTGATTGCGAAGCCGCATTGATTTGGGTGGCGGAGCATGCGGCGGAATTTGGAGGCGATAAAAATAGATTGGCTGTCGGTGGTGACAGTGCGGGCGGTAACTTGGCGGCCGCAGTTGCGTTGCTTGCTCGAGACAACAGAGGTCCACATTTATGTTTTCAATTATTAATTTATCCATGCGTTGCTGCTGAGCCAGAAACTCGTTCACATCATCAGTTCGCTGAGGGTTACTTGCTGACGAGAAAGACGCTCACTTGGTTTTATAAGCAATATTTACGCACATCCAAAGATACTCGTGATCCACGCTATGCCCCGTTGGAGGCGGATGATCTTTCTTCGCTCCCACCGGCTTTGGTTATTGTGGCTGGATATGATCCGCTCAGAGACGAAGGCGTGGATTTTGCGCGTGCGCTTATAGAGGCTGGGAATCAGGTGCGTCTATCCAATTACGAGGGGATGATTCATGGTTTTTATCTCATGGGTGGTGTCATCGATCAAGCGACTAAGGCTATAGAGGAGTCGGCTTCGCAACTGAAGCTCGCCTTCCAAAAAATCTAATGCGTTTCAACGTGTATTAAAAATGAAAGTGATGACATGAGTAAATTGGAAGGTAAAGTCGCATGGGTGACAGGTGCCGGAACGGGTATTGGGTTGAGTGCGGTGCGAGCGTTGGCACTTGCAGGTGCAACAGTCGTCATGACTGGGAGAAGAGAGCAGATATTGCTCGACGAGGCAAAGGTCATTAAGGACTTGGGTGGAGATGTGCGTTGCGAGGCCTTGGATGTCGGCGACCCTGAAGCTGTAGATCGTACTAGCGCGAAATTGATAGAAGACTTGGGGACTATTGATATTTTAGTCAATAGCGCCGGTACGAACGTATTGACTCGTTATTGGGACGCTCAAACTTATGAGGGTTGGCGATCCGTGATGAGTGCAAATTTAGATGGGACATTCAATACAATGCGCGCCGTACTTCCAGGGATGCGTGCTCGCAAAGACGGATGCATTATCAACGTTTCCTCGTGGGCGGGCGCATACCATACTAAGTTAACCGGGGCGGCTTATAACGCGAGTAAGAGTGGTGTGATCGCAATGACAGAGACCATCAATATGGAGGAAGCAATTCACGGTATTCGAGCGTGTGCCATCTGTCCAGCTGAAGTGGCAACGCCGATACTCGATAAGCGACCCACTCCTCCGAACCAAGAGGAGAGAGATCGTATGCTCCAGATGGATGATCTGGGGCAGACCGTGCTTTTTGTGGCGCAGATGCCACCTCGGGCCTGTGTGAATCAAATTATTATTAGTCCCACTTGGAATCGTATGTATTTGGGTGGGTTTGAACAGGCGCCGACTGCTGAATAATCAGGTCATTTTGAGATTGACTTTCGACCTGTTATTCTTTGAAAAAAATATGGACTAAAAAACAGGTTTTCATGGTAATTACGTGGCCTCTTTGGGTAAATTAAAATGATGAAATTGATTCCAAAAAGTGCTTGGCCATGGCTGAATGTGTTGGTCCCAGTCACGTTGTGTGCATTATTAATGGTCCTGAGAGTGACTGATCCAGGAGCGGTATTTGAAAAGCTGACGCATTCGATTCTCGATGGTTACCAGTCATTGGACGTCGAGAGCTCGGAGTCGGCGGAGGCCAAGCCCGTAAGGTTAGTGCAAATTGATGACGAAGCACTTGAGGCTTTTGGTCAATGGCCTTGGTCGCGGGACAAGCTTGGTGAGATATTGATCACACTCTACGAGAAAGGTGCCACCGTCGTCGGTATTGACCTTTTGTTGGCGGAGCCGGATCGACTGTCTCCTGCCCGGTTCTTATCAAACTTTCCAGATTTAACTATCGAGACGGAACAATTTGCTAACTCGTTTGGGTATATTGATAACGACCAATTTTTATCTGATGTTTTTTCGCAAACACCAACCGTTCTAGCGGTTGCTGCAAGTCATAAGTTGGGTGGCGATGTTGACGCCTCTGTCGGTTTCGCATGGATTGGTGCGTCTCCTGATACGTTACTCACTTACAACGGATTGTTAGCGCCAACTGAAATATTGAAACAATCCGGTGTGAAGGTTGGGCACATTGCGGTTCGCCCTGACGCGGACGGAATGCTTAGACGTATTCCTTTGCTTATTCGTGCTGGTGACTCGGTATACCCCAGTTTATTTCCTGTCTCTTATACACATCTCCGAGCCCACGAGACAGGCAGAAATCTC
>OJFL01000569.1_pt1 | contig 18210 bp, 9 predicted proteins | sample 1594131 | NCBI WGS metagenome assembly OJFL01 (sample SAMN05416782, study PRJEB24817) | seawater metagenome | isolation source: Sea water | place: Canada:Atlantic | collected 2013-07 | reverse complement strand
CACACTGCATATCGTCGGCAGCGTCAGATGTGTATAAGAGACAGCCACTACTCCCTCCTTCAGTGGAGCAAGAGGAAGTGTTTGCTGCAGTCAGCTCGTTCGGCTCAGGTGGGACGAATGTGAGTGTGGTGCTGCAGAGTTTCACTGCTGAGAGTGATACTTCAGCACATGCTACTAGTGTGGAAGATCTTCCTGTTGTGAATAAGAAACTAGGGTTTGTTTTCACTGGTCAGGGCTTGGTTTACTCTCATATGGGCAAAGAGCTTTTCGAAGCGGAACCCTCCTTCCGAGAGACTATTCTGCGCTGCTCTGCTGCAGTGACTCTGTCGCCCAGCTTAGTGGAGGTGATGTATTCTACAACTACCGCCATAGCTGAACTAGTGGAAACCTCTGTATATTCGCAATTAGCTTTATTTTCCCTGGAAGTGGCTCTAGCGATTGTCTGGAAAACCCGTGGTATTGTTCCGGACACAGTAACCGGGCACTCTCTGGGGGAGTACGCAGCTGCAGCAGTGGCCGGAGTGTTTACCCCAGAGACCGCCATCCGCCTTCTTCACATGCGTCTGCAGAGTCTTGCGAAGTTTGGTCGGGAAGTGTCTGTCGATGGTGCGATGGTTGCTATTCGCTGCACAGAGACTGAGGCCATGCAAGCACTGACTGCTGTGACTCAGCGTGATGCTCATGCGCAAGTGGTATTAGCAGCAGTGAATGGACCCACTGCTGTGGTGCTGAGTGGGAATCGCTTCGCACTGAATGAAATTCTACTCGAGTTGAAGAATCCGGTGTCTAAGTTCCTCACTGTAGACTATGCATATCACTCGCCTTTGCTATTTACAGCAGCGCAAGACTTTAAAATGAATTTTATAAATGCGGTTAATAGTGGAGAGATTGAGTTTTCAACAACAAACTCCTCGATTTCTCTCGTTTCCTGTAAGACTGGCGGTCTGATATCGCTAGATATTCTGAAAACTCCAGAGTATTGGGTAGATCAAATGCTATCACCTGTGCGCTTCTTGGATTGTGTGGAAGCATTGCAGTCTGATGCTGGCTGTAGTGTACTAGTGGAGATTGGTCCCAGTAATATACTTACTAAGCTGGTGAAGAGCTTTGTAAACTCATCAAAATGCAGTGTTTTTGGGAGTCTATTAAAGGATGTGGATTCTCTCGATCAGCTGGATACCGCAGTGGTATCCACGCAGCGGTGTTTACAATCCACGTATGGTCGACTGGGTGGAAGACTCTCTGGTAACTATCGCCCCATCGCGATGTTGTGGAGACAGCGAGGGACTTCTTTGTGTGCCCACACTGCGATTACTAGTAATATTCAACCGACTAAACATAGCGCTATGCACAATCTTGTCCGCTCTGCTATTCTCAGTGTTTTACCTGCAGACGCTGCCGAGTATCTCACTGCCGGCACGTCCTTTCTGTCCCTCGGCCTGGACTCCCTAGCTTCGATGGCAGTGCGCAACATCCTAGCCAGTAAGTTAAACCTACCGAATCTAAGCAATACGATCGTGCTGAAGCATCCCACCGTGGAGGATTTGGTGGAGCATTTGGAGAACTTGTTAAATAATAATGCCGAGTCCACAGCGGTGATTTCCAGAGCACCGAGATCTCCGCAGAAGTCAGAGGAGGCCGTATTCGATGTGAATGACCTGCTGGAGGACGGCGTGGAGGCGCAGTTCCCTGCCACCTGCATGCAACAAGCCATGCTGTTTCACCACATTTCCGATCCCGACGCCAAGTCCTTTATCGAAACCTTCCACTGGGAAGTTCGCGGTGCACTGCAACTAGTACGCTTTTATCGTGCATGGGTAACTGTGATCGCAGCCAGTCCAGCGATGCGTTCAGTATTTGATCCTTATGCGATACCAGTACCAGTGCAACGCGTTCTGCAAGCGGAGAGCATGGAAGCCTTGAACTGCTCCATGGAGAAATCTCCGTGGTTCAAGGTAGTATCCCTTGCACATCTGAGTCACTCTGGTGCAGAGCTTGATAAGGCAATCGAGACGGAATTGCGAACCCAGCGCCAATGGCAGTTTGATTTGGCCGTGGCTCCACTACTGAAACTGTCAGTTATTAGCATTGATTCTCAGCGTTCTGCACTACTACTCACCATGCACCATGCTATTATCGATGGTTTCTCCATCATTCGATTGCTCGAAGCCGTCTCCGCATCTTATAATTGCACTCAAGCAAGTATGAGTGAGGCTATTCCGAGTGGAATCACGATAAGTTACGAAGCATTCGCAAATTATGAGAACAGTGTGGTGCAGAGAGATCCTGCTGCTCAGCGGTACTGGCGTAATGCCGTGCAGGGTTGGCAGTCCGGACCCCAGGCGATGATTAACATGCCTGTTCTCCGAGTCAATCTTCCAGATGAGGAGGTGGTTCGAGTGCACCAACAGTTTGATAGGAAGCTTTTACAAAACTTACAAACTGCAGCACGGCGTGCGAATGTGACTCTTGCTGCCTTTTTCCATGCTGCGTGGGGTGCCGTCTATGCGAAACTCACCTGTACGGAAGATATTCTGTATGGAAATACTTCATCAGGTCGCACTGCGAATCTCTCTGATATCAATAGTATTGTAGGACCGGTGATCAATACCTTCCCTATGCGCTATCCTGTAGAATCTGGGCAAAATATCACCGACTACCTTCATGTGGTGCAGCGTACTCTATTGAACTCGCTGGAGTTCGAGAACTTTCCTCTAGCGGAGATCCAAAAGTTCGCTGCTGGGTCTGGGAACATTTTCTCGGTGATTTTTGACTTTCAAACCACCACCTGGGATCATGTGCTCACCCGAGAGGGAGAAGGAGGCGGAATATCCCTAAGAAATTCCCGATTAATCGATCGTATCGGCTGTCCCATCTCTGTTCGTGTGATTGTCGATGGCGATCAACTGCAGCTTCATGCGACTTCTGAGTGCAAAGAATATGGTCAGAGTGTACTGGAGAATATGTTACATTCCCTCACTACTGTAGCTAATTTTATGGCTGAAGTAACTACTGGAGGTAATCCTCTGCAGAGAGATGCCCGTGCGAGAGTGTTTGACTTGGTGGACTTAGTGCCTCTTTGTCGCCACCGCAAGCTCAGTATCGTCACATTCACTGAAGATGAAGGAAAAGAACTGGAGAATGTGCATTTACCTACAGTTGCGAGCTCCTCGCACAGTTTAGCTGATATAGAGCACATTCTTCCGAATCTCAGCCAAGTATCTGCACCGACGCAGTTCACGATTGTGCTGGAGTCTGATGAGATGCAGAGATTCACTCAACGTTGTGCTGCTTTTGATTGCGAGCATGCTGCGGTGCTGCTGTCACTGTACCTCTGGTCTTTGCGAAAGTTTTCATCGACTGCTGTGGTGGGTGTGAACTACACTTCAGCATTGGCTTGCAATGCAACAAAGCACGTCACCTTAGACACGGTGTCAAGCACCTCGCTGCATGTGCTGCTAGCAGTTGTGAGCTCTACTCTCGCAGTCGATCAAAGCTCTTTCCCCACGAACACATTGAGTCCACTGGTGTTTACCTGCGCGTCCAACCCGATCCTTCCTGCCGGCACCACTGTGGCCATGATTATGCACGAGACTGCTCAAAACATCACACTAGCTTTGAAGTTTCCAACAGCGTCCATTCCGATCGAAGTGATGGACGGCATTCACAAGACATTCCAAGTGCTTTTAAGCCATCTGATCACTGCCGTCATTGCAGTGGATCGCACCGAGCAGATCTGTGATATTATTCCACTGCCTGGGCCCGTCGCCTCGATCCGTCCCGATTGTGCGATCTCCGACAGACCCATGCACGAAGATGTCTTTGCCAATGCGATGCAGCCGGCTGTTCGATCACTACCAGCGATCGTGCAATATAACACCGCTGGCGAAAAATCATGTCTGAGCTTTGAGGAATTAACTCACGTTTCGAATAATGTTGCGTGTGAGTTAGTAGCGGATGTGAGCAAAGCCAAAGCGATGAACCCTACTGGTACCTGTGTGATCGCTGTGGTGATGGAGAAGGGGTGGGAGCAAGTGGCGGCGGTATTAGCGGTGCACCGACTGCAATGCGCGTACCTGCCGATGGATGCGCGACTGTGGCCTGAACAGCGCATCCGCCAAGTGCTGGAGCTCAGCGAAGCAGTGGCTGTAATCACTCAGCCTGCTTTATTGGAGTCGCCGACGCTTAACTGGATGCGCGGGCTGAGTATTCCCGTCACCACAGTATCTGCACACGGTGACAACGGGTCCACTTTAGACCTTTCTGCATTAGATCAGCTCCCTCCTATCTCAGCCGATGCCCTGGCTTACCTGATTTACACCTCGGGCTCGACCGGCATCCCCAAGGGCGTCTGCTGCCACCACCGCGGCGCGATGAACACGATCGACGACCTGAATAGCCTATTCGCTGTGACTGCTCGAGACCGCGTGCTGGCCCTGAGCAGCCTGAGCTTTGATCTGTCCGTCTATGATATATTTGGTCTTCTTAGCGCTGGTGGTGCGGTGGTTATCCCTGATCCCAAAACAGTGAGCCCACCGGATCCCTCTGAGTGGTTCGACCTGGTGGAAACGGAGCAAGTGACTATATGGAACACTGTGCCCGCCTTTATGGAGCTGCTGGTTAGTCATGCGGAGTACATGGGACTGCGGCTCCCGGCATGTCTGCGGCTGGTGTACATGAGCGGCGACTGGATCCCGGTGACGCTGCCCAGCCGCATTCGCGCTGTCAGTGACTGCCCAGACATCCGCATCATCAGTATGGGCGGCGCGACTGAGGCCTCGATCTGGAGCAACATGTTCGAGCTGCAGAACTTCCCTGGTGGCGGTGTCCCTGAAGGCTGGTCGAGCATTCCTTACGGCAAACCGATGCGCAATCAGCGCATGTACATCTTGAATGAGCGGATGGAGAACTGCGACGTGTGGGTGACGGGTGCTATCTACATCGGGGGTGTGGGCGTAGCGCAGGGTTACTACAAGAACCCCGAGCGCACCGCATACCAGTTTGTGAAGCACCCAGTGACCGGCGAGTCGCTGTTCCGCACTGGAGACTTGGGTCGGGTGCGACCGGGCGGGCTGATCGAGATTTTGGGTCGCGAGGATTCCCAGGTGAAGGTGAACGGGTTCCGCATCGAGCTGGGTGAGATCGAGCGAGTGCTACTGGAACACGAAGATGTAGTATCAGCGGCTCTGACTGTGCATAATAACGTACTTTGTGCCTACCTCGTTATGAAGAACACGGCAGAGGATGCTAAGATCGATACTAGCGCGATGAAAGCTCTGTGTAAGATCAGACTGGCGGAGTACATGGTTCCTCAGCACTTCATGTGTATTGACGAGATCCCTCTCAGCTCTAACGGTAAGGTACAGCGCGATAAGTTACCAAAGATCCAAAACGAGGCAACTAGTTGCTTGGATTCAGCCGGGGAAGGACAAGTATTAACCGAGAAAGAGCAGATTATTGCAGAGATATGGGGTAACTTACTCGGTATTAATGCAGCAGCAATCCCGCTAGATGCGAACTTTTTCTCATTAGGTGGAGATTCTTTGCGGAGTGTTCAAGTAGTCGCACAGGCTAAAAAAATGGGTTTATTGATCTCTGTACCGCAAATATTTAGCAATCCTACACTGCGAGCACTTGCAGATGTCGCCAACTCCTTCCGAGAGTTGGGTCCCGATGTGCTGGGTACTAGTAGCGATACTGTGAATGCCAAGCCTATCTTCACTGTAGAACAGCGCGATGATCTCATGTTCGAAGAATATCCCCTGATCGGCATCAACCAAGCGCACTTTGTCGGACTGCATACTTCGTCTTATGCTCGAGGCGGAATGACCCCTCAGATCTATTTTGAATGGGAAATTGGCCAGTCTGGCAGTATTAACCAGGAGTCCTCCTTCGGCGGTCAAATATCTGTGTCGAAGTTCGAGCTGGCGATCGATCGATTCGTTGCGCGCCATGCGACTTTCCGCTCTGTGGTGTGCAAGAACGGGAATATGAAAGTTCTCGAGACTGTCCCGCACTTCGTAGTTCAGCACGTGCATGCCTGGAATGGCGACTCTGCAGCTGCATTGGAGTGTGTAAGTGCCTATCGCAGTCACATGATGGACCACGGCCCTACTGTGCATGAGTGGCCGCTGTTTGACGTGCGAATCACCCACACCAGCGCCACGTCTTCTTTAGTTCACATCAATGTCTCGCTGTTCCTGATGGACGCCATGAGCGACCTCATCCTGCGCCAGGAGCTGTCAGCTCTCTATCGGGCTCCTGATAGCGCCACAGTAGACGACATCTTGCCAGCACCGACACGACTGCAGTTCAAGGATTACTGCAGTGCGCTCACTTTGAAGCTGTATCAATCGGAGGAGTACATCCGAGCCAAAGAGTACTGGCTGTCCAGGATCGATGACCTCGGATCGGGACCGGAGCTCCCACTCCTCCCTGCCCAGTCAGAAGGGAGTGACAGCGGTCTATTAACCGGGAAATTTATTAACTTTCATCGGTGGCTTACTGTGTTAGAATGGAAACGTGCTCGCAAGAACTGTGCTTTCCACTCAGTCACAATGCCCGCTGTGCTACTAGCCGCGTACTCATTAATACTATATCGCTGGGGATCGCGTGATAAGTTTTTAATTAACATCTTGCAGTGTCTGCGCCATCAGGTGCATGAAGATGTTAATAAAATGGTTGGTAACTGTAGCTCCACTATTTTATGTGATATTAATCTCCGTAAACCAGAAAAAGGCGAGTTGACGTTCCGTATAGCTGTTCAGCGCGTTGCTCAAGAGCTCTCTCAGAACCTGGAGCACGCCTCGATGAGCGGGGTGGAGGTCATGCAGGAACTTAATCGTATTCGTGGGAAGACTTTCAATGCGGTGGCACCATTCATTTTCACCACTCCTATAGGTGTGGAGAAGGGCAACAAGCAGGTGATGTCGAGAGATTGGATGTTCCAAGAGAAGTTTTTCTCGGAGAGAGTGCCACACACTGCATGTGTGAATGCGATCAAAGCCGACCCTAATGGCACGGCATGCGCCTCACTGGATGTGGTCGATGGGGTCTTTCCCAAGGAGGTGATGGAAGGCATGCACTCTACCTACCTGGGTCTGCTCGATATCATCTGTGCCGAGGACCCCAACGCCTGGCACCAGCCGATTAGTTCTAGTTTGGCTCTGCCGAGTCCTGTGGATAGTATTCGCCCAGACTGCGCGGTCTCCCATCGCTTGATGCACGAGGACTTCGTTGTGAACTCTACTAAAGAGGAAATATCTCACCTCCCAGCAGTCGTGCAGTACGCAGGTGGTACCAAACAAGACGTTTCCTATGCCTCACTGAAAGGTATGGCTGATGAAACGGCTGTCCGCTTGATCGACAGTATTGTGAAGGCCAAAGCGATGAACCCTGCTGGTACCTGTGTGATCGCGGTGGTGATGGAGAAGGGGTGGGAGCAAGTGGCGGCCGTACTAGCGGTGCACCGACTGCAATGCGCGTACCTGCCGATGGATGCGCGACTGTGGCCTGAACAGCGCATCCGCCAAGTGCTGGAGCTCAGCGAAGCAGTGGCTGTAATCACTCAGCCTGCTTTATTGGAGTCGCCGACGCTTAACTGGATGCGCGGGCTGAGTATTCCCGTCACCACAGTATCTGCACACGGTGACAACGGGTCCACTTTAGACCTTTCTGCATTAGATCAGCTCCCTCCTATCTCAGCCGATGCCCTGGCTTACCTGATTTACACCTCGGGCTCGACCGGCATCCCCAAGGGCGTCTGCTGCCACCACCGCGGCGCGATGAACACGATCGACGACCTGAATAGCCTATTCGCTGTGACTGCTCGAGACCGCGTGCTGGCCCTGAGCAGCCTGAGCTTTGATCTGTCCGTCTATGATATATTTGGTCTTCTTAGCGCTGGTGGTGCGGTGGTTATCCCTGATCCCAAAACAGTGAGCCCACCGGATCCCTCTGAGTGGTTCGACCTGGTGGAAACGGAGCAAGTGACTATATGGAACACTGTGCCCGCCTTTATGGAGCTGCTGGTTAGTCATGCGGAGTACATGGGACTGCGGCTCCCGGCATGTCTGCGGCTGGTGTACATGAGCGGCGACTGGATCCCGGTGACGCTGCCCAGCCGCATTCGCGCTGTCAGTGACTGCCCAGACATCCGCATCATCAGTATGGGCGGCGCGACTGAGGCCTCGATCTGGAGCAACATGTTCGAGCTGCAGAACTTCCCTGGTGGCGGTGTCCCTGAAGGCTGGTCGAGCATTCCTTACGGCAAACCGATGCGCAATCAGCGCATGTACATCTTGAATGAGCGGATGGAGAACTGCGACGTGTGGGTGACGGGTGCTATCTACATCGGGGGTGTGGGCGTAGCGCAGGGTTACTACAAGAACCCCGAGCGCACCGCATACCAGTTTGTGAAGCACCCAGTGACCGGCGAGTCGCTGTTCCGCACTGGAGACTTGGGTCGGGTGCGACCGGGCGGGCTGATCGAGATTTTGGGTCGCGAGGATTCCCAGGTGAAGGTGAACGGGTTCCGCATCGAGCTGGGTGAGATCGAGCGAGTGCTACTGGAACACGAAGATGTTGTATCAGCGGCTCTGGCAGTACACAAGAATACATTATGCGCTTACCTCGTCATGAATAGTAGTTTTGATAAAACAGCAGACGAATCTTTAGAGGACACGGTGTTTGAAGTGTTGCAGAATGCATGCAAAGTGAGACTCGCTGAGTACATGGTGCCCAAACACTTCATGTATATTGATGAGATCCCTCTCAGTTCGAACGGAAAGGTTCAGCGCGAGCTACTTCCTTCACCTCATCTGCTCCTGAATGAAGCTAGAAAGCGTTCAAACTCCATCACTGAGCGTCTGCATGTACCGAGCAATGACATAGAAACAAAAATCCGTACGATATTTGCTAATATTCTCAATTGTATGGAAGATACGATTTGTTGCAAGCGCAGTACTTTCTTCGATCTCGGAGGCAACTCTCTGACTTCCATCCAGCTGATCTTCGCACTGCGGGATCAATTCGGAGTAACAATCGGAGTGCAAGATCTCTTCCGAGCTCCTACTGTGATGGGCGTATGTACATTAATAGACAAAGACTATCACGTACCTGCTGCTGGTACAACAGCGCCTAGTAGAAGAGCAAGTAAAACACAGACGATAGCCTCGATTGAACAGTTGCATTTGAATGAGGGACAACCAGGCGAGATGCCGATTATTTTGTTTAATCCAGCTGGAGCCAGTGGATTATGGTACGTTTTCTTCATTTATCTTCTTCCAATTACCCATATATACTTGTTATTAATTTATATTGCATGTTGTTGTTTTCTCTATTATTTAGTTATCTCCCACTGATCCAACAGATCGACAAGAAGCACCCAGTGTACGTGCTGGACGACGGGGTAATGACCTCCGGGCGCCCGTTTATCTTTAAGTCGATTGACCAGGTGGCTGCTGCCTGCCTCCCCTTTGTGAAGACCATTGCTGCGAAGTCCAACAAGAAGTCTTCTTCTGTTCAGATCACTCTAGCTGGGTGGTCTTATGGCGGAGTGGTAGCCTCAGCAGTGGCGAAGCTACTGAGCGGTGATGCGCAGTCGGGGATCGAGGTGAAGACCCTAATCCTCTTTGATTCCCCACTTCGTGCTCCGAAAAAGACCGGGGAAGAGGCTGCGGGACAAGTGCACTCCACTGCACCAGTCATAGATACCGGTGAGACACACTCGAGTAACGGGGATGACTTACAAGCCCGCACTCAGGCACACTTCCGTGCTTGTACTGATCTACTCAAGGACTTTTATCAGCAGCAGCAACTAAATAGCAATAGCGAGAATACTACTACCTCAAGCACTTCCTTGTTGCAGTGTGCTGTATGTGATATCCGCCCCAAACAGACTGACTACGACTGTGGGTTAGAAGCAGCAGCAGAGCTGACAATGGGACCAGCATACCGCGTAATGGTACCCGGCACACACTGGACCATGCTGTTCCAGGATAACGTGGTGTGCGTCGGCAAGGTGCTGAGGCAGTTTTTATAAAGAATTATGTATATAGGATAGCAATTGAGTTGATGACAGACTCGTAGCAGAAATTCATCGTTTCCATCATGCGGTTCGTATACAAACTAACTGCACGGGAGAGAGATGGCAAGTAAGAGTAGGTAGGGTGTGTATCTACTACTTAATATGTGAGGCATAGAAACTATATGTAAGGGTATATATAGCACGAAAAGCCGAGTGTGAAATGGCTTTTCGAATGGATAGAAGAGGAAGAGGGGAAATTTCTTCTAAGATTGCTTTTCTTAGCGGATAGGTACCTGCTCAGTGGTGAGTATGTGTGAGCGAATGACTGACAATCCTATGGTGGTGAATCTGCATATAAAAAAGAGAAACAAAACAGATAAAACAAAAACAAAACATAAAAAAGAAAAGACGATTGATTTGATGTAACTGACTGAGATGGTGGCCATAGCAATTATGCTTTTGTACCTCGATATGTTTTTGCTTGTAATGAAAAGCACTTCTTATGCACTTGTAACTGCTGGTTCTATTGTAACAATCTAATTCAAGTGCATGTAATTATATTTCTTTTTGTTATTTTTACTACTTTTTTACTATCATAACTTAGCGAGTTTATCAAATTATAGTTGAGAGTGAGTAGAGCAGCTACCTCCGGGCATAAAACCCAGCACTAGTGGGCGCGCAGCAGTTTTAATCCGATTCAGTACTTCAGCGAAGGATTCTTGTTTCAGTACAGGGACACCCTGGATACTCACCACTACATCCCCCACATACAGCAGTCGGTCAATAGTAGCATCTAATTGACCTGGTAACTTTCCTTGTACTACTGCACGTTCAAATCCATCTACATCCACACTCTACAGTATACAACAACAATCAATATTCCAGTACTATAGTTATTATAAGAAAACATACCTTTGCCAGTAAAAGACCGAGTCTTGTCGAGCGGAACCGCACTAGCTTCACTGAGTCCCATTGCTCCGGAATTTCATTCAAAGAATTCTTTACCGTCGCTCCTCCATGCGGTAATAGAAAGGGTTGCTGCTGTGCACTACTGGTATGTAGTGGCAGACTTGCTTTACCACGCAGTTTCTGCTGCAAGATCTCAATAATCTGATATACGCTAGGGTTGTCAAGATTCTCCTTGTGCTCTGTATCAACGTCAGTGCTCTTCTCCTCGGTCTCGATATGCCCAACTTTTCCTGGCAGAGGTAATGCACCAAAGGCGCCTACAACAGTATAATATATTTAAATTATACACAAAGTAGTTTATATAGCAAGCATATTAAAGACTATCAACCTGGTGTATGGTGTAGTTTGTCCAACATCGTTCTAAATACAGCACCAGGATCAATCGCTCTAAGTTCATAGTGCGTCGCTGTCATAGTCATAGTATACAGTGAATATAGTAATAATTAGGAAGTTCTGTGTCATACAATACAGAAGTAAAGACAAACCCCAACAATCAGATCGTCGGTCATCGCTTTCTCTTCTCCCACAGCCATTTCCAACATTTTACGATCTTGGCTTCTCCTTCTTTCCCTTGTATAAGGCAAGCAGAGAGACACCAGACACCTTGACAACCTTGAAACGGCAACCGGGAATATCTCCCTTAGACTTGCCTCTCTTACCGAAACCGGAGATCAGCACCTCGTCGTTCTCGTCGACGTAGTTAAGGCAACCATCTCTGGGAACGAAGCAGGCAATCTTCTTGCCGTTCTTGATCAGCTGCACACGGACACCCTTACGAATGGCAGAGTTAGGCTGCTTGGCCTCAAGACCGCTATAATAACATGCATAATCGCAACATTTTAGCATGATGCAGTTTAAGTTATACAACATCATTGGACTTACATCTTCTCAACAACGATACCCTTGGACATGCAAGAACCTCCCAGAGGGTTGGCCTTCATGTGACTCACGGAGTGAGACTTGTTATATTTCTTGCTGGACCATCTCTCCTCTCTGCGGTGACTGGCGAGCTTACGGCCGGCACGGAGACCACTGGGCTTACTGTAATAATGAAAATTCCATTAAGGAAAGAGTGGTAAGTACCAGATCAATACAGAGAATGTGTTATAGATAAAAAATTACTTACCCCTTTCCCATTTTTGATGACTAGAAGAAAGAAAGAGAGATATGAAAAGCAGGCCAACTCGAGAGCACTGTTTTGGTGGTTTCTCCTTAATTCGGGATATTGGGAATACTCTTTTCACCGCATAAGCCACAAAGCGTATCTTGAAGAGTCGCATCGGGAAAGCGGGACTTAGTTCCCTAGTTCCCTAGTTCCCGAATATCAATTTTCAAAGCACAGCATGCATCAGCTGCTTGCAAGAACAAATTCTTGGATTCTATTTTAAATAAATCGTTAGTTCTCATCTTTTAATAAATTAAGAGTCTTATTTCAATATGGCCGGAAAGCACACCATTATATTAGTTCAGTACACAAATTCTTATCAGGTAATATTTCAGAGCTATTTCACTCTTTATTATAATTATTAAAATATTCAATATTCTACAGACTCGGTCCTATATGGATTTTGCTGGTGTTAATGCTGCAATGGATGCATTGGTAAAAATGTAAGAACACAAGCTTAAGGAGCTGAACCCCACAATTCAACACATTACCTACGATATTTCCGATCTGTACAACTATCTGGACAGTTTGCACGATATTTGCGGCTTAGTGTAAGATTTCTTTATTCATTTTCATGTTAATACTTTTCTAATCTCAGTTTATACATTTATAGCTTGGACCCAGCATCCAACAAATATGAGCCTAAGGACAGAGCTTGGTTGAAACAAAAGATATTTGCTCACTTGAGAGGACAAGCGAAATAATTTTGCGGTGTAACTTTATTGTGTAAATACAGTTTACAATGATTTGGCGTTATTCATGGTGCAAACCTTTATAACTCACTGTGCTCTGTCTCATAAAAAATATTTGTAGATTGAGTGAGTGAATTCTTTCTTTACTTTCACTGTCGTCATTCGCAGCTTACTTTACATAGTGGTAGTTGTACTTATTGTATGTGATTACATCCTTTGATACACCACATTACAACCATTCTCCATCATGTTCCAACCTATTCAACTATCGGTAGTAGTGATAATAGCAGTAGTATGTTATCATGACACTATAACAAGGCTCTGTAATCTAATGTGCTTCTAATAACAAACTTTTAGAGTGAAGATTGCATTATTCAAGCGGCATGAAAATCGCAAATATCAAATCCGGCTAGGTAGTAATTAGTATATTACAGCAAATCGAATCAATCATCGACACCTTCACAGAGCGTGTGTATGTATACAGTATATTGTATATAACAATACAGTATAATAGTCACTAAAAGTATTTATTTCAATACACTGAGTGACACAAAAACAATAAACAATATAATAACAAAGATATTTATACTCATAGAAGAGGGGTATACATCAGGTTTTTACGCAAATGATATGCGAATGCCCACTTCTGCGATGCTATTCTTTCGGGAACTATTCGAATGAATCGAGGCGAAGGAGGAGTTGCGACTGTTGATATCATAGCCTCGCACTGGGATACCCAAGGCGCCTCCCACTGCAGGCCGCGTGTCGAAGGAGTAGCCCCGCTTGCCCGCCGCACCGTGGTGGGGACCTGTCCCCGCACCTGAAGCAGTGCGCTGGCTAGACATCACCCCGCCAAACTCCGGATCTTCGCTGATCGTACTACCCCCTGTATATATATAGTGAGGGGATGGTCAGAAGAGAACGTACAGAATAGGTATGGGAGGGTAAGTCACTGTCATAATCATCTCTGCTCATGCTCAATACAGCAAGCACAGATTAAACAGCAGCTACTAATCCCAGTTCTCGACTCACCTTCAGCACCAGCACCGGCTTGTGCGCTGGTCTCACCACCAGAGAGCAGCGGGCACCAGCCGCCCTCCTGCTGCACCTCCTCGTCTTCCTCCTCCTCGTCCGCAGGCGCGTACTTCCACATCACAGCGAACAGAGCGAGGTACACCGCCATCTAACCAATCAATCAATCAAGTAAACACATATGGGAATCAGAAACAGATTGGTGACAATCAGATAACAAGAAGGAACTTACCAAACCAGAGACGATGTAAATCAAAAACAGCCAACCTGTAACACAAAACAATGCACAATATAAGAGAAATTAACTAATATTTTCCTCACAAAGACCATATCTAACATACAAATACATACCCCAGGTAGCGTATATGACACCGGAAATGAGACTGCCGGCCCCTGCGATGGAAAAGATGATGAAGTCGTTCCAGGCCTGCACCTCTGCCGCTTCGATTGGCTGCATACAGCGCATAATGCAGTAACAACAGTCAGAAATGTTATACAGTATACATATAAGGTCTATTATAGTACAGTAGCCAGTATAGCATATCCATATACATGTATGTGTGTATGATGCCTACCTTATAGCAGCAGGTGAGCATGACCGTGCCCGCAGAGAAGGCGAAGTTCCAGCCGAGGCCGCTCAGCACCATGCCCAGCGCATAGTTCCAGAACTCGTCACCTGCCGCCAGGACGAACGAAGAGAGAGCAAAAACTACCGCGCCTAAGAAGGCTACACTAAATGTACCGTAGCGCTCAATGAGGCTTCCTGTGAAGAATCCGGGACTGAACATTGCGAGAAAGTGCACTTCCAGAGTAAGTGAGGTGTTTCCGAAGGAGAAGCCGCTGTGGTCCATGGCCAGGGACACGTTCGACATGACCATCACCATGATCGTGTGAGCTAGAGTGGCTACTGTGCAAGCAACGATGAACATTGGTTGGGTCACAATCTCCTTCGCTGTGCGGATGCGCATACTGTCCCGGTGGGTGGCGTTGCTGCTCTCAGCGACGTTAGGTAGGCGGGTATCACTGTGCTCGCTAATACGAACCCCGTCCTCATGGAGTGCACTAGCAACGAGTGTGTTAGAAAGATCTGCGCTGGTGATGTGCTTGTGTATAATGGGTGGTGGGAAGTTGACACACAGCACGGTCAGCTGATTGAGTACACCAATACCCGCTATCAGAGCGAATGACGCTAAGTAGTCTTGCTCCAAGAGTGAAGACGAGTAGTTTGCACAGGTAGGGCCTAGAAATGCTGCGAGAATCCCTCCAGATAGTACATAAGTCACAGCTCTGCTCTTGAGATAGTCGGGAGACACCTCGACTGCTGAAAAACGATAAAATTGACCCAAACCTTGGCCAAGACCAATTGAAAAACATCCAAAAAATAAAAGCCAAAGCTGACCTCCCAGAATAGCCAATCCACCGAGTACCGAACCAACTATCTGAAAGACACAACCGATGCTAAAACCAACTAATCTGCCATACTTCCGAAAAATAGTTCCGCTCGGAACTGAAGAAACTGCGGCGCCAATGAGAAAGCATCCAACAGTAAACGCAGATATAGAAGAAGATGCGCCAAGATCTTTAGCTGTGAGAGGACCAATCGTTGTGAGGAGAGTAGAAGTGGTGAGAGTCAGGGCCCACGCAATTGCCAAAAAGAATATATTCCAATAAGGGCTCTCTTGAGCTTTACTGAAGTTGAACACGCCAAGCTTATATGATTCTCCATCGCTGAGTAGATCATCATCAAGTCCAGACTGCATCGTAAGTTGTCTTTGATAAACCAGTAAATATCAAGTTACAGGTACAGTACCTGCCCACAGGTGGATGATCGGGCTGGATCGAATGATCGGCAGTAACGTGTTAACAGGAGCATAGCGCAAATTACTTGCACAATGTGGGTATAGTTCGTGCTAATTGTACGTTATTAATATGCGAACAAGGTATCCTACCACAAACGGAATTTACCTGTTTTAGCCTTACCTTGATACAAAAGGAAAATATCAAGTGTTTTCCAAAAATATGGAGACTCTAGTTGTGCTCGCACAACATGGTTTATTCTTGCCAGAGTACTCTTGCTCTGTTGCGAAAGCCACTCAAAGATCCTACAAAATTCGTCGGGCAAGCTGCGCTGATATTGATCGATTAGCTTTCATCGAAACTACATGTTGGAAAGAGCTAGCAATTTCGCAACATCAAATTTCCAAAAGAATTTCAAATTGTCCCGGTGGACAATGGGTGTGCGAAATGAATAATGAAATAGTAGGTGTTATGTATACACAGCGGTTGAAGTTTGCTACAGATTTGTTAATTTCAAATATTACATTTACATCTCAAGAAAATCTGCATTCTGATCATGAATTTTCTTCAATACAACTGCTTGGAGTTGCAGTTTTACCAGAATATGCTTATTTACAAATTGGAACCGCATTGCGTGATTTCGTTTTACAATTATGTCAAGCAACAACCACTATACTATCAGTGGTAGCAATGACACGCTGTTCATCCTTTTCTAGTACGAAAGAAGATTATTTACGGAAAGTCGAATCGGGCGATGATCCGACACTTCAGTTTCATATTGGAGGCGGGGCCGCGGTGGTGCGAGCCGTGGAGGGGTTTCGCGCAGATGATAAACTGAATTTTGGTCATGCAGTGATGATCCAGTACACCTTAAGAAATGAAACATCTTTATCTAAGAGGAGTATAATTGACTCATCTATGAGATCAGAAGTGACTGATGACGGTGCAGACGTGATGACTATAAAGGAGCTTAAGGCGATGATCGTCTCTGTGGTGGAGACCCCCGTTGCTGCCCGGATCAGCGGACTTTCGACCGAAGATCTCCTGGAGGTGCCCTTTATGGACCTCGGTCTCCACTCCCTGGCTATGGTGGAGCTGCGCGCTCGACTAAGCAAACAGCTGGAGCTAACTGGACGCTCTGCTATTTTGTCGCCCACAGTATTATTCGACCACCCGACTTCCCACCAGCTCCTTGCCTTGATAAATGGAGTTATTGCACCCTCTTCTGCTCTCCACTTATCCACGTCTTCTTTCGTGGATTCTGAAACTATGTTTGCTATTTGTGCGACAAGTTGCCGCTTTCCAGGTGGAGTGCAGTCTATGCAGGACTTCCACAATTCTCTAATAAACAGACTCGATGCAGTCAGTGCCCTGTCCAAGGACTGGCAGTGGGATGCAAAGACCCAGTACGCCTCACTGCTGCGTGATGATATGGCGGAGACGTTCGATCCTTCCTTCTTCAAGCTCAGTGTAGCGGAGGCACAGCGCATGGATCCCCACCAGCGCATACTCCTGGAGGTCTCCCATGAGGCACTGATGAGTGCTGGTGTTCTTGCCAGTTCTATGGGTACTGAGCCTCAACAGGTGAGTGTTTGTGATGTTTGAGGGTATATTTTTGAAAGAAAAGACATAAAACACTGAATTTAATTGTTTCCTTGTTATGTAGGTGGGTGTTTATGTGGGTCTGTGCAACAACGAGTGGAAGATGAGCCAGAATGCGAGCGAACCTCTTGGACCCTATGACACCACTGGCTCGGCGCAGTCTGCTGCTGCTAATCGCGTCTCTTTTCTACTCGGTTTGACTGGCCCCTCCTTGGTGGTGGACACAGCCTGCTCGTCCTCTCTGGCAGCTGTGCACACTGCAATCAATGCTCTGCGTTGTGGAGACTGTGATGTCGCACTGGTGGCTGCGGCTGATCTCCTGGTCTCCTCACACTCTCTCAAGGTATTGCTGCACACTTTTGAAGCACAATATTATAATGTTATTGACTAAATATTCGTGTGTACTTATACTGTATCTTACGGTAGATCCGTGAAGAAGCGAATATGCTTTCTTCAGACGGCAAAAACCGATCCTTCGACGACTGCGCCAATGGATATGTGCGCGGTGAGGGCGCCGGTGCGATTGTTATTAAAACTCTATCGCGAGCAAAAGCAGATTACGCTGCTGCGATTGCTGCAGGAGACTCTAATCCTGCTCCGATCCTGGCAGTTATTCGTGGCTCTGCGATGAATCAAGACGGACGCAGTGCTAGCTTTACTGCACCGAATGGATCAGCTCAGCGGGCTTTATTGCGCAATGCTCTAAGAAATGCGAAAGTCAAACCGGAACAAGTGAGTTACATCGAGGCTCACGGTACCGGCACTCCCCTGGGCGATCCCATCGAGTGGGGTGCACTGCGCGATGTGCTTTTATCGAGTGACTCATCAAAAGCACTAACTAGTGAATGCCCAGCACTGATCATCGGCGCAGTGAAGACTAATATCTGTCTCTTATACACATCTGACGCTGCCGACGATATGCAGTG
>OJFL01000559.1_pt1 | contig 18521 bp, 10 predicted proteins | sample 1594131 | NCBI WGS metagenome assembly OJFL01 (sample SAMN05416782, study PRJEB24817) | seawater metagenome | isolation source: Sea water | place: Canada:Atlantic | collected 2013-07 | reverse complement strand
GCTCTAGGTAATGTTGCCACTGCTCGGCATTGTCGTTTGCGTTGAGTTTTTCGGCTTGTGCCTGAGCATTTGATAACAGCAAATCAGCATGCTGCTGTTGATGAGATATTGTTTGTTTAAGCGCCACCAATTGTTCTCGCTCATTTTCATCAAGTAGAGCACGGGTAAATGCTGCCTCGTTTTCAAAAGGGCTTTTGGCTAATAAAGACCTAAAATCGCTATCAGCCTCTTGGTATTGCTGCTGCTTTTTATCTAGCTGCTCACTGAGCTGTTCCATTGCCGCCTCTAATCGGGACAACGCACTATTAGCACTCTCTTGCTTGAGCCTTAATGCTTCAAGCTGTTGTTCTCGTTGAGCTATTTGTTCGGCAACGGCTGAGCGTACTGTGTCAATATCTTGCTCTGGGAACACTTCTTGTCTTTTTGCCCTAAGTAAAGCCAGTGCGTCTTCGTGTTGTTTTGCGCTTTCTTTTGCTTCATTCAGCCGCTCTTGAAAACTTTCAATGGCGCGCGCGATGGTGGCAACGTCATCTTTAAACACATCAACACTTGGCGTTAACCGCTCTAACTCTTGCTGCTTTTCTTTAAATATTTTTAGTGCGTTTGCTTGCTCAGATAGCCAGGTAGAGAGGCTAGTTTGCTCTGGAATTGCATGTCCAAGCTCAGTAATTGCGGCAGCTAGCTTTTGCTCTTTTTTCACTAACGCAGATTGCTTATGTTTTATTTCTTCGCCAAGCTCATTCGCTGTTGTAGCAAAAGTATTCTGCTGCTGATTTAAGAGCTCATACTCATTTTTCGCTTGCGACACCGTCGCCATTGCTTGGTTATAGAGATGCTGCGCGTCAGCAAAATTTTTCTCTGCGTGCTCTATGGCTTTTATCTGACGCTGTAACCATTCAATACGCTTTTTATAGGTTGAATCAAAAGCCGAAAAAGCGCCTTTGTCTTCTATTGCTATTGCGCTAAAACCAGCATCTACTGCAGAACTCACTACGCCCTGCTGCTTTTGCCACTCTTGCTTTGCGTTTTCTAACTCCTCAGAGGTAGTTTCTTTTAGTTTTGTGGTTTGCACTAAAGCAAGCTCAGTATTAGCTAATGCATCTCTCGCCTTGGCTCCGTCGAGCTCAATACTGTCCAACTGCCGCTGAAGTGCATCACGCTTTTGTACGGTTTCGGGCACGTCAATAATTACTGAGTCTTCGTTGTGCTCCCTTGCCCCGCAGACAGGACAAGGCTCGCCTTTTTTAAGTTGGGCGCGCAAGTGGGCTACTTCGTTATTCAGCGATATTAACTGCTCTGCATCTTTTAGGCGGGCCTTAGTATCTTGATACTGCGCCACTAAAGCTTTGCGTGCGGCCTGCTGCGCTTCTTTGGTGCTGTTAAGCTCTGCTTCTTGAGCAACGAGTTTATTATAGTTTTGTGAGAGTTCATCATGTTGCTTTTGCAAATGCTGACACTGAACCATACTGTCCCAGTGCTTAAGCTTTACCGATACTTCATCGTTTAACTGCGCTTTACTGCCCTTTTCCGAGAGTGCATTTAAAGCTTGCTGGCATTGTTCGACGTTTTCCTTCAGCACATGATTTTCTTTATTCAGCACTTCAATTTTATCAGCCTGCTTGTTGGCCTGCACTGAAAGCTCATCGTGTTGGCGTGCATTGCTTTCTTGTTTAGCTACTAACTGGCCAAGCAGCTTCTTTTCTGAAGCAATAGTTTGCGCTGACTCACTCCAACCACTAATGTGCTCGGCCATATCCCCTATTGATTTATTTTCTATAAGATAGCTGCTCAACACATTTTGCAGATTTTTCTTCTCTGCAAACTCTTCTTCTAAAGACGCTTTTCTCTGCTGATGCTGGTTAATAGACGCCGTTAACGCAGCAATACTGTTGTTTGACACAGCTAGCAACTCTGAAACCTGCGCTATTTTTGCGTCGATGGGCAATACATCGTTGCTGATCCGGTGTTCTAACTGTGCGCTTTTATCTTTTACCTCTTTGAGCGCTTGCTCTTCGCTAGCAAGGGCTTTTTGCGCCTGTTTTTTATTGGATTGCGTTAGAGGAAGCTGTTGTTTCTTCTCGTCTAATTGGGTTTGATAAGAAGCAATATCCTGCTGAAACGATACACACCGAAGATGTGGCGTACGCAATGTTTCGGCAGGTTCACTGCGCGTAAGCTTATCAAGCTTGTCTTTTGCCTCTTCATGGGCCTTTTGAGCTGCTGTTGTTAAATGCTGAGCTTCTTTTAACGCATTCCCATTTTCTTCAAGTGCGTCTTGCCACTGCTTTTGCTGGTGTAGCGCAGTTAATTCCTCGGTTAAAGCAACCACCTGCTTTTTGGTGTGCTCAAGTTCATCGGTTAACCCTTTGTGCTCAGACTCATTGAGTAGCGTTACACCTTCTAGCCGCAGTGCATACTCTTTCTTTTTTTGCTTAGCTTCAGAAAACTGTGCGTGAACCTCTTGAGAAATACGGCCATATATTTCCGTTCCCGTAAGCTCTTCTAATAACTCAGCTCGGTCGTTTTCATTGGCATTTAAAAACGCCGCAAAGTCGCCCTGAGATAACATCATAGACTTTGTGAAACGAGCAAAATTAAGCCCAGTGAGTCGTTCTATTTCGTCGCTTTTAGGGCGAACCTGAGTGGCTAATACTTTGCCAGTGTCTGCCTCGGCCAATTCAACATCGGCGCTTTGTAAATTACCGTCAGGCTTTCCACGCGCACGTCGCATGCTCCAAAACGCACGGTAGGCTTTACCTTTAATATCAAACTCTACCTCTGCTAGGCACTCTGCAGTACCGCGAGTCATAATGTCGTTAGAGGTAGAAGATATAGTGCCCAAGCGCGGGGTTTGGTGGTAAAGCGCTAAACAAATGGCATCGAGCAACGTGGTTTTACCGGCTCCCGTTGGCCCAGTAATGGCAAATAATCCATTATCAACAAAGGGCGATTGAGTGAAATCTATCTTCCACTCGCCTTTTAATGCATTTAGGTTTTTAAGTCGCAGCGTGAGTATTTTCACTTTGCTTGCTCCTTATTCGCGCCACTATTATCAGCACGATCATCAACACTAGTCTCAACAGAGGTGTCCATATTATCCTCATCGTTGCCATGCACTCGCTCTAACGCCTCAGAAAATAGTTGCTTCATTCGGTGTTTTCGAGAGGTGCCTGCAGATTCATCTCCCTCACCCTCGTTATTCTCATCGCACTCGTCGATATTTTCTAAAGCCAGTCTTGCTTCAAAAACCTCTTCAACAGACAGCTCACTTAATTGCCTATTTTCACCCTCAGCTAAACTTTTAAACCGGCTCTTTTTCACCCGCTTCAGCTGCAGAATTTCAGCATTTTTTCCTTCAAGTAAGCTCTGAATACGCTGCTGTAAATCAGTTAAATAGTCTTGAGTTTCTACCTCAATGCACAACCAGACGGGTGAGAGTTCGGTGGCATCAGCAATAACACTGCTGCTGTTAATTTCAGCTTCTATGTGTTGTAAATCACCCTTGATGACTTCCATGGCTTGAAAGCGCGGTACGGGTATAGGTGTGATAGCGGTTTGACATGCAGCAAACTCAACCATAACAACCTGCTTTTGGGTATTTAGTTCGTCGAAGCTAAGGGGAATTGGCGAGCCGCAATAACGTATATGCTCGGTTTTAGCCACTTTTTGTGGCCTATGGATATGCCCAAGGGCAATGTAATCAGCCGGTGGAAAACCACCCGCATCAAACCCTTCTAACGTGCCAATATAAATATCGCGTACGCTTTCCGATTGACTCACGCCAAGTGCGGTTAAATGCCCCGTGGCAACAATAGGAATAGTCTCGGCCAGCTGCTGCGTTTCTGCGACAATTGAATTTCGAAGTTCGATGGCTTGCTGATAGAGCATTGCGTAGTGCTGTTTTATTGCCTCACCCAATGCATGGCGTTTATCTACCGCACTTTGTCCTGCCGCACTTGTTACTACATCTTTAGGGCGAATGAACGGAACGGCACACAGTATTGCACCTACATTGCCCGCTCTATCATTCAAAGCTATAACCTGCTCGCTGCTGTTACCAAATGTGCTAGCAATAACGTGGCTATTGAGGTACTTAAGCAGTGATTTACTCTCGTTAAGTACTGAAACCGAGTCATGATTTCCGCCAAGCACTATCAAGGTACATTGTGTGCCCTGCAATGCACCGATAAACCCATGATAAAGTTCTCTGGCATAGCTAGGAGGTGTGCCGGTATCAAACACATCGCCCGCCACAATAACTGCGTCTATTGCATGTTTTTCAACTTCGTTGAGCAGCCATTTGAGAAATGCGTCATGTTCATTTTTTCGGCTTTTTGTAAAAAAGCTTTGCCCTAAATGCCAGTCGGACGTATGCAATATTTTCATATAATTGAGGAACCAGAATGCGTTTGGAATGAATAAAGTGGCGTATATTGAACTCGCAAAGTACTTATAAACAGACTAACCAAAAACTCATAAACCCAATTGCCAAGCTATTAAATACAAGCACTTATTTACAGAAACAAAAATTTCTTCGAACTATAGAGATATTCTACTTTTATAACAATGGTACATATGAATTTGCAAGGCAATGGAGCCCTATGACCAACTGTGCATTTTTTCGCTTTCTGCTGGCAAGATGAATACTGACGAGAGATATTAGTGGGGTGTGCAAATAAAAAAGGCCGGCGTATTTGGCGCCAGCCTCTTCAATTTTATTGTGTTACTTATGATTCACGTTTCTTTTTATCTACTATCCTTCTTTCTACAAACATTTAGAAAAAGAGGTAAGAAACACTAAATCGTACGCTGCGCGGCATAATAAAACGGCCATTTGGCGCATCAGGATTACGCGGGTCGCCTTCGGTAATGCCCTGCTCATCGGTCAAGTTATCAACCGATAGCTGAAGGCGAAGTGATTCTGTTGGGTCTAATGTCATACCCACATCAATTTTTTCGTATCCTTCTAGCACAACCGTATTTTCGTTATTGCCAAAGCGGTCGTCTACTGCTGACAGGGTTCCATAAACTGTTGCGTACATGTCACCAATGTCAAAATCGTAGCTTGGCGTTACTCGCACTTGCCAACCCGGCTGACGCTGGGCCTCATTACCTTCATTAGTCGCGCTTGCTGTAATTTCAGTTTCTTGCAAGGTGGCATTTACACTTAGTGAGAAACCAGAATCATGGCTATATCTACCATCTAGCTCAACACCATAAGCTTCATTAGTAAGAATTTCGGCTGGTGCGCCAGGTCTGCGTACAAAAGTATCACCTTCAACTTCGTTAGCAAAAGCAGTAGCAAAAAACTGGACGCTATCATTCATGAACTTATAACCCAATTCTGCTTGCGTAATTTCTTGGATAAGATCATTTCCGCCAGTGTATGCACCCCAGTTGTCACGGAAGTCATCAAAGTAAGGCATTTTGTACCCACGGTTAGTGCGAATAAAAACACCACTATTGTCATTTAAAGCGTAGTTCGCACCAAGTGTCCAAGACGTTTTCGTCTCATCGTACTCAAGGGCTTTGGTAATAGTGCCGTCGAGGCCTTCGTCTACTGAATAATTGACTTCGTGATTTTCACGGCGCAAGCCTAAATCGATGCTTAGGTCTGTGGTAGCGTACCATTTACCCGTTGCATAAAACGCCATAGTGCTTGCGTCGCCTACAGAATTTATGTCGTAGTTAAATCCGCAGCCTTCAGCGTCACTATTACACTCAATACCGTCTAACAATTCGCCACCTGGTACTAATACGTGATAAGCCGTGTTACCTATGCTCCACCAGTCTTCAGATTTAGTTGAAGCACTGTAAATACCAAATGATGCATCGAAATCATCCCAGCTTTTCGACACAGCCAAGTCGTTAGTAAAGGCTTCAATGTCTTTAAGCACAACCCAGCGACCTATTTGCTGAATGGGTGTATCTCCAGCATAGGTAGTGCCGGTCACAGCTCCTATGGCCGACTCTCCATTATCTGCTACATCGGCGACAGTTACCGCAGCGCCATTAGGTACAAGACCAAACGTGTTCGCTTTACCTTTGGTTAGGTTAAAGCGGTCGATAAGAAACCAGTCATTACCTAGGTCTAATTTTAGGCTACCTCCACTTACGTGACCGTCCCAGCCTCGCCCATCACCAAAATCAAACGCTTCGGTAGTATCGTCTGGCCCATAGGTAATGGTGGCTTGTCTGTTAAGTGGGCCTATCTGGGTATAATTTGCATCAATACCATCTACATTAAGCGGCGTAGGTAAGTACCAAGTACCACGGTCGTCAGTTTGACGGGTATATAGATTAAGCTCACCTTTATCGAACACTTTCGTAATGTTTACAGTAAACTGATTGCCTTGCTCTGAGTTAAAGCCAGCGTCTCTGATCCCTTCAGAACTTTTGATATAACCACCTACCATATAGTAGAGGTCATCAGCAAGTGCACCACTTGCAACTACGTCAACACGATTTAACCCGTAGTCTGAAACCGTATATTTAGCCATTGCCTCACTAGACTCGCCGCCGCGCTTCATTCTGAAGTTAGTTGTTAAACCAGGTTGGCCGTTACTCACAACAGGGTTAGGACCACCGCGCAAACCTTCTACCATTTCGATGGTTTCATCGATACGGAAAAGCTGAGAGTTCTCTAAAAATGAAAGGGTTGGCGCTGGATAAATAGGCGACCCGTCAAGGGCAATAGTAAGGAACGGAGCATCGCCACCACCTGGAAAACCACGCACAAAAACATTGGCTCCAGACTCACCGCCAGAACTTTCAACCCAAACACCAGGAATGGCCTTAAACAAATCAGCGGTAGACTTAGGCGCTAATTTTTCTATATCGCTCGCGTCGATATTTGTAACGGCAAAGCTCGCGTCTATTTTTCTTATTCCAGCACCGCCCGGCGTACCACTTACTACAATCACTTCAGCGTTTTCTTTTGCGAGTTCTTTAGTAGTTTGCTCTGATTCTTGTTGTGCGATAGCAGGTTGTGCCAGCGCCACTGCAACTGCGCTGGCTAGCGAAGCTTTTGTAAACAACGTTTTCATGGTGTGTGCTCCCGAAAATGTTATATTGCGTTGTTAACTGAATGCGGGTAACACGTTTCAAAATTGTTACCTGCATCACGAATTGATAACAAAATAGATCTGTTTGCAAACGATTGCAAGAATAAAATGCAATCGTTTGCAATTTTTTAATAATCAAATCTCACTTTGATTTTCTTCGGCGTATTAGTGCGCTATATTGTGTTTAGCATGACGCAACACGCGTTACCGTTTGGCTATCAAACTGTTTTATTGATAGAAAACATGCAAAATGCATTGCAAACTAAAAACCCAACAACAGAGAATCGTTACATTGACAGCTGAAACAAAACTAACGCTTGCTAGACTTGCCGAATTAGCTGGGGTTTCTACCTCTACTGCCTCAAGAGCACTCAAAGATAACCCGCTTATTAGAAAAGAAACTCGTGAAAGGATACAGGCATTAGCAATCGAGCATAATTTCAGTATCAATGCGGCAGCTAGCCGACTTCGCACTCAAAAAACCCATGTTATTGCTGTCATACTTAACTTAATCGATAACACTGAACAAAGTACAACCGATCCGTTTCTTCTCAAGTTAGTGGGCGAATTGAACCAAGCACTTAACGCTAAAGGGTATGAGTTACTTCTTTCTAACTCATTTATGGCCTCCGATGATTGGGCAAATTACTTCATTCGTAGCCAGAGAGCAGATGGCATTTTGGTTATCGGACAGGGAAAAACAACCGAAAAGATCGACCTTGCAGCCAAAAGCGGTATACCCATTGTTGTGTGGGGAGATACAAAAACTAAGGCGAGCTATCCAATAGTTGGTGGTAACAATTTTTTAGGCGGCTATGAGGCAACCAAATACTTGCTAGAACAGGGAGCAGAACAAATTTTGTTTCTCGGTGACTCAGAGCACGCTGAAATGCGAGAGAGGTTAAGGGGGTATCAAAAGGCTCACGCTGAGTTCAATATTGAACCAGGCGTATCTCATGTGGGCGCTATTGATATTACATCAAAAACCGCCTATCAGTATATGAACCAGCGTATAAAAGCTAACGGGCTAGACTTCGACGGTATTGTTTGCGTAAGTGACATGGTAGCGCTTGGCGCAATAAAAGCCTTGAAAGAGCGCTATGTTGGTATTCCTAGTGACGTAGGAATTGTCGGATATGATGACATACCACTCGCCGAACTTATCCACCCTTCCCTAACAACAATAAGACAGAACACGCAGCAAGCGGCCGAACTCATGGTTGATCAATTATTATGTCAATTTGAGGGAAAGCCCGTAAATAACCAAGTTGTGGAAACATCTCTCATTGTAAGGCGCTCAACTAAATAAAAGCCGGCGCACGTAAATAGAGGCTATAGCGGCAAGAGGCATCCTAAGTCTGCTTGTCTACTGCGAACTTATTGAGGCATTTTATTTTCGAGCAACCGCCTTTTGCAAACGTTTGCATTTTTATTTTCTTCGCATTACACTCCAGCTTAATTAAGTTAACAGAGTGTTTACACATGTCTCGTTTTATGATTATTGCTGCCATTGCAGTGAGCTATTATGTGTTTGCCATACTGCTAAACAGTGTGGGCACCGTCATTCTCCAGTCAATTAATAGCTTCGATATCAGTAAACCTCAGGCTAGTACCTTGGAGGGGTTTAAGGATCTTTCTATTGCTATTGTGTCCTTCCTGATTGCAAGCGTTATTCCCCGTGTTGGATATAAGCTTGCCATGTTGTTTGGGCTTGCGCTTGTGGCTGTTGCTTGCTCACTCGCGCCATCGATAGCTAATTTCTTGTTTATTAAAATACTCTTCGCGTGCATAGGAACAGCGTTTGCGCTTGTAAAAGTATCTGTGTACGCCGTTATTGGACAGCTTTCCTCGTCCACAAAAGCGCATTCATCATTAATGAACACTATTGAAGGCATATTTATGCTGGGCGTGTTATCTGGCTATTGGATATTCGCTGGTTTTATTGACCCCAATAACGACGCTTCACTTGCTTGGCTGAATGTCTACTACCTTCTCGCCACAATGGTGGCATTCACTTTCCTGATTGTAATGTTCGCTCCTATTGCGCCAGTGCAGTTGGCAAACGAATCAACACTCGCTAGTGAATTCACAAGTATGCTCAAGCTTGCCTATAAGCCGCTGGTACTCGTATTTATTTTTTCAATTTTTCTCTATGTGCTCATTGAGCAAGGCATTGGTTCGTGGTTACCCACCTTCAACAATGAGGTAATAGGCCTTCCTACACAAGTCAGCATTCAAATAACGAGTATATTCGCAATCGCGCTGGCAGTTGGGCGATTAACTGCAGGCGCAGTTCTTAGAAAAATGAATTGGTATCCTTTTTTAAATATATGCTTAGCAGGCATGGCTGTTGTAATGCTTATTAGCTTACCATTGGCCGAAACCAACGACATACAAACTGATGTGGCAAGTTGGAGTGATGCCCCCTTGGCTGCTTTTCTTATCCCCATGATTGGCTTAATGATGGCTCCAATTTACCCAGTTATTAACTCGGTAATGTTGAGCACACTGCCGCTAGCGCAGCATGCCCCCATGACAGGTTTAATCGTGGTATTTTCGGCATTAGGCGGAACAACAGGATCTATTATCACTGGGTTTGTCTTCGATGCCATTGGCGGACAAAACGCATTTTATTTATCGCTAGTCCCCATTGCCGCTCTTATGGCAACGCTCTTTTTCTTCAAAAAAGCATCATCTTCAATTTACCAACAAGGTGCACAATCATAATGACCTCGTCTTTACACAATTGGCGCGACAGTTTGGCATTTTTTTCAAGCGATCTGTTCAAACACGTGCAAATGGCATCGCTTTTTCCCGATAGTAAAACCTTTGCCGATGCGATAGTCAAAACGGACCTGAGCTTTGTTTTGGAGCAATATAAACAGGCGATGCTAGAGGCAAAAGAAAATAGTACTCAGGTCAACTTGCGTGAATTTGTCAATACGCACTTCATTCTACCCGACGGTCAAAATGCTAATTTACAGCTGCACAGTCATGACATTACAAGTTATATCGCGAGCATGTGGGATGTACTCACGCGCACTCCCGATGTTCAAGACAAAGACAGTTTAATAGCACTGTCGAGACCTTATATTGTGCCAGGTGGCCGTTTTCGTGAAATTTATTACTGGGATAGCTTCTTCACAGCACAAGGTCTTGTAGATGCTGGGCGTACAGAAATGGCGGTAAACATGCTTGAAAACTTCGTTGATATTCTCAATGAAGTTGGCTGTATACCCAATGGCAACCGTGCTTATTATTATTCGAGAAGTCAGCCTCCTATTTTGGCATTATTTTATCAGCTGCTTGAAAAGCAACTCTCCTCTGAACAAAAGCAATATGTCATTGATGGTTTGAAAAAAGAATATGCGTTTTGGATGAAGGGAGCAGATAAAACCCTAACAGTTACAGGCAGTGCAAGTGCGCACGCTGTGCTCCGTGTAGTTCGTATGCCCTGCGGGGCAATATTGAATCGCTATTTCGATTCTGAAGCCACGCCTCGTCCTGAGTCTTTTCGAGAGGATATAGAGACTGCTAGTCATATTACTACCGATAGTGCGACGTTTTATCAGCATATTCGTGCAGCCTGTGAATCGGGTTGGGATTTTAGTTCTCGTTGGCTTGAAAATTCACAACAACTAGAAAGCATTCGCACTACAGAGCTCCTTCCCGTCGATTTGAATGCCCTTTTGGTTTCATTAGAGCAAACCCTAGCAATGGTTACAGATGGCAAAGAGCAGGCCTTTTACAGTGATGCAGCGAAACAGCGTATAGATGCGATAAATACCTATTTGTATAGTGATATCAAACAGGGATATTTTGACTTTCACTTTCCCTCTATGAAAAACACGAGTGTAGTGTCAGCTGCGATGAGCGTTCCTTTGTATGTGGGTATTGCCAGTACTGAACAAGCAAGCGTAGTTCAAAGCGTGCTTATTCAAAAACTGCTCAAAAAAGGCGGTATAGTCACAACAGAGAATACAACCTCTCAACAATGGGATTCACCAAATGGTTGGGCCCCACTGCAGTTTTTTTCTGCCCTGGGGCTAGAATCATATGGGTTCACGAAAGAAGCAAACGATATTATGCAACGCTTTTGTAATACTGTAGAAGACCGCTTTGCAGCTACCGGAGCCTTGTTGGAGAAATACAACGTCTGCACGCCGAATGAAACGGCTGGCGGTGGTGAATACGATGTTCAATTAGGCTTTGGCTGGACGAATGGTGTGTATACCTATTTCAAAAAAGCACTCAATAAGAAAAGTTAGGCTTTAGAAAGCCAAATAAATTTCTATCCAAACAATGGTTAAATTTTAGCTTTCGCTGAAGTTGCTATGTCATGCCCCAAAAGCTTATTTTTGGGGCATGATTTGCAGACGGCAATGGGAATCGCTCTATGGCTTCAGACCAAAAATATTTCTTGTTACTTATTACTGCGCACCATTTTTCACCACACTCTTACTTTAGGTGCAGTTAACATAATTTAGCTGTCAGCTATTTGCTTTAATCAGTTTTTATTAATATACAAAACAGTGTTTTACCACTAGTCTTTAAAATAGACTGAGTGGTCAGAGAATTGCACAGATAATTGCAACAACCTCCAACTAAGATTATAGCTTTGCCGAAGTAACATATAATATGGCACATAAGCGGCTGCAGCTGCACAGCAAAGCACAAATACCCAAGAAAAACAGTTGTGAATTGCTTACAGAATTATGACCCCAATCACTAAATTACAACATTAAACTCAATTATCAGTCTCATAGGAGATAGCTTTTGATAAATCGTATAAAGGTGTTTGTGTGCCTTTTTTTATACCTGCTAGTTTCGAGTATGCCCGCTGGAGCATCGAATACTTCATTGGTAATGTCCGATTGGTTTCGTGATTTTAAGCAGCAAGCCGCGCCAGCACAGCTATACGATTTTCTGCACGCTATGCCAAAAGGCGGCGACATTCATCATCATCTTTCCGGTTCTGGTATGGGAAATTGGTGGTGGGATATTGCCACTAATTTAAATAAAAATGGCGGCTACACCTACTACACCAAAACAGACCTTTCTCTGTGTCGAGGATACGGTACTAACGAATTTGGCACTAACCCACAATTATTGCTGTTCCATACTGTTTCAACGTTGAGTTATGAAAAGCTTTCAACATGTGAACAAGATAATTACACAGCGCTTAGCGAGCTAAACCAAAAACAAAAACAGGCATTTTTAAACAGCATAAAGTTAGATAAACCCCATGAAGGCAGAGATGAATTCTTTCAGGCGCACTGGCAACGCATGGGAGACATGCTGCAAAACCCATATATTTATGGCCATTTGCTGCTTAAAAATATGCAGGCTTATCAGCGCGAAAACGTATTGTATCTGGAGACTCAGCTACAAATATCGCAAATGCGCTATCCTGATGGCACTCCATACACGTCAGATGAAGTAGTTCAAATACTAAGTGACACGTTAAAAAGTGATGCTGCAAAAAAAACCAATGTTACGGTTCGCTTTCAGCTCGCTCTAGTACGCTTTCTACCTGATGCTGAACAGCAATTAGAAAAAACCTGGGCGACTGTAAATGCGCACAGAGAGTTATTCGTTGGCATAAACCTGGTGGGAAGGGAAGACAATGACAAGGGCTATCCTCTTCGATTTTTGCCCACGCTGCGCAAGCTTCGAGCTAAATCTGAGGCAATTCCGCTTAGTATTCACGCAGGTGAGTCGGATGAGCCCAATACACATATTAAAGATACCTTATTGCTAGGTGCCGACAGAATTGGACATGGATTTAACCTTATTGAAGACCCTGACACGCTATTGATGATGCGTAATGGACCGTACCTCATTGAGATAAATCTTATATCGAACCTTTTATTAGAGTATACAAACTCCTTAGACTCGCATCCCTTTCCAGAGTACCTACGAACAGGCGTACCTGTTACTCTTTCAACCGATGACAGAGGCATGTGGAGCAGCAACTTAACCGATGAGTATTACCTTGCTGTAAAGCACTTTAACCTGTCGTGGGAGGAATTGGTCGCGCTTAATAGTAATGCAATTAAACACAGCTTTATTGGTGAAGAAAAGCGTCAGGCATTGTTGTTAAAGCTAGAGCAACAAACCGAAGACTTTATAAATGAGCGGTTGAACAATACACCGCTACCCAATATTGAAAACCATTTTCCGTTTATTTGCAGCTACGATCCGCAGGTTTGCAATAAAACCAGTAAGCGTTAAAAGCAATAGAGCGCTGCGTACTTAACACTTCGATTTAGGTGGTGTTTTCGGTGTAGCAGCGCAAAACATTCCTTTTCATATTCATTTATCTATTTGGGGTTTAAATGAGGGTTTCAAAATCAAAGGCTACAAAAACACTCACAGTATTGATTACGCTATCAAGCTGGTTGTTCTGCGCGCTCAGTGTTGCTGCAGTGTCAGCAAGCTCCGTAACCGAGAGTAATGATGATGTCGCACAACTTCGCTTTAAAAAGATAGAAATCGATACTTCTGTGGCTAACCCCGCGCCTTTCATGATTCAAGGTCCAATGCCAATAGAGGCAGAATATTTTGCTAGTTTATTAACAGATGTGCGCATTGAAAAAGCAGGCCACGCTACTTTTTACCTTGGAAAGCTCAATGGATATCCAATCGTTGTTGCGCAAACGGGAAAAGGGTTAGAAAACACTGCTGCCGCTACAGCAGTAGGTATAGAGCGTTACCACCCTGTAGCCATTATCAATCAAGGCACAAGCGGCGGTCATGATCCTACTCTCAATGTGGGCGATATTGTGCTGGGTAAGCGCGCAGTAAATGCTAGTAACTTTAAAACCCCGTTTAGAAAAAGAGGTGAAGGCTCTGCGCCATTGCAATGGTTACCTATGGATTTGCTGGCTTCACAAGGTAGCGCAGGTGAGGGTGACTCGGCAAAAGATGCCGAACGAATTCGCTATTATATGGGACACAAAGCCCTGCTTGATGCTGCACGGGAAGTAAAGCCAGAATACAAGCGAGGCAAAGTAGTAGAAGGCACTATAGCAAGCGGTAACTTTTGGAATAATGAACTAGATAGAATTGCATGGCTGCACGAGAAATTTGGTACTAGTACAGAAGAAATGGAAACCGCAGCAGCGGCGCAGATAGCTCATGGCTACGGTGTTCCCTTCCTAGGCGTTAGAGTGCTATCGAATAACCTTACCAACGAAGGCCACTACGACCCATCGACAGCAAAAGACTGCCAACAGTTCGTTAAAGCGCTTATAGAACACCTAATAGAAAGCGGGTCAGAACCACATTTACCAACGCAGTCAAGAAGCTTTTAAGCTGACAGTTTATGCGCTGTTAATCTCTGCACATTTTTCACCTGGGCAGTTAATTCGAGCCGCTTGTTTTAAAGCTGTTTTTGGGGAGCTTATTTTTCAATAGTCGTTTCTTTTGAAAGTTCAGTTGAGCTAATTCATATCTGACCTACGTAGAAAGTGATATAAAAGCTGGTTGGTAGTGGTACTCAATCAGTAAATTGGAAGATAGGTTTTTCCCATTCTATTCGGTATTTCACAATTAAAAAAACGAACTGCACGGCCTAACACGCTCAAGCTCAGTTTGGTTTTGGCGCCATTTTTTGTGCTGCCAACACCTTTGCAAACTTCCTCTCACTTACTCTCGTTAACGACACAAGCTATGTGGCATCGGGTGGACTAGAGGAGCGCACTACGATAAATAGAACGCTCGGTATTGCTGCCTATGAATATCGTATTAACGACAGCACGTTATTTTTTGCAGATGCTCAAGTATTACGGGGGAACAATGCCAGTGACTCTGTTGGCGATCTTCAGGCATTTTCGAATATTGATGAAGCTGAGCTCACAAAAATATATGAAGTTTGGGTAGAGAAGTCATTTTATGAAGAAAGCCTGCGCTTCAAAATAGGTCAAGTCGATGCAAATAATGAATTCGCCTATGCTGAACATGCTGGAGAGTTTATTCAGTCGTCCATGGGTTTTAGCCCGACAGTTTCCTATTTCCCCACTTATCCAAGCCCCCGGCTATCGGTGAATGCGTTTTATAGCGCCACGCAAAATACACAGCTATCCATTGGGCATTACGCCAATCAAAATCGCAGCTTTAGTAACGGTTTCACCGTGGGGCAATGGACACAACATATAGACAACGTTACGGCTGCCATTGGCGGCTGGATTCAAACGGGCGACATTACGCCATTAGTAGATAATGAAGGTGACGAATCAACGCCTCCTCAGGATGCAAGCGGGCTTTTCGCCACCCTGTCTGGTGAGTTTAGCTCTGAACTGTTTGCAGCACAAAATGGTGGTTGGTTTTTGCAGTATGGGCGAAGTAGCGATACAACCAGTGAGATAGACACCCATATTGGCGCTGGACTAACGTGGTACAGTATAAATAATCGAAAAGACGACGTGTTAGGACTTGGCATATCTCATATTACCACCAGCCCCCTTGTAGCATCTCAATACAAGCGAGACGAAACAGCGATAGAGCTGTTTTATCGTTTTCAGTTAACAGATACCCTTGCGCTTAAACCAGACATACAGTTTATTGCAAACCCAGCCGCCGATAAGGAAGCAAAAGACGCCATTGTTTTAACAATGAGAGTGGAGTTTTCTATCTAAACAGTCTTCCTATCTAAACAAGCCTTCTATCTACTATCTACTATCTACTATCTACTATCTACTATCTACTATCTACTATCTAAACAAGCATCCTCTCAACGGAACATTTTAGCCATAGTTATGAGTTGCCAATCTGCTTTAAGATACTACCAAACGCTCTGCCACCGTTTTTTTGAATTTGCTTATCGAAATACAAACTGCCCAGTAAGAAAATAGTAATTTGCCCCTTCGAACGCCAAGTGACATGGGTTTTGCCGTCTTGTTCTTTAAGCGTAATCTCGCCTAACTGATGATCGTAAGGAAGAGGTTTAGACTTTATAACTTTGTAGCCAAGTTTATAAGGAGGCTCAAACGCGACAATTTCTTCATGTAGATTAGCGCCACCTGCGATAATTTCACGTACAGCACCTAACCCGTTTTTATCGTCTTTACCGTGCACAAGTAAGTGCGCTTCGTCCACACCTTTAAACTGCGCATAGTTTTCGTGATCGCTCAGCATCGCAAACACATCGTGGATAGGTTTATCGATAACTCTCTCTACATGAATTGAAAACATTAGATACCTATTAGAAAAAACGTGAGCCTATTGGTTGCTTGAATATAGAGCAATGTGTGAATAGCTCAAATAACCACTTTTTATCTGCAACTATAGGCAATTCGGCCATTACTAGAATAGAACTGTTTATAGGGAAGCTGTGCCTTTTCAACTAAACCTACAAAGCTAGCCTTGGTAAATATTATCCCAATACTCGTCCAATTCGTTAATGGCACTTTTTAACGGCTTTGCCGTGAAAAGCACGTTATTTTTATCTGCGAGCTTGGTTTCTACGAACTTTGTTGCTACGAGTCCTGTTTCTACTGGCTTTGTATCTACCAACTTCATTTTAACCAATTTATCGATAGCATCAGACACATCAAAGTCTAAGGTGCAATTGTGAGTGTGCTCAAACCAAGCTTCAATCTCTTTATCGAGTTCATCTGCGCTCATCCCTGCTCCTTCATGTTTTAATAAGAAGGTATAAGCCAATAAAGCTTCTTTACAGTCTTCCTCTTCTGCGGCATCTACCAGAGTGTGAAACACGCCAGCGTTGTTATCTAAATTCTTAAAATAAAGGTTGTCCGAAAGGGCTTTCATAAACCGTATTTTTCGATTTTTAAACTTCGTCCATTCTTTAAAGACAAAGCTACCGAACACTCCCATACCAATACCAAAGGTAATCAGGCTTTGCTTTGTAAGCTCTACCGACTCATCTTTAAGCCCTAACCAAAACGCTAAAAATGACGACAGCAGTAATATAGACGCCCCTAATTTCGTCACCAGCACAACAATGCCACCTACCGTTGCCGACGCCCCAATGATAAGTTTATCGAGCGGACGCATTTTCACTTCACTGTTTGGAAATAGCATTTCCAAATCTGCTTTGGGTACGTTTTGAAACAGCTTAATAATGGTGGCTCCAGGGGTGAAAGTGACAGGAAGCTGTTTTTTAGTGTCTTTCCGTTGCTCGAAGTAGTCTTTATCTTTAAAGGTAATATAAACCGCCACTCGCTCGTAGTTGGTAAACGATATCGATTTTTTACGTAACCCAAAGAACGTACGTAGCGTTTCTGTTTTAACCGATTCACCTCGACGATAAAACACGACTTCTTGAAAATCGTCAAAACTTACCGCCAAACGAACTTTAAACAGCGACTCTTCATGCAGCGCATCTTCTAAATCAGTATCGGTGACTTTTTCAAAGTTTGCAGAATCTAATAATGTGGAAAACTCACTGGCGAAGTCTTTTTGAACGGCCTTGCGTTCGCTATCTGTAATGTCTTTTAGCGTGCGGGTATCTTTGTTAGGGTCGAAAAGCGCGTAGCTGTTTTTCAAGCGCTCTAGCTGCTCGTGATACTGAAAGTGAATGCGGTTCACCAACAAATTGCAAAACACCTCAAAGGAGTTAGCAGTGCTATCAGCGTCAGCGGGTTCTTTGTTAATGAGGACATCGTTACACATGGAAACAACATCGGCTTTGCGAAAAGGTATAAATCGTTCTGAGGACATAACCGTTCTAACGTAGGTAATTCACTAACACTTGGCGCACCGTTTTTTATTTAGTCAGTAGCGTTATACAAGTGGCTAACGAAACAAGTTCATGTGCTCAGTAAACCATAAATAAGCGATAACACAATGCATCTAAAGGCTACATGCTCTGTACAGGTACGACTTAAGGCTCTTATTTGAATGAAGGCAATGGGGTATACTTACCAAATGAATTATCCCGTTCCCGCCAATCAGGTTGAAGTCCTGTTTGAAGTAAAGAAAAGCAAGTTTATTGCGATGGCATCATTTGCCAACTCTCGCGAGAGCGCAATGGCTGTGCTTGATGAAGTAAAGAAGCGCTACCCCGATGCACGACATCACTGCTGGGCCTATATTTTTGGTCCTCCAAGCTCTCCAGTAAGCGCTGCTATGGCCGATGATGGAGAGCCAAGTGGCACTGCCGGCAAACCTATTTTGAACGTGCTTCAGCATAAAGATATTGGCGATGTAATGATTGTAGTGACTCGTTACTTTGGCGGTGTAAAGCTAGGCGCTGGCGGACTCGTTCGCGCTTATTCTGCGTCGGCGCAGCAAGCCATTGAACAACTTACAGTACGAGAAGAAGTTACTCTTCATACGCTTACCGTTGATGTAGACTTTAAACACGAACAATTTGTTAGACATTTGGTTCAGCAAGCGTCGGGGAATATTGCCGACTGTCGCTATGCACAGCAGGTAAGTATCTGTCTCTTATACACATCTGACGCTGCCGACGATATGCAGTGTGTAGAT
>OJFL01000556.1_pt1 | contig 18650 bp, 10 predicted proteins | sample 1594131 | NCBI WGS metagenome assembly OJFL01 (sample SAMN05416782, study PRJEB24817) | seawater metagenome | isolation source: Sea water | place: Canada:Atlantic | collected 2013-07 | reverse complement strand
TTAACTTTTTAACCAATGTTTGTACATCTTCTTTAGAGTTTCCTTTGGTTACTTTAAGTTCTAATAAGATTACTAATTTCTCAGAAACATTCTTGGCAGCTTGCATGGCATTCAATTCTTTATCAAAAACAGCATTGTCAAAGAATTGAACTTCTCTACTTATTTTAAGCCCATCCCATTGATACGATATGTGAAACGGGAAACTTATTTTTTGCCCAGTGTATTTACCTGTGGCACTAAAGGTATTCCAGATATTGGTCCAAATAATTCCATTATTGTAAGTAGTTGTTTCTATTTCAGAACCGGTAGCATCTCCGTCTACATCTTCAAAGCTAATATCATCAAACATCTCAAACATTCCTTCAACACCAGCAATAAAACCTGCTTTGTCTTTTGAGTTGTTTCTAGCATCTACAAACGTCATGTCATCAGAGAATACCTCTTTCAGGTAGTCTATATTTTCTTCACTTACGTTTTTAAAAAGTGTTTTAATAATTTCAGAGCGTTCATCATTGGTAGTTACCGTACCGTTTGGGCTTTGGCAAGCATATACCACCACCAGTAATAATAAAAGTATTTTTTTCATATTTAGTTGTTTAGGACCACTAATATATAAAAAAACGATGAGTTAAAAGGGCTTGACTATAGGATGCTTCTATACCTCAAAGTAGGAGGAGGTATCTGGTTTATCTCTTCCAGGTACCACCGTATTTGTAGGTTGGGTTGTCTTTTTTAAGAGATACTAAGCACTCTTTACACACAAATACCCATTCTTTTGGGTGTTTGTATTGCACTCTATATAGGGTAGAAAAATCTATTTTGCAGACGTTACAGAGTTTGATACGTTGTGTCATTATTTAAATTCTTTACAGACTAGTAAACAACTTTTATTTTTTTTCGAATGTTAAATTTTTAACCCTACCAAAATCAAATTCAAAGCCTTTTACAACGCCATTATGTCTGATAAATCGTAAAATAGCGTTGCTGGAATTAAAAACATCAGTTTTATAAATCTGTAGTTCTTTTGTGTCGCTATTTGGAATTTTCACGTTCAATTTGTCCTTTCGATTTGAAACAGTAACAATCTTGTATTTTTTTCTTCCAGTAGGGTCCTCTTCCAGTATTGGTTTGGAAATTTCATTATCTTTTAGTGTTGCAATCTGGTTGTATACTTGTACATCAAAACTGGCTAGTGAAAAATGAGTATTTCCAGTTTCAGGATTTATCAAAGAACCTCCATTAGTACTAGTTATTTGATCATCTGAAAACTCACGTGCAGCATCTGAAAAACTAATTTCACCATCTGTAATTCGTTTACTTAGAAGATTCAAAGTGTTTTGTGCTTCATCTAAAGCAGCACTAGACACAATTGGCACAAGTAATATGTGTCTAACATCTATTAGTGCCCCTCTAATTTTATCTACTGTAACAATATGCCACCCATAATTTGTCTTGAAAGGTTGAGAAATTTCACCCTCTTTAAGTTGAAAAGCCTGTTTTCTAAATTCCTGTACCATTTTAGGTTGATTTTTATCTAACGTATAGCTACCACCTCGAGAGCTCGATTCAGGATCTTGTGAATATAGAATTGCTTTTGAGGAAAATGAAGAAGCATTTTTTAAAACATCATTACGAATTGTTTTAAGCTGTTCTATTGTTTCACTTTCTTCTTTATCGGTGGCCTTGGCTTGAATAACAATTTGTGCTATTTCTAATCCAGGTTCCGTAGATATTAAATAATCAACACCTAATTCTTCGCTGTAGAAATTCCCAGTATAATCTTGCAAGTTTACTGTTGAGATATTTATTTTTTCTTTCCTTTTACAGACGGTCTTATCACCATTCTGTATAACGGTAAGCTGTTGGGTTACATTATCTTTTAGTTCTGAGAATACAAACTGTAGGGAGTTATCATTTGATATTTCATAGGTATTACCAGTTGTGTTGATGATGTTGTATGAATTAGAATTCCAAGTTTGAAAGACGTGAAGAGAATCGTTTTTTATGCTTATTTCCAAATCTGCACCAGTTTGTATTTCGTATTTGCCAATTAGTTGAGTATTAATGTATTCTTGTGGTTTAATTTTAGTGTCTTTTAGGGATGTGTTGTTTTGTGTGTTTTCTGTAATTTCATCAAGTTTATAGTCTAAAATTAGATCAGCAATTTGCATGGCCTTACTTTCAGTATTTACACTGCTAAAATTACTCATCACTGCAATGGCTAAATCCTTATCAGGAAATTGTACGTAATGAGCTCTAAACCCTCCCCAAGACCCACCATGACCTATTGTTTTTAAATTTTTATAAACACCATGTGTTAGTCCTAAAGCATATTCAATAGTGTCACCAGTAGACAGCCTCCCTTTTGTAAGCATTTTATCTAAGAAGGAGCTATTTCCTACTTTGATGGACTTAAAATTTTCGTTCCATTTAAAGAAATCTTCAACCGTGGTATAAACCTGTCCATCACCACCGCCAAGAAAATCAAAATGGTGTTCTCTTTTATATTCATACCCTTGTTCTGAATAGCCGATAGCCCTATTTTTTACTACTTTAGTTCCGTCTTCATAAATGAAAGTGTTTCCCATCTGCAATGGATCAAATATATTTTTTTTTGCAAAATCTCCAATAGATTCGTCACTTACTCGTCTTATAATAATTGCCAAGGCTAGATACCCTGAATTACTATACATATATTCTGTTCCTGGAGTAAAATTCAGTTCTTTTTGGTTTGTTAAAATATCAAGCCCCATTTGTTCTGTAAAGTAATCATCAAATGAACGACCTGATAAAAACATTAATGTTAGGTAGTCTCTTAAACCACTTGTATGGTGAAGTAAATTTCTTATGGTGATTGTACCTTCTTTGAATTCAGAAATTTCAGGAATGTATTTACGTATATCATCGTCTAAAGACAATTTTCCACGATTTTCTAAAATAAGAATACAGGCTGCAGTAAATTGTTTTGAGACAGAACCAATATCAAAAACTGTCTCAGGACTTATTTTAATATCGTAATCTAGGTTTGCTATTCCATATCCTTTCTTAAAAAGTATTTCTCCATTGCTGTAAACACCCACAGCGCATCCTGGTGAATTGTTATATTCAGAAAAAATACTGTCAATTTTTGCTTCTAATTGTCCGAATACCATAGTGGTAGACAACATAAGTAATATGAATATTGTAGATAATTTCATTGGTACATCTATTATTTTAGTCAATGCTAAATTAAAAAAAAATATCCCCAAAAATTATAAGTTATTTCCAATAATAATTGTGGAGCAGAGGTGAGTTAAATCCAACTATTTTGGGGAGGATTGGAAGTGGATGCTCTAGACTTGTTTTAATTACTGTTCAATGGAATTTCTATCAACAGTAGTTTTGCACTATTTATTCTTCCAACATTATAAGTTTTTTGTTAAACAAGAACCTTATAAGCGAAATGCTAGCAAAGATAATAATGAAAAGAGCAGGAAAGCCTCCAAATAATGATAGAATTCTTATACCATCTAAGCCTTTCGTAGATAGCATGATATACGTTAAGCCTCCGATTACAAGTCCCCAAATAATTTTTGTAATGATTGAAGCTTCTTGGGTTGAATTAGTTTTTTCTTTTTCAGACATTGCACTCATGGCCGAAATATTAGAGTCTGCAGCGGTTACATAAGAAATGTAAATTAAAACCAATGTTATTGGAATTGTAATTTTGCTATATCCTATTTTATAAAGTAAGCCATACATTACAGATTCTTCTCCTTTTAATTGCATGGTTTCAAAAAGTAGGTTTTCACTAATAAAATTGGCATGAAGAGTAGCCCCACTAAAGATCGAAATCCAGGCAATAGCAAACAAGGCTGGTAGTATTAAGTTAAAATTAATATATTGTCTAACTGTGTATCCCTTTGATATTTTTCCTAGGAAGAGTGCTGCAATTGGCGCCCAAGCAAACCAATTTGCCCAATAAAAAACACTCCAATCATATCTCCAAGTTTGTGAAATTCCTGAACCAATATTTAGGCTTCTTTGAGGAAAAGTACCAATATATTCTAACATTCCAGAAAAAGCAATTTTCAAAATATCTAGCGGGTAGCTAACTAAGAAAATAAAAATTGCAAGAAGTATGAATCCAATAATATTAATTGTTGAGAGCCACTTTATGCCTTTTTGTAGACCACTTATTGCAGATAGAATAAAGCTTACAATAATAACAGCACCTACACAACCGATTACGAAATTTGATTTTGGGATGTCAAATATTTCATTAAGTCCTCCAATTATTGAATAAATACCTGCTCCAAGAGATGCAGACATCCCAAGTATAAGGCTGTATAGACAAATTACATCTATGACGCTTTCTAATGTTTTATTGGTGCCTCCTTGTTTAAATGGGAACAGCGAAGCCACGCTAAATTTTCTTTTTAAATTGTAGAAAGATAATGCAAAGACTAATCCTGCCAAACAATAGATTGCATATGGCGTAAAAGACCAATGCATAAACATAGTAGACATAGAAAAATTCATAGATTGACTAGAAACAGGACTCATTGATGAAATTGGTGGTTTTGCATAATGAAAAAGAGGTTCAGCACATCCCCAAAAGAGAATTCCTGTAGCAATAGTTGTACAGGTACTAACAGCAAACCATCTAGATTTACTTAATACAGGCACTGCATTTTTGCCACCAATCTTTACATTAGCAATAGGAGAAAAGTATGTGATTAGCAAAAGAACTAGAAAGAAAAAACTACTCCAAGAAAACAAAAAACCAACGTTTTCTAAAATTAAAGTATTCAATTTAGAAATGCTAGAAGAAAATAAGTCATTGTTAATTTGACTGAATAGAATTGTACAAAAAATAAGTATTATTGGAGGGTAGAAAACATTTTTTCTAAGGCTATTCATGCTAGTTTTATGATTTTTCACAGAGAACTACTTATTTCTAGTATAGCGCTCCATTTTATAGAAACATTCTTGTAGATAGCAGGAACTTTAATTCTCGTTTATAGTATAGGCCTAATATAACTAAAAAAATACCCCCAAAAATAAAAAGTTATTCTTTGGAATAATACCGTGAAGAGGCCACTGAAATATTAAAACATCAGTTTTTAATTAATTGTGAAGTTCTTTTTTATAGAACCCGTTTCATAAAATGGAAGTTTCATAAAATAGATTTGCTCATCTGGAATATCTATATGACATACTCAATATTTACGCATTTAATATATCCCTACTTCTGCTAAATGTGTAAAAAACACATCTTCTCCAGAATTATCATCATAGCCACTTGTAATTGTAACTTTAAAATACTGAATAGTTATTGGAGTCGTCAATTCTATATATTGCTTTGTAGTAATATCTTCCAATTTAAAATCACCAATACTTTTAAAATTTACACCATCTGTACTTGTTTTAATTGTAATGTCTTTTGGCCTGCCGTTGTATTTATCTGTTCTGTGCAAAAAGGTAAAACCCTTAATTATTTGATCAGTATTTAAGTTAACATTAAATGAATGTGGATAGCTAGGTTGTGAACCAGACCAAGCGGAGTGCCAATATGTTTCACTATTGATGTCAATTACATGTTTTGCACGGCCATTCTGTGAGCCTTGTTCAGAAGTTTCTTCTGAAGAAGATTCAGTAATCGTTCAGTTGTTGGTTTTATATTCTTTTATTTCAATCTTATCAATTATAAAATCCGATTCATTTTTATTATTCTTCACAAAACCAAACCAAGAATTGCCAGATTTAGATCCTATAAATGTTGCTGAGTATGTTTGTGTTTCTAACTGAGCTGCAATAATGCTTTCTGATACTATTTCAGTGCCATCTCCTATAGCAAATGAATAATCATTTGATTCAGTTTGATATATAAAAGTAACTGTGTATTTTTTTCCTGCTTTTAAACGTACATTTTGCGGAATGGTTTGAATCAAGAGGCCATGTACATTTTCATGTAATTTTAAAGACCATTTCCCCTCAATTACATCATCAACCTTTTTTCTATTCCAACCTTTTTGAGTGTAAGGAGAATGCAGTTCCGCTAAATGAATTCTTGGGTCGTTTGATCCTCCAGCAGAACCTTTAACAAATGGAAAAATTCCTGAGGGCACATGTTCAAAGTTTTCCGAAAAATAGAGGCTGTCTGCTTTTTTTGTTTGGGCAATAGCTTTTACTCTAATATTATCAAACCACACTTTACCGCTCCCTTTATCTACATTCAAAAATAATTCTACATCTTCATGATGCTCTTCTACATTAAAATGGACATACATTCTTTGCATGTTTGTACTATGTTTACTATCTGCGGAGATATAGTTTTCCCATAAAGAGTTGATTGCATATTTTGAGGTTACAGTATCTTTTGTTTTGACGGCTAAGGTTGCTTTTCTATTTTCTGCATTTACATAAACAGAAGCATAATAATGTCCTTTAGGCAGCCTTTTAATGGTTTGACTTACACGAACCTTTTCTCCTTTATCTATTGATAACTCGTATTGTCCATTTTCATTTCTTTTAACTGCTGCATGTGTTCCATTTAGCTTCCAACTATTTAAATTTCCACTATTAAAACCCATGTTTTTCACCAAAGAACCTTCTCCCCAAACCATAGTGTCTTTTTGCTGTTTCTTTTTAAAGATAACATAAGGTGTCTTCGCTTTGGCTGAAAGTTCAATTTGATTATTTACTATAGAAATATTTTCTTCGCTTACCTTTCCTAAATCTGTTAATTGATATACATAAACAGTAGAAACATTTTTCCATGAAGCAGGCATTTCCCAAGAAGATTTTCCCCCTTTATCATTCCAGTGATATAACTTTTCTTCGGTTTTAGGATTCCATGGTAATAAATACGTGTTTTCTTTTAGCAACACTTTGCCATTCTTTGTAATAATTCTTTTTCCGGATTTTGTAGATACTTTTACACCATCAGCAAAAGTGATGCTATTTTCTTCCCATTTTTCAATAGAAAAATGCTGTAAATATTTAGTAGGCAAGTTAATATCAAATGTTACCTCTATGCAATCATTATAATTAATTCTGCCCTGCCAACCTTCAAAATCTACCATTTCTGTGCCGCCTAATAATGGGTGTTTTGCAATCCAAGTATCTTTTTGATGATTTCTAATAAAACGAACAATTTTACTATTATACCCTTTAATCTTCTTTCCGCCGTATTTATAATCTACTGCCCAGTGATTCCAAATAGCGTCGTATTCATGATCTTGCGGAAACTCTGTTGTATAATATAATCCTAAAGAGTGAATTTCTCTTCCTAATTGTCTACTATCCCAGCTACCCTTTGCATACCATACATCTACATACAAAAAGTCTAAAGCTGGTACTTGATCTTTCAATGATTTTAATCTTCTAAGTCTATTACCAGAAATGCCATCATATCTTTTATCCATATAATAAGATTGATCTAACCAGTTCCAGCCTTTTCTTGTTTTATCTATTAATTTTTCATTAAAAGCTTGTGCTTCCGGATACGACTCTGTTGCGTTAACATGCACACCAATTGATGTATTGTATTTTTTAGCTGCATTTGCTAACACATTCATCTCTTCTGCTCCTCCTTGTCTATGCCCTATATCTCCATAATCTGGATGTTTAGAATCATGTCCTTCAGAACCATATCCTTTCAAAATAACATATTGTCCAAGCCCATCTGTATTTAGAAATATACGTTTGGTTTCTTCCAAAGATTTTATAAACGGATTGGTTGCTTGACTGCTAAAATTCATCGGAATTCTTTGCACAACCATGTTTGGAATTTTTTCGGAACCAATAGGTGTATTTAGAATATCTCTGTAAGCGATTGCAGCATCTTGCCAATCAACTAAATTATCGTTATTTACGTCATTAGTAAGCACAATTTTAAGTTCTGGTAAAGGACTTGGTTTTGTCATCCCTTTTGCTCTATAAATCCATGAACCACTCCATACTTTAGTAGTTTTAATTCTACCTTGTTTTGTTGTTTGCTTTTGTAAACGATTATTATCTTTCTTCTCTTCAACAGCATTAGACCAAATCGCTCCAGCTAATTTCTTTGTATTTACAATTGCATATAAATATCCTTTTGCAATACTATCTACTGGTGTTTTTTTAGTTATTTTTTGAAAGATATCTCCAGTTCCTTCAATAGCAGTAAACATTTTAGAACCCGAGAACTGCCCATCTATATCAGTGCTTTTTATGCTTAACAAACTATGATTAGGAAATTCAATAGTATGAACTTTAAAAACACCGTTCTCAGTTATTGTGTCAAATTTTAATGAAACTATATTTTTATGAACCAAAATATGAAGTTTTAATTCCAAATCTAATTCGGTAATTGTAAGCGTATAACGTATTTTACTGTTTTCTGTGTTAGAGCTAACTTTTGGCGAATAACTTTCACCATTAATAAGCATGGTGCTTACTTGATTTTCATTAGCAGATATAATTGCACCTGATGTATTCCACTGATAGTTTACAATTCTAGGAAATGTTTTATCTACAGTTACACTTAACTGATTTGAATTTAATTTAGTTGTTTTTTGTGCTTGTCCACTTAAAAAAATACAACAACATAAAATTAACGTATATAAGAATTTCATTGACTTCATTTATTCAGTTTTATTAATGACAGTTTACCATTATTTCTAGCAATAAAAACAGCTTTTGATGTTCCTATTTTTATAAAAACAGCGTTCTTTACGTCTCTATCTACCCACAAACCTGATATTTCTTTTGAGATAAATTTAAACAAACTATTTTGCTTTCTTTTAAGCAAGTAACCATAGTTATTACAAATAACAGCTTAATTCGCCAAAGTTGGTACTATAATCGAGATAATAAAAAAAACCTAACATTTATAGTATTATAAATGTTAGGTTTTTTTAAATTAATAGTGGAGACGTCGAGAATAACTGTTAGTTTTTCTCTAGCCTCCCGCTTAGGAAATGCCCTGGCACTGTCCTTACAGTCCAGAGGTCTTAAACTAAAAATCTGCTCAAGCAAGCTTGGCAGATTTTTTTGTTTAATCCCTGGTTGCGCCTAGTCGCTTCATCGTGGAGCCAAAGGGAGTAAAGTCGAACTATTTTAGTGCTGGTTTAGTTGTTTTAAGAAAAAATTATTCTTGGGAATAAAAAGTGGAGAGCAGGGGAGTGAATTCAAAGTGTTTTGGTAGAGGTAGGAGATATTATATTTTTAGCATATTTCAAAAAAAAAATAGTTTACTTTTTTTAATATTTATATCTTTAAAAACAACTAACAATTAACTTCAAATGAAACACTCACTATTTACATTTTTTTTTGATGACTAGTTTAATTGGCTATAGCCAATCTTATCTTGGATGGATTAATAAACAGGTGAATTTTAGAGAGGGACCTAGTACACAATATGCTATTATAAAATCGCTTAAACCTGGCACACAAATATTTATTGTTTCAACAAATGCCAAGAATAATTATTTTAACATTATTGATATAGAAACAAACAAGGCGTGTTATGTCCATAAATCATTCATTAAACTTGGAGATGTTGTCGAAAAAAATGAAAGTAGAATATTTACACCGAGTGGTGAATCTACTTCATACAAGCCTGATATTTAAATATATAACAAACAACACAAATTTAACACTAACACTCAAGCTAAATTCAGAATTATTTACCTTCAACCCAAATGAAAAACAGATAATATCACTATTACCCGGAAAATATAGCTACAGAGCATCAGCTCCTGTTGTTATTCCAAATATTGGAACAGAGAATATGGAAAGTAATATGAATTATAGCTGGCAATTTTATATCATAACTAAAAGAAGGTAAAAAGACATCAAGTAATCTTATTTTTTTATTTATTTTTAAAAAATAAAGAAATACAGAATTTTAAAACTTAAATATGAAATTAAACCATTACTTTCTATTAATATTATTATTCTCACAAAACTCTATTTCTCAAGTAAGAGAAATTTGTAAAGACACCATAGATGTCACATACCAAAATAACCAGATAGGTAAGTATATTGGGTGTTTAAATTATGAAGGAAAGAAAGAAGGGTATGGAACTCTTAAATCTCCAGATGGATTTATTTACAAAGGTGACTTTAAAAATAATAAAAAAGAAGGCCAAGGTAAACTCACTTATCCCGACGGATATATTTACAATGGAGGCTTTAAAAATAATAAAAAAGAAGGTCAAGGGAAACTTAGTTACCCAAGTGGAACTGGTTCTTACATTGGAGAATTCCAAAATAATATGTTTAATGGCATTGGAGTTGAAAACGTAATAGATGAAAAATATAGAAAAAAGTCCAAAGGAAAATTCCAAAATGATATCTTATTTGAGGGTGAAAAAACTATTTATTTCCCTAGCGGAAAAACACAGATTTATCTTATAAGTGAAGGTAGATCAGTTTCCATAAACCAATTTAAAGATGGAAATCTTGAATTTTCTGAAAAAGGTGAGTTTTTCCCAAATAATTCTCTGAAAGCAGGAACTCAAAAACAGTTTATAGATAATTATATTATTACCACCATTTTCAAAAACGGAATTGAAGTTTCTAGAACTACTAATATAGATAACTATTATGATCCTTCCGATATTATTGGAGCTTCAGAGTCTATTAGTTTAGATTTAATTTTTGATAAAAATGACAAAACAAAGTACATTAATATATACTTTGATAATTCAAAGGATAAACCATACAGATTTATTTTCGATACTGGTGCTGAGATGATGAGTATTGGTTTTAGAATGTTCAATGAACTTAAGGGAAATGGGCTAGTTTATGAAGACTTAGGTATCACAATCTCTACCATAGGTATTAGAGGTGAACCTACTGAAAATAAAGTTATCAAAATAACTCAATTAAAAATTGGAGATTATACACTTAAGAATGTAGTTGCACTTGTAAAAACTTTAGAAACAGCAAATAATAGTTTGATAGGAATTCAATTTTTAGAAAAATTTAGTGATGTTTACTGGTCGTTAAAACAAAATAAGTTGATTTTTTATAAATAAAAATTTCTAAAATTTAAAAAAAAGAAATACACTTATAGCGATTCAAAGCTCTTATATTAATGTCAAAATCATACGATATAGAAAATTCATGAACACCTCCAAGACTAATAGACTTAGAGGTGTTTATATCGTAAGAATATCCAAATCTATACCCTTTAGCTCTTAGTCCTATGAAAGTACTCAAAAAGCTAGACAAAGAATTAATACTTTTATCAGGAACTGTAAACATGGTCATGCCTAAAGAAAATTTGTCATCAAAAACGTATTGCAAACCTAAATCCAAACGACCATAAGTTCTCTGATTCATATAATTAGCAAGAACATATATTTTACTTTTACTTCCTAACCATGTTCCGTAATTTTGAAATACTGGTAAATTATATTTTGCGTGGATTGACATAAATATGTCTAATGGTATGTTGCCGCCTTCGGTAAGAGAAATGTTAGGCTTGTTTAAATGTCTTAATGTTAATCCAAACCAAGAATCTTTTTTATTAAAAATAACTGAGGAACTAAAATCAAAAAAAGATTTTTGAGAATTTAATAAAATTGGGTCTATTGAGGATGTATTTGTTGTATTGCTATTTAAGTTTATTTGATCTTCTAATAGAAGATTTTGAAAACCATAACTTTTCATTCCAAATCCTGAAGAAATACTTGGTCTGAAAAACCAAGAATTACCAATTTCAAAATCCATTGCAAAATTAAAACTCACTTGATTAAATGTATAGCCTGAGCCACTCTCCTTTTGATTTAAAAAACTAATACCAATCCCTGTTTTATAGCCCTCTAACCAAGTATCTACAAATGCAAAATTAGAAGAGGTTTTTAAAGAACTATTTCTCCATTGAGATTTAAAAACAGAACCTACCTTAGTACTCCTTATAGCACCTGTAAAAGAAGAATTTAATGTTTCTGGTACTAAGAAGTTTTGAGAAAAAATCACATCCTGAGAATAGCTTTGAAAAAAAGCAAGAAAAAACAAAAGAGATATAATATTCTTCATATTATTTTAATAGTGTTATTGATGTACTTTTTTTAATTTCTTGGCCAAAGAAAGTTATTCCATTAACATACATTATATAATTACCATTCTCAGCAGGTTTTTCGTTAATAAAACCATTCCATCCTTCCAATGAAGTACCTTCTTCCTCATAAACTAGTGTCCCCCAAGTATCATAAACTAACATTCTTATGGTTGTGAATCCTCTAAATGATGGTCTTACCACATCATTAATTCCATCTTCATTGGGTGAAAAAGCATTTGGAATAACTAATAAATATCCTTTTGTAACATTTATATCTTGTGTAATTTGATATGTACAACCATAATCATACTCTACAGTTAATGTAACTGTAAAAGTTCCAACTTGATCATAAGTATGTACTGCATCTACTGTATTTACTGTTGGACTTCCATCACCAAAATCCCAAGAAATATTGATGAAATTTCCAGTACTCAAATTAAAAAATTGTATCGAATCTTCTATAGATACAAAAGAATATTGACTCAATGATAGAGACTCATATGTAAATTCAGGAAACCCTACTTCAGGAACATCAACCTGAATTGAAACACTTTCCTGACAGCCTCTTCCATCTGTAACTGTTAATACATATGCTCCACTTTGGTTGGTAGTCATGATTTCATTATTACTGCCTGATATCACCCCTGAAGACCAACTGTAGGTGTAAGGTAAAAATCCTCCTGTAACATTTGGTATATTCTGTACATTGATTGTATTTGAATTACAATCTGGTATCACAGTTTCCTCCATAGATATAATTATTGGTTCTTGTCTAAAAATAGTATACTCTCTATTTATTATACATCCTCTACTATCTTTGATTTCTACAGAATAATCACCTGACGGGATATTAAATATATCTTCTAAAGTTTGACCTGTATTCCACAAAAATGTGTAGGGTAGTGTTCCTCCAGAAACATCAAGTTCTATGCTTCCACTGTTGGTCACATGACAATCTATTGCATCATTTACAACGCTAGTTACAGCCAATTCTGGTGGATTAGTAATGATAAAAGTTTCTTCTATCGGACATTGATTTGTATCACTATCTATAATTATAACTGTATAAGAACCTGAACTTAAATTGTTTCTTTGGACACCTGCACTTGGATCATCACTCCATAAAACTGTGATTGGAGCAATCCCACCTGTTAAATTTAAATCTATAGAGGCATCATTTGCATCATTACAAGATATTTGACTCACAATAGGTGCAATAAAGAATATGGGTTGTTCTATAGTGATAGTAACATTTGCTTCACATAGATTTTGATCAACTATCGATGCTATATAATTTCCAGCAGATAAATTTGATTGAGAAAAACCGTTCCCAAAATTACTCCATGATATTTGATATGGTGGTTCCCCCCCATTTACCGTTACATCAATTGATCCATCTGCAGCTCCATAACAAGTTACGTCTGTTTTTATGTAATTTATTTCTATTGCTGTAGGTTGTGTTAGTTCAATATCTGTTTGCTGAATACAACCCAAATCATCTGTAATTTCAATTGTATATATCCCTGCAAATAAATTTGAAATATTTTGAGAATTACTAGTAAAACCATTGGGACCGTTCCAGTTATAAACGTAATCAAATATACCAGAAGAGACCTCAATTGGAATTCCACCAGTTACATTTATTTCTATTGCTCCTGTAGCGTCACCAAAGCAAAGAATATCATTTTTTGAAACAGTATTAATTACAATAATGTCGGGTTCAGTTAGTATATAGGTCTGATTTATTACACATAGCTTATCATCAACTACCTCTAGGCTATAAGTTCCTGCTGTTAAACCACTTTGACTAGGACTTCCTTGAACAACTCCATCTCCTGTCCAATTATAGGTATAAGGCGCTGTTCCTCCTATAATATTTACTTCTATAGTCCCGTCATTTCCATCAAAACATGAAATGTTTTTCTCTACATCAGTTGTTATTGTTAATAAATCTGGTTGTGAAACGGTATATTGTTCAATAACAAAAACACCATTGCTATCCTCGACTCTTAAGGTATAATCTCCTGCCAGTAAATTTGTAATAGTACTAGCTGTTGAAGTAAATGAGTTGGGCCCTGTCCATGAAATTAAATAGGGAGGTCCACTTGAAAAAGGGACACCACCGGTAATATCTGTATCTATAACTCCATCATTTGAATCAAAACAAGAATTATTTGTTATAAGAGCATTAGATATGATTGAAGGGTTAACGATCACTTTCAATATAAAAGGGTCTCCTGAACATCTTGGTGTTGCAGGAGTTATTACATAAGTTTCTGTTACCGGTTCAGGTGGTGAACTAATATTTTCTAAGGTTTGACTGATGTTTGTTTGAGGTGAACTTTCGGAAGAAGAACCTAGTATAGTACCTGGGTTTGAACTAGTTGGTGAAGGCCAGGTGTAAGTGTTACCTGTTGGTACAATATTGCCTGCAACTGAACTTGGATCGAATAAAAAAGTTTCTTCACTATATATTGTAATTTCTGCAGTATCTATTACTGGAATTTCATTGACTACCACAGAGGCTACCTCAGAACTAATAAGATCACATCCACCATCAAAAGAAATCAACACATAATAATAAAATACTCCGACAATATTTGTTGGTGGATCATAGGTACTTGTTGTTGCTCCTGGAATGAGTGTTCCTGTTGTATTGTTATTTGTTGTATTAGAATACCATTGGTATGTTGGTACACCTACGCCATTTTGAGTAACAACAGCTAATTGGGTTGCTACACCATCTAAACAAATATCTGAAGATGCAGGTTGGCTAGTAATGATTGGTCCGGGTGTAATTATTACTTCCGAAGTATTACTTACCACCTCACAACCTGATTCAGATTGCATGACTACAACATAGTAATATAAAGTTCCTTCAGTTGTATTATCTGGAGTAAGGGTATTGGTATTAGCACCAGCAATAGGTGCTCCTCCAGAGTTTGAGTTGTTTGTATTAGAATACCACTGATAATCAAAGTTACTTGAAGCGATTCCTCCTGAAACAGTTATGATTAAATCTTGTAAGCTTGCGTTTTGACAAATTTCTTGGGTCGCAATTGCTTGAGAATCTATCACTGGGTCAGCAACAACCTCTACAGTAAACACATTACTAACTGCAATATCACAGCCAACACCATTTTGGGTTGCTTCTACATAGTAATAGAATGTCGAAACAGTAGATAAAACTCCTGGGTTGTAGGTACTTGCTGTGGCACCACTAATAAGCGATCCACCAGTATTTAAGGCTGTCGTATTTGAATACCATTGGTAGCTTGGTGCTCCAACTCCTCCTGTTAAAGTAATCTCAAAATCTAAAGGTGAACCATCCAAACAAATTAGTTGTATGGGATTATTGACTACTGCTTCAGGCTCTTGTGCAATAGTTACAATTGCGACGTCAGAACTAATAAGATCACATCCACCATCAAAAGAAATCAACACATAATAATAAAATACTCCGACAATATTTGTTGGTGGATCATAGGTACTTGTTGTTGCTCCTGGAATGAGTGTTCCTGTTGTATTGTTATTTGTTGTATTAGAATACCATTGGTATGTTGGTACACCTACGCCATTTTGAGTAACAACAGCTAATTGGGTTGCTACACCATCTAAACAAATATCTGAAGATGCAGGTTGGCTAGTAATGATTGGTGTTGGATTAACGATTACTGTTAAAACTTCTACAGATTCACCTACACAATTATTTAAAACAGGTGTAACAGTAAAAACAACATTTCCAGGAGTATTTCCACTATTAATTAGAGTTTGACTTGGGATTTCTGAAGTTGAACCACTAGAAATAAATCCTGAAATATCAGTATTAATAGGAACTGTAGTTGCAGTCCATAAATATGTTGTGTTAGAATTACTTGAAGTTAAAGGTATTGAAATGGTGCTTTGATTGGAACAAATTTCTTGGGTGGTTATTAAATTTGTTACTACTGGTTTTTCTAAGACTTCAAATATTTGAGTTGCAGTATTTGAGGTGCCACAATCATTAGTTACTTCTAGGGTTATAGTATAAATTCCTGGAATGTCATATGAAATGTTTTCTGGGTTTTCTAATGAAGAAGATGAAGGTGTGCCTCCGGGAAACATCCAGTTGTAGGAAACTCCTGCTTGATTATCTGTACAATTTTCGATTATTGCAGTTGGGTTTATTAGGCCTGGTTGACAGAAATCGTCAATTGGATTAATACTAATAGTTGGAGGTTTTTTTACAGTAATAATTTTCTGTGAAGAAAAATTACCACAACCTGTTGTTACATTTTGAGTAACTGTATAAATTCCTGGATTGTTAAAAAGAAACTGAGGATTTTCAGAATTTGCATCTGTACCATTTGTAAATTCCCAATCACTAAGTGTATTACAGTTTATATCTTCAAAGGCAACTGTCCAATTATAATTTGGAACGCTACATAATTGACTAACATCGATTGTATTTTGTGCAGCAACTGGAAAGGGTACACAACCCTCTTCAGAGGCTAAAGTAAATGAGGCTGTAATTTCGGGTTCTATACAAATCGTTTCTGAATATGTATCAGTCGGACAATCTCCTATCACAGATAATATTACGGTATAATTTCCAGGTTGAGTGTATGTATGACTTTGGTCGTCAGCAGTAGAGCCAGGAGGGAAATTTTGAACATTTCCGTCACCCCAATCCCAACTAAATCTTGCACTTTCAATACAATCTACATTATCACCTATAATGCTTTGATTATCAAATTGAAGAGGAACGTTTACACAACCAATTGGGTCTACCTCAAAAAGAGGTACTGATGGTTCCAATACAACCACATTATTTGCTGTTGAAATTTTATTATTACAAGCATTTGTTATTGTTAGTTTAACAATAAACTCACCATTTACTTCAGAACAGCTTCCAGAGTTGTAAACGTGTGGTGTTAAAAAAATGGAAGACATCGAAGGATCAGTCGCGTCATAACTCGGGGAGCTCTCTAATTCTACTTGAGTGTAACTTTCAATAGTTCCATCTCCAAAATCTAATTCATATATCGTTTCTTCTGAATTTTCACCCCAACCAACAATTCCAAAATCTAGTTGTTCTGTTGGATAACAGATGCCAGATGTATTTGGAGGGCTTTGCAATCCTCCTCCTGGATCGTTTCCATAGATCACCTCAAATTCAACTTCGTTAGAACATCCACTGCTATTTATTGCAGAAATCACAACAGTAAAAACACCTATTTCAAATGTATGTGAAATTCCATTCGCATTCGCTGGGAAATCAGCTCCAATTAGAGTCTCTGAAGAGCCATCACCCCAATCAAATGTATAAGAGGTAATATCTGAACTACTTTGAGAACTATTAAAAAACTCAACATCAAATCCATCTCCTTGAGCAGCACAGTTTTTAAGACTCCCTCCAGAAAAAAAGCTAATATTAGGTATGTTTTGGACACCTACCATCTCTGAAACTGAAGTAGTACAAGTGTTGTCATCAGTTACTGATAGTGTTACCGAGAAATTTTGTAAACCAATACCTGTAGTGTTATATGTATGACTAGGGTTTTCATCTGTTGAAGTATTCCCATCACCAAAATTCCAAGTGTAAGAAAAGGGGCCATCACCACTAACTGATGATGTAAAATCAATTGTTTCATTTGAACACGCTCCATCATTTGTAAAAGTAAAAGATATTGAAGGTGGGCTTGTTACTGTAATTACTATTTCTTCGTCTACATCTTCGATCGTTCCATCACTGTCCTCAACCTTAACTAAGGTGTATGTATAAGTTCCTGAAGAAGTTGGCGAAAAGTTTAAAGAGACAGCGTTTTCACTTCCTGTGGTTGAGATTTCTAGCTCAGAACCAGCATTAATTGTGTATGTAAAAATGTAATTTGGGGCTCCTTCTGAGCCTTCAAAAGTGATCGTTGTTTCTTCTCCAAAGCAAAGCTCTTCATCATCAGTAACTATTGACGCAGTTAATACTAAAGTTGACTTTTTTAGATTTTTTTTTATTTCTGTGTAGTTTAAAGCTGCATCAGAATTAAATATAAAAAATACAATAAATAGTACTGCGTATATTTTATACTTTAGAGATATCTTCACTATTTTTTAATAGTGAAGATAAAAAAAAAAAGGCTAATAAAAATCCTTTATTATCATAAAATAGTACAAAATCACAATCCATCGTTTCCATAACAAAACCAATAGGCCACTTGGTTATCATATGCAAGATTTTCAAAGTAACTAATGCTTGAAATTCATTTAGGTTAATTAGGCTAAATTAAATATACTACACCAAGACACAAAGGGCTACCCCTACACCACATTTTACTCGCCTAAACAAAACAGGGGGTTAACAAAAACGTTAGACCCTTGTTTATTTGGGGTTACAGAGGTTTTAGAGGTGTAATAACATGGGATAAGGTGTTTTCTGTCAATCCCCAAAAATAGTGAAATTCATAGCTCACCATAAAACAGTAGTGTGTTATTCAATTAGATTAAAAAAGTTTTAGGTTTTTTTTACTCAGGTCATTATGAATAGCCTAGGTAATTTAGTGGAGACGCCGAGAATAACCCTTGGTTTTTCTCTAGCCTCCCGCTTAGGAAATGCCCTGGCACTGTCCTTACAGTCCAG
>OJFL01000554.1_pt1 | contig 18707 bp, 18 predicted proteins | sample 1594131 | NCBI WGS metagenome assembly OJFL01 (sample SAMN05416782, study PRJEB24817) | seawater metagenome | isolation source: Sea water | place: Canada:Atlantic | collected 2013-07 | reverse complement strand
CGAGATTTCTGCCTGTCTCGTGGGCTCGGAGATGTGTATAAGAGACAGTTTCATACACTTTTTAAGCAACAGGACACCCGATAAATTATGAGTGCACTGATTCACCACTTTGTCGTTCACCGTTTAATCGTCAATAAAGAAGAGAAAATAGAGGCGGTCCCCAGAGATAAATGTCTCGCGGTTACCCCTGAAATTGAGTCTTTGGCTCACCAAATAAATCACAGTTTTAATGCTAAGCCGGGTAAAGGCGTAGGGCATTTTGTATCTGAAGCGCCAAGCATCTCAAGTGTCCAACCTTCAGATGACGGCGAGAAGACTGAATCGAGTGATGGTCAAAGTGACACTCCTTCTACACACGATGTTTCCGGTTTTGCTGAGGGCCTTAAGAAATACCTGTCAGCACATAAGGCTGGGGGCGACAATGTGGAAAATGCATTCCATGATTTCTCGCTAGACGCCACCAATCGCTTAGTTAAAACCTTAGTCGATACAGGAACGGTAGAGACGGGTTTTCTTATATTCTGTCAATATGAGTTCCTAGCAACCCAATACCTTATGATTGCATTGCTGAATACTCGTTCTCACGTTGAAGTAACTAACTCTCTCGACTTGTCGTCACGAGAGCATCTCGACTTAGCAAAAATGCAGCTTGCTGTTCGCTTTGACCTAACGCAGTTGGACGTACAGCCAGAACAACAGCGTTACGTAAGCTTCATTAAAGGAAGAATGGGCCGGAAAGTCTCAGATTTCTTCATGCAATTTGTGGGTTGCGAAGAACTTGTAGATGTAAAACAGCAAAATAAACAGCTCATTTCCTCTGTAGATGCCTACTTGGCTAGTGAGTCCCTCGATCCACAAGAGCAGCATCAACACCGTGAAGAAGTGAAAAATTATTTTAAAGAAAAAATTGATGCCGGAGAAACACTTTCCGTGGACGAGTTAGCTAACCGTTTACCGAGCAATGATGAGACAAAGAACAATTTTGCGGCATTCACAGACTCTTTGGAAAATCCGTTAGAGAAAGAGATTCAACCGGATCCCGCGGCATTAAAACAGCTAGCAAAATTTACCGGCCAAGGTGGTGGCGTATCGGTAAGCTTTGAAAGAAAGCTCATGGGCGATAGAGTTTTTTACGATCCAGCTACGGATACACTTACCATTCGCGGTATTCCACCGAACTTAAAAGACCAGTTGAATCGCCAATCCTCAATGGACTAAAGACTGCGTTTCATTAATAAAAAAAGTATACTAACGACAGAATATAAACTCGATCAAAGGGTGTTATGCAATTATTTGTAAATGATTTGACGGTGATGGACTTCTCTTACCTTTGCCCAAAACGCGGTATGGTGGGAGAAAGTTGGATTGTCGATGTAGTCCTAGACGGCGAACTGAACGAAGAAAGTATGGTTCAAGATTTTGGGCATGTGAAAAAAAATCTTAAAAGATTGATAGATGAATATGTCGATCATAAGCTTCTTGTACCCGCAGAGTACCGGGGTTCTGAGGTTATTCACGACGAAGACAGTGAACAAGTTGAAGTGCGTTTTACTCGTGAAAACGGCGAGAAAATAATGCTTTACTGCCCAGCAGAAGCTTACGCCATTCTCTATTCCGACGTAATCACCATGGAATCTGTGGGGGTGTATTTAAAAGAGGTGCTCGCTACCCACCTGCCTGAAAATGTAGACAACCTAACGCTTCATTTGAGAACAGAGGTCATTGAATCTCCTTTTTATCACTATACCCACGGTCTTAAAAAACACGACGGCAATTGTCAGCGTATTGCCCACGGTCATCGTTCTCGAATTGATATTTATATTAATGGCGAAATTTGCGAAGAAAGTCAGCGCTATTGGGCTGACCACTGGGAAGACATTTATGTGGCGACCCTTGAGGATGAAATCCGTTATAGCGAGAGAAAACTTTCTGGTAGCGTTGATGTGCCAGAAGACTACTATTGCTTTGCTTATGAAGCTTCTCAAGGCTATTTCGAGCTAGTTATCCCTAAATCGATATGCGAAGTCATCGAAACCGACTCGACAGTAGAGTGTTTAGCACAATACTTATTGCAAGAACAAAAGAAAAAATCACCTAATGGCGAGTGCCGAGTCATTGCTTATGAGGGCGTAGGAAAAGGCGCTATTGTAAGTGGTTAAAGCTGTTAAAAGTTACTCGTTACTTATTACTTATTTTGGTTACGCGTAACTTTTTAACGCTTTGAAAAGTTTACGTATTTTCGTTTCAAGGTAAAAGTTATAGTAGGGATGCGAGATGTTGAATATGATGGTCAATAATTCTTTTATACCGTGCATTTTTTTCAAAAATGCACAGTTTAGCGGTGTTCTAGGGTCGTTAGCTGCCGCTATGCTACTTAGCGTAGTTACGATATGCGATGCATCCGCTAGCCAATTAGTCGATGAGAACGCCCCTGATTCAACACAGGCCACCTCACCACTCAAATTAAATGGCAAGTTCATCCAAGGTGCGCTTCTGAGAGGTGAGGTTCCCAAGGGTTCTACCGTACTGCTTAATGAGCAACCCGTCGCTGTGAATAAAGATGGAAAGTTTGTTGTTGGATTTGCAAGGGATGCACAATTAAACCACGTGCTAACGGTAAAGGCCGCCAAAGGCAGTGTAATAACACGCGAAATAACATTGGAAGAGCGGGAATATGACATTCAGCGAATCGACGGTCTAGAGTCAAAAATGGTCACCCCTCCGGCATCAGTCACTGCGCGTATTAATCAAGACAATCGCAATGTAGCAAAGGCGCGAAATGACAGTAGCGATTTAGATGCTCTATTTACGCGCTTTGAATGGCCCGCAAAGGGCCCGATAACAGGCGTTTACGGTAGTCAGCGTATATTAAATGGCGTGCCGAAATGGCCTCACTATGGAGTTGATGTAGGTGCGCCCACGGGAACACCGGTTTTTGCACCTGTTGATGGTGTGGTAACGCTAGCCGATGATTTATATTATTCAGGGAATACGCTGATCCTAGACCATGGCATGCAAGTGTTCTCGACCTTCCTCCACCTCGACACCATGACGGTTAACGTGGGTGATTATGTTAAGAAAGGGGAGCAAATAGGCACCATAGGTGCAACGGGACGAGCGACAGGCCCGCATCTAGATTGGAGGATTAATCTGGGGAAAATGCGCTTAGACCCGCAAACGGTAGTTTCTGGAAACCCAGACGATTAACCGTTCAGTGCAATTGCGCCTTTAGCATAAAAGGCGCAAAACAAGGCTAAATACATTTAAACACAGCTAAACACAGTTAAACATTGAAAACGCTGCTAAGCCCTGCCTAACCACTTCTCAAATTTATCAGCGTCATTAATATTGAAAAACGCCATGTCTTCTCGTGCGTCCATTAGCGGTAAGTCAAGATGAATAAGTTTTCCGTCTCTTATTACAGCAACAGATACACTGGCATTTTCACTGGTATCTAAAAGCCGTTGAACCTTACTCTGATTGACCACATGTCCGTCTATTGCAATAACGGTGTCATTGAGCAGAATACCGGCCTTCATTGCGGCTAACCCTTCGAATACTTGTACAACGGTTAAACCCAATGAAGCAGGTTTTAGCGTTGCACCAAATTGACGTTTTATTGGTGTCTGAGCGGTTAAACCACCTTTATCGTCTTGGGATACTTTTGCCCGAGTGTGCAGCGAAATACCTATAGCCGCGATCAATTTATCAAGTTCAACATCATTTGTATGATAAACAACGTTATTTAAATAATCACTTACGTCAATATTGAGGTAAATGAGGCAAAGGCGATGGACTACGTTATCGGGCGTACCGGTTTCATCCTTACCGTAATGCTCCCATAAAAGCCGCATTAGGTCGTCCAAACACACGGTGTTGTTAGAGCGTTCCCGCAATATCAAATCTAGACCAAACGCAATAATGCCGCCTTTCGTGTAATAACTAACAATATTATTTGTTGCACTAGCATCCTGTTTGTAAAACTTAGTCCAAGCGTCAAAGCTACTTTCTGCTGCGCTCTGCTTGTGCCTGCCAGCATTTTGTAGAAGTCGACTCACGTTCTGCGCTACGATATCGAGATATTTCTGCGCCGGCACAGTGCCTACCCGGGCAAGCGTTACGTCGTCGTAAAAACTGGTAAAGCCCTCATATATCCATAATTGATTCGTATAATTTTCTTGAGCTAAATTCGGATTTACCATTACATCAGGCTTGATTCGCTTTACGTGCCAAGTATGAAAAAATTCATGGCTGCATAGACTCAAAAAGGTAATATAACTATCAGTCATTTCAGCGCTATCACCTACTAAAGGTAGATCGAACCTAGGGTAAAGAAGGGCTGTTGAGTGCTTATGCTCTAAACCACCAAACCCATTGTCTGCAAGCAGTGTCATAAACAGATAATTTTTGACCGGGTAGGGCTGGCCGAATAGATCTAAGTGGTGTTGGCATATTGGGGCAAGATCCTTTGCAATCCTTGGGTAATCAATATTGTTTTTACCAGAAAACAGCAGCGTAAAGTTTACTCCATTTACCTCAAACTCATGAGTATCTGCTATGCCTATAAAAATAGGGTGGTCGATAAAATCTGCGTAACAAGGTGCTTGATAGCTCCATTTACGCTCGCTACCGCCACTTTCTAACGCAGACGATACTCTCGCTTCCATTGATGTGTAAGCACGCCATTGAGAAATGGATTCGTCAGCGAAGGGTAAGGATACGTCGAGTTGATGTTCGGTATTTACAAAGCCCTCAACTTCTAGAAACGCACTGGTACCATTGATAAAAGCGTACTCATGATTGATAAAAGCAGAGCGTATTGAAAGATCATTTGCATAAATCGTATAGTCTATTAAGCAAGCCTTTCCGTTAGTGTGTAATGTCCATGTTTGCTTGTCCACTTTTTCTATAGTGAGTGGTGATGCGCTGGTTGCTTCTCGTGCCGATAGCGAAACAATATTTTTTGCAAAGTCACGCACCATATAGCTTCCTGGTATCCAACTTGGCAAAGACAGCGTAAGCGTTTCTGAATGATGCGCGGGCACGTTCAAACTCACTTTGAATTGGTGAGCCTGCCATTGAGAAAGGCAAAGCGTGTATTTTAGTATATCGTTCGGCATAAAATTCTCAATTTATTCACATAGTTGCGCTCAAGTGTACTATAACTAAGACAACAATGGTGTCGTTTATCTTGCAAATAGGGCGTTGGCAAGACTTACTATATCTCAACGTAACACCTTTTTAGGGCAACATTGATTGGCTGTAAATGAAAAAATTGGGTTAATTGTAAATATAATAGGGCTACTTAGAAAAGCGTACGTATGATTGAAGAGAATAAAATTAGCCTAGAGGATTTTGAGGCGCTAGAAGCGTTGAGGCCAGGCGGTATTGTTGATTTAGAAATAACTATGCCCGCGGCTTCAAAAAGGGTAAAAACCGAGTATTTAGGAATGCATGCTAACGATTGTATGATGTTTCACATTCCTACATCGTCAAAATGGATTACCGTACGGGACGCGTTAACCGTAGATAATACCATTGTTGTGCGCTCCATCGTTGAAGGCAATACGGGACAGGTTATTGCCTATCGTGTCAAAGTTTTAAAACTTTTGGCCAATCCTTCGGGTATATTAATTACTAGTTTCCCAAGGCGCGTTGAACGCATTGGTCTTCGAGCGTCAAAACGTTCTCAACCCGGTGTGGCGATTGAAATCAAATCTGATGTTTATGAATGTAAAGAGAACGCACACGGCATCATCGTAGATTTATCAAAACAAGGTTGTAAAGTAGGGCTTCAAATAAAGCCTAACTATCCGGTTTTAATTGATGGTACCGAGGTGACGTTAATTTATATGCTCGATGGCAAACCTGTTGAAATAAAGGCGGTCATAAAAAACCATAAATTAGACAACAAAGTGGTTTATTACGGAATGAAGTTCTCGACAGACGATGCAATGATAGGAGAGTTACTCGCGCGGCATACTCTGATATCTTAGCTTCTAGTGTGTTGTGTAGATATATAGTTTTTGCTAATGAATAATAAAAGGTAACGGCAAATGAGAAGTATTGAAAGGCTACTTTTACAGTACGGTGAAAGTCACCAAAATAAAGTTAATGTGCTTATTCACGCCATTGCGGTACCCAGTATCTACTTGGTTACCCTTGGACTATTGTGGAGTATCCCCACTCCCGAGTTCATTTCTCACTTCAATATCACATGGGCCCACATAATCGCCATCCCGATATTGTATTATTATTTTCTACTCTCTGGTCCGATAGGCGCAGCTATGACCCTGTTGACTATTGTTTGTTTTGGCGTCGTCAACTTGTTGGTTTATTTCAATATATCTGTATGGAAATTTAGTCTTGTATTATTTGTGGCCATGTGGATTTTGCAGTTTGTTGGCCATCAAATTGAAGGAAAAAAGCCTTCGTTTCTCGAAGATCTTCGCTTTCTTCTGGTGGGCCCAGCATGGTGGTGGGTACATTGGCTTAAGCGCATGAATATTAGTTATTAATACAGGTTGTGATATTTAAAGATTACCTGCGACCAGACGCACTACCAACACGACCAAGACGCTTGGGTCGTTTAATTCCAAGCGTATAATTTGGGTTTAAGCTAAAACATTGGTGAATATAAGTTGGTGTTAGTTTGAGTCGCTTTCAGCGTGTAATAGAAAGTAATGAGCGTTTATTCTGGACTTTGCACAGCGCAGGCTGGGCTGGTTTTGCTCTCATTTACTACATAGGGTCATTTCTGCATGATGTAAGGCCGATATGGGTTTTCATCATCATGTTAAATGCCTATGCAGGTTGGTTACTGACGATACCGCTGCGCTACGTTTATCGCTGGGCTCGTAAACGTTCTGTGTTGAATATGATCCTCATAGTGATCGCGTCATGCTACGTTGTCGCGCTAGTATGGGCGGTAGTAAAAAATATTAACTACTGGGAAATATATAAGCACGGTTACCGACCAGACGAATGGTACATGTATTTTACCAACACGATTAATTCCCTAATTATGGTGGGATGCTGGAGCGGCGTTTATTTTGGCATTAAAAACTTTCAGATGCTGCAGAAAGAAAAGCAGAATGCCCTTAAAGCAAGCACTATGGCGCACCAAGCGCATATAAAAATGCTGCGCTACCAATTAAATCCTCACTTTCTTTTCAATACGTTAAACGCGATATCTACGCTGATACTATTGAAAGAAAATGATACCGCAGAAGCAATGGTCTCTAAATTGAGCAACTTCTTACGCTATTCTCTTGATAATGATCCTATTAAACGCGTCCCCCTTGGACAAGAAATTAAGGCCCTCCGTCTTTATCTTGAGATAGAGAAGGTGAGATTTGATGATCGGTTAGAAGTTGTGTGGGACATTGATAGTAAATGCGAGTCGGCGCTGGTACCAAGCATGATTTTACAGCCCATTATTGAAAACGCTATTAAGCACGCCATTTCAAAAATGGAAAACGGCGGTCAAATAGCCATCACAGCGCGCACATTTGGCAACGATTTGTTATTGGACGTGGCGGATAATGGCCCAGGAGCCGACATTAAAGATGGCCAACTCAGCAGAAAAAATGGGGTGGGGCTTGTTAATATAAAAGAGCGCCTTCAATCGCTTTACCAACGCAACTTTGCATTTTCTATTGAGCATAACCAGCCCTCAGGGGTTAGAGTTAGAATTCGTATTCCCTACGAAGTAAAGGACGTATGAAATGACCAACCAAATGATTAAAACCATAGTAGTGGATGATGAGCCTCTAGCTCGCAGGGGACTTCGAGCTAGGCTAGAGCGACACAAAGACGTACAGGTAGTGGCAGAATGCCAGAATGGCCTTGAAGCGGTGAGTAGTATTTCGCAACACCGTCCAGATTTGGTGTTTCTAGATATCCAAATGCCAGGTCTAAACGGATTTCAGGTTATTCATAAACTTCGAGAGTTGAAGCAACCTATTCCAATGATTGTTTTCGTTACTGCCTACGACAGTTATGCTATTAAAGCGTTTGACGTTCACGCGTTAGATTATCTATTAAAGCCTGCCGACGATGAAAGATTAGCAGCGGCGCTTGATAAGGTGCGTGACTATACCTCAACCGCTCACCAAGATGAGCAATCGCAAAAACTGGTAAGCCTGGTTGCAGAACTCACCGGTGACGATTGTGAGGAAATATTGCGAAAGCTTGCAAATGGTGAGCCTGTTGAGACAAATCCCTATCCGGATGTTCTAGCGATAAAAGATGGGTCTGAAGTTACCCGTGTTAACGTTCAAGATATTCAATGGATTGATGCGGCAGGTGACTACATGTGCGTTCATGCTCTAGATGGCATGCATATAATGCGAAAGACGATGAAGGAACTAGAGCAAGAGCTTAACCCACAGTTTTTTGTGCGAGTGCATCGTTCAGCCATAGCAAACATTCGATATGTGAAGAAGCTCGTAAGCCATATAAGCGGTGAATACCACTTAATCTTACAGAACGATACAGAGCTTAAAGTAAGTCGCAGCCATAGAGACAAAGTAAAAGCAGCGATGAAAATGTAATAAGGCAGCTGTTTTAATTCAGTGTAGTTATTCAGTGTTGCAATCCAGCACTTTGATCACGTCGAGTTTTTAATAGAAATGATCAAAGTGCCTCATCATATGCAGCACAATAGACGCCCCTCGTTATTAGGGGTTTGCCACATCTATTTTCCGCTATTTTTCCCTGCTATTTTTCTTTTTGGGCCGTTTACTAGCAATCATATCGTTCGTTCATTATTGTCTTCATCAACGCAACCTGTGCACTATTTAACGGCTTACTATCACTTGTTTTATCTAACGGAACCGTGACCGGATGGCTGTTTACCTCACCAACCATTACATTATTGCTAGAGGTTCCTACAAGGCTGACGGCAAATTCCCCTAATGTGGTAGCCAGCAACCTATCGCTACTGACCGGTGCACCGCCTCGCTGAACGTGACCAAGAGTAAGTGGCCTGACATCGGTGATACCTGCCTCATTTAATGCTTCTGTTAGCGCGGGAAGTCCTTTTGGCCATACATTTTCTGCTACTACGACAATAAAACTGACAGAGCCTTTTAAACGCCTTTGCGCATGAATTTGCGTGATAATATTTTTTAATTCGGCGTCGGTAGATTCAAAATGTTCAGGTAAAATTACATAATCTGCTGCAGAGGAAAGCGCAGCATTTAACGCAAGAAATCCCGCATGTCTGCCCATCACTTCAACTAAAAAAATTCGTTCAAAAGCATCTGCTGTGTCACGAACCTTATCAATAGAACTCATAGCGGTGTCGATGGCGGTGTAATACCCGATAGTGGCATCGGTTCCCGCTATATCATTGTCTATCGTGCCCGGGATACCAATGATTTGTCCGTGAAAGTAGTCACTTAAATAGGTTGCGCCTTTAAATGAACCATCACCGCCGATAACCAATAATGCGTCTATTCCTGCCTCAACTAAATTCGCCGCTGCTTTCTTAACGCCAGCTTCCTCAGTAAATTCTTTGCAACGAGCGCTATGAAGTATCGTGCCTCCTTGCTGTATTAAATTATGCGTCGAGTCTAAGGAAAGTGAGACAAACTCTTGATTTAACAGCCCGTTATATCCGTGGAGATAGCCAATGGGTTCGTAGCCTGATTTTTGACACGCAATAACAATAGCGCGTATACATGCATTCATACCGGGGGCGTCGCCTCCGGAGGTTAAAACTGCGACACGTTTTGACACAATATAATCCTTCTGTGTTTATGGTGTTCTTATATTATGCAAAGTAGTTCATGCATGATGGAAGGTAAAGTATTATTAAACTGCACTTTTTTCATAATTGCTGTCTATAAAGAATAAGTTCTGCTGTATTTTCATTGTAAAGGGTTCTAACGATGCGCTTGGTCACTGTCCTGTTTCTTTTTTTATCTCTCACTGCATGCAGTTCAAAGCTTGCTTATAACAACCTTGATTGGTGGGTGTATTGGTATTTAGATGACTATATTGAGCTGAACGACGAACAGGAAGAAAGGTTCGATGACTATTTGTCAAACTGGCTTCGTTGGCATAAACAAAGTGAATTGGAACGCTATAGAAAACAACTAACGACGCTAAAACAGCAAGTTAAGAATGATCAGCTCAACTACGAAACTGTTTACGCTCACATGAATGACATTCGAGGGCATTGGGAAAGGGTGAGAAGTGAAATAAGTCCTGAGTTGGCAGAACTATCCACTGATTTGACAGAGCAGCAAATTGTTTCTCTGTTTGCCACGCTAGAAAAAGACAACAAAGAAGAAGAAGAGGAACGAGATGAATTTCTGCAACAGTCACGGGAAGAGCGGCTGGAGAAACGAATGGAAAGTATGATTGAAAATGTGGAAGAGCGTATTGGCGATCTCACCAACGAACAGACTCAAATTATCGCCACTTACAACACGCAATTTGTTTCAACATCAAACGAGTGGCTTGAATATCGACGCAATATTCAAAATGCTGCAAGACGGCTTTTCGTCACAAAGTCGACTAATCCCAATTTCGTAAAAGATTTAACCTATTTGATGCAAAACCCAGATGATTATAGAAGTGAATCATATCAGCGAGCCAGCGCATATAATATGCAAGTGGCGGCCACGCTTATAGCAGAAATTGCAACAACACTCTCTGCTGAGCAAAAAGAAACGCTAATAGAAAATATCGATGAGTTCATTACCATCGTTAGCAATTTTCAGAAATAGCGAGACGCTAGCAGCAGGGAGGTAAACGCCCTAAAGCCCAATATAAACAGAAAGTTCGTCACGAAGGTTGGCGTATTTTTCGCTGTAGGCATTTTTCAACGGAATATTATCAAGGAGTTTGTAAAGCCGCTTACATTCTGTCTCCATTTGAACGTCTGCTTGGTCTTTACTTTTATATAACTGAAGTAAGCAGTGCAGTAAATTAAGGGCAACACCAATATTAACAGGTGCATAGTTTTGAGCTAATGCAAATGAAGCTTTTGCGCGCTCGTAAGCATGTTGTTGATAATGGTCAATGCCTTCTCGGTTAAATTGCTGATAGTTTGCCAAATTACTTTTTGCTTTTTCCGCCTCTTTAGCCAACATTGAAGCACTGTTTTTATCGAGTTCATCTTTTCTCAATTCAACGACTTTACACAGTGCTATGGCGTCATCAAACTCTCCAAGTGAATACATGACGTTGATACTGTCTGGGAGATACGCCGTTGGAGGTTCATCATACTTTTCTTCAATCGCTACCTGAGAATTCACGAGGTGCATTTTAGCGTCAATCAACTTTCCATCGATGGCGCTTACTCGCGCATTAACGATATTACTAAATATATTGACGTCAAAATTTCGGTCCATTTTGAACAAATGCTCATCAAACTTCCCACGCTGTAATGTGAGCAGGGCTTCTTGCTGATATTTATTTCGCTGTTTCTTCTCATCGGTATTTTCAGCAACATCCAGCAAGCTGCGGATAAATGCACACCAATACAAACTTTTTTTATGGACGGTGCGTTTTGATAAATTCCAAATTGCCTGACACGATTGAGAAGCCGTTATGTAGTCAGCATTTTGTTGCGCTATTTCACAAGCGGTAAGGTGACGAGACAGAGAAAAGGGGGATAGTTTGATAGCCTCTTTAATAGCATCCAGTGCGGTTTCTTGGTTTTTTAAGCCTTGGTTTGCCAGCGCCAAGATATCGTTTGCGTCTGCACTGAATCTATTTTTCTTTAGTATTTTTCGAGCCACTGAAATTGCTTTTTCATATTCCTGACACTGAATATAAGTATTACCTAGGGCAACTTGAGCCCAGACTACAGGCTTGCCGTTTATAAATGGCGACAAAATCGCTAATGCTTTTTTGTAGTCACCCGTACGCAGGAATACGTCCACCAGAAGCTGCTGACAATGCCCTTTGTAGTGAGAGGGTTTCTCATACAGGTTGTGCAAAACCTCGATCGCATCTACAAGTTTGTTCTGATCGATTAACTCGTAAGCAGACTGCAAAAACTGTCTTCTTTGCCACGCTCTGCCTATACGACTTTTTAGCTGAACCTGTGAAAAGGGTTTAACAAGAAAGTCGTCTGGGCGTCGCTCAATTGAGCCCAACACCATAGAGCGGCTGCTGTCTGCACTAATTAAGACAAAAACGGATGTGGCTTTAATCAATCGTTTAACGCGAAGTTCCTCGACCAATTCATAACCATTTTTGTTCTCCGCTCCTAAATGCAGATCACACACAATAATATCAAATTTTGTTTTTTTTGCCGCTGATATAGCGTGTTCTGCGCTAGATTTAGTGACAATGTCGCTAGCGCCCATCGACTGCAATAGCCCCTTGAGCATAAGCAGAAACGGTCGTTGATCCTCAACGATCAATACTTTTTTGTCAGTGTATTTCACTGCACCCTCGATAACTGATAGAACGCTCCCTATTCATGATGGTGTAAAACGGATGAATGAGCAATTTCAGCGTTAAGTTTATGGATATTTTGCCGACAACCCATGTATGGATATCACTACATAATTGTATTCTCAGGCTTTTAGTAAAAATGGATATTGAGCAAACTCCAGCGAACAACGCACCGCCGCTAGATCCCAGCTACCGCTGGGAGTTCGATGGTACGCTGGCAAAAGCTTCTTCTCAGGGAAGCCTGTTCTCACTGTATTTAGCAATGCATCAGAGCGCCTTGGCGAATACTATTCAGCTTACGCCACCAAAAAATGAGGCAACCAATAGCAAGAGAGATGACTTAGCATTTTTAAATCATTATCGTAAACCTGCGCTTGCAGCGTCAGATGGAGATTGGAAATGTTTGGACACGCTTTCGCAATTAATGTGCAGTGATATAACGGCTGCTAGGCTCTTTCAATCAATGAATCCTTCTCCGCTAGCTCAAACGGACAACCCACGACGAATTCCTGAGGACGTAATAAACAATTGTAGTTTGGGCACCCAAAAGCGCCTAGCTGAGAAATATGTAAGCGATATCGAAGAAGATAACACATTACTTTTTGAAGTGATCCAAAATCAAAAGGTAAATTCCCCGTCGATGAATGCATCGATATAGGCATAACTGATGCAGCGTCGTTAGTGTCAATTCAAGCATGCTTTTAACTAACAGCCTTAAAGGGGCTGTCAAAACCCAAAACCCAAAACCCAAAAGCGCGAAAGCTCGAAAACAGTATTTCATATTGTTACGTACTCGCATTAAATACCTAATTTATAATTGCTAATTCTGTTTCTTTAACTATTAATGCCATTGCAGGTTTGGTTTTTGCTCTCGCTTCTGCTATATTTCGCGCCGCATTTTGCACTGGTCTTACGCTCCAATCAGCAAAGGTTAAAATATGTCTACTAATATAGAAAACAAATATATTGTTTGCGCAATGTACAAATTCGTTGCGCTCGAAAATTACAAAGCGATGCGCCAACCGTTACTCGAAGTCATGGAGTCTAACGGTATAAGGGGCACTTTGCTTCTCGCAAGCGAGGGCATTAACGGCACTGTCTCTGGCCCGCCGGAGGGAATTGACGCGCTACTTAACTACCTAAATAGCGACGAACGCATTAATCCTATCTCCTTCAAAGAATCGTTACATGACGAGAAGCCGTTCTACCGCACCAAAGTAAAATTAAAGAAAGAAATTGTTACCATGGGTGTAGAGGGTATAGACCCTCGTAAAACGGTGGGCACCTACGTTAAACCCACTGAGTGGAACGCCCTTATTAGCGATCCTGACGTAACGGTTATTGATACTCGAAATGGCTATGAAATTGAAATAGGGACTTTCAAGAACGCTATCGATCCAAAAACCGATACATTTAGAGAGTTTCCAGAATACGTATCTAAAGCACTTGACCCAGAGAAAAACAAAAAAGTGGCTATGTTTTGCACTGGTGGTATCCGCTGCGAAAAATCAACCGCATATTTGAAAGAGCAGGGTTTTGAAGAGGTGTATCACCTTGAAGGTGGTATTCTCCAATATTTAGAAGATGTGCCAAAAGATGAGTCGCTATGGGAAGGGGACTGCTTTGTTTTCGATAATCGCGTAGCGGTAAATCACGATCTTGAAAAAAGTGAGTACGAGCAGTGCTACGCATGTCGCCTGCCGATTACCGAAGATGATAAAAACACGGAACAATACGAACCCGGCGTAAGTTGCCCACGTTGTTTCGGTACTCATACGGATGAGCAGATAGCGCGTTTTCGTGAAAGAGAAAAGCAAGTTCAGCTAGCAAAAGCCAGAGAGCAAGAGCATGTTGGTACTGAGGCAAGGCTCATCATGGAGCAGAAGCGTCAAGAAAAAGCGAATGCACAGCGAGAGCGCGCCTTAAAAGCAAAAGAAAAACAGGCGTAGACACATAATAGTAGAGACGTTACACTCCTTATATCGTTGTAAATTAGTTAAGGAATGTGAGTGAGCACTCAACTTTCAGATTCTAAAATTGAAGAGATAAGAAAAGACTTCAGTTTCTTTGACCGTGATGGAAACGGGCAAATCGACCTTACTGAGTTTATTGAGCTATTAACGATTATTTCACCCAAGACGAAAGCAAGTCACGTTGAAGAAGGGTTTAAACTAATCGATGAAAATGACGATGGCTATATCGACTTCGAAGAGTTTTTAGAGTGGTGGCAAGAGTGTTGGTGGGAATACTAACAACTTGCACAATGAATCGAAAAAAGCGAGCCATGGCTCGCTTTTTTATTTGTTTCTCTTTTTAGCTACGAGGGTTGATAACTATTCGTCACTGTCATCAGGCTCTACACTCGTATTACGAGGCTTACGTTTTATCGGTACCATACCAATATCTTCGCCCTGCATCGGGTCGACACGTCTCACTGGTTTTGGCCTAGCGGGTTTATTATTATCTCGGTTTGTCTCCACAGAAGCTTTCGTTTTAGCAGAAGCCTTCTTTTTCTTTGAGAAACCTTTAAATTTGGCATCAAACTCATCGTGTGGCGTACACTCTAACGCGTACTGCAAGTGAGTTTTGAGCAACTCAAAACTATTCCAATCCCGTGGACCCACTAGTGAAAAGGCTTCACCCTTCTGTCCTGCGCGACCCGTTCTGCCAATACGGTGTATGTATTCATCTGAATTTTTAGGAAGGTCGAAATTTACAACCAGTCCAACCTTTGAAAGATCTAAGCCTCTAGATGCTAAATCGGTGGTTACTAATACACTTTGCTGGCCTCTAGAAAAACTGCTCATTATTGACGCGCGCTGGTTTTGCGCTAAGTCGCCACGCAGTGCGACTGCTTCTAAATTGTCTTCATTAAGAATTGCTGCAATTCTATCGGTGTCTTCTCGCGTTGCGGTAAATACAATGGCCTGGTTGTACTCGCGTTTGTTGAGTTCGAAGCGCAAGATTTCGTCTTTGTTACTCACGTTATCGGCAAAAAAACAGGTTTGCTCAATATCGCCATGCTCGCCAGTAGCATTACCAACGGCAACTCGAACTGCCCCATGGGTAAGTTGAGTTGTCATATGTTGCAACTCAATATTATCGAGAGTAGCGGAAAACAGCATGGTTTGGCGTTTTCTGTGGTCGGCATATTTATTAATAAGCTTGAGTTGTGCAGCAAACCCTAAATCTAACATGCGGTCGGCTTCATCAAAGATAAGCAGCTCTAGCCCGTTCAGATACATACTTTTGCCGATAAGATGGTCAGCAATACGACCAGCGGTACCCACAATAATGTGAGGGTTGCGGCGCAAACCTTTTACTTGGTCATTAAAATTTTCACCACCCACTATAAGTTCACAAGATAAACTCAAACCACTGCACATAGATTTAGCTTCTATGAATACCTGTTTGGCCAGTTCTCTTGTTGGTGCAAGTATTAGTGCTCTTGGATCTTGTCGGCTCAACGCTTTTTGAGACAATAATCGATTAATAGCGGGAACTAAAAATGCAAATGTCTTACCTGAGCCGGTTTTTGAGGAGGCGATAATGTCTTTACCCTGAATACTGGGTAGCATTGTGCGCTCCTGAATCTCGGTAAGAGTTGTAATACTCTTACTTTCAAGTTTCGCTATGATTTTATGGTGAACAGGTAAGTCAGTAACTAGCAAGATAACGCCTCTATATTAATTTTCAGGTGCATTATCCCTTAAAGCAGGAGGATTTGAAAGCAAGCCAATAGAGAAGCTCGCTTTTTATAAGGGCCGTCTTTTCCCAACGGCCCCTATAGGTTTTTTAAAAAGACATTTCAGCTACATTGTCAGGAACAATAAGCTTACCGGCTGTTTTTTCTTTTATTTCATCAACAGAAACACCAGGTGCTTTCTCTTGTAATACAAAAGCGCCGTCTTCTACTGAAAGAACAGCTAAATCAGTGATGATACGCGTTATACAATTCACGCCTGTGAGTGGAAGTGTACACGCTGGTAATAACTTTGAGTTCCCATGCTTATCAGTATGAGTCATGGTAACAATAATGTTCTTAGCTCCAGCCACTAGGTCCATGGCACCGCCCATGCCCTTAACCAATTTCCCAGGAATCATCCACGACGCTATATTGCCAGATACATCCACCTCGAAAGCACCAAGAACGGTAAAATCTACGTGACCACCGCGGATCATCGCAAAGCTTTCCGCGCTATTGAAAATTGAAGCGCCTGTAATAGCCGTAACGGTTTCTTTTCCGGCATTGATCATGTCCGCATCAACTTCTTCTTCCGTGGGGTAACGTCCCATTCCCAGTAAACCATTTTCCGATTGAAGCATAACGCTAATATCTTCCGGAACGTAGTTAGCAGCCAATGTGGGTATTCCTATACCCAAGTTAACATAGTCACCGTCTTTAAACTCTTGGGCTACACGCATTGCTATTTGGTCTCTTGTTAAAGCCATTACACTGCCTCCTTTGTTACTACGCGACGCTCAATACGTTTCTCAAACTCGCCTTTTATAATACGGTTTACATAAATGCCTGGGGTGTGGATTTCACTAGGCGAAAGCGTGCCGGGCTCAACAATTTCTTCAACTTCTACAACAGTAATTTTTCCCGCTGTGGCCGCCATAGGATTGAAGTTCTGCGCGGTATGTCTAAATACGCAGTTACCAAATTTATCCGCCTTCCACGCTTTGACAATAGCAAAGTCGCCGGTAATAGCGTGTTCTAGAATATAAGGTCTGCCGTTAAACTCCTTTACTTCCTTACCTTCACCTACCGGCGTGCCGTAACCAGTTGCAGTGTAAAAGGCCGGGATACCAGCACCACCCGCGCGCATTTTCTCTGCAAGTGTTCCCTGAGGGGTAAGTTCTACCTCAAGCTCTCCATTAAGTAATTGTTTCTCAAATAATGCATTTTCGCCAACATACGAAGACACCATTTTTGAGATTTGTTTGTCTTCAAGCAATAATCCTAGGCCAAAGCCATCTACACCACAGTTATTAGACACCACGGTTAAATCTTTCACACCCATCGTCTTTATATGTGCAATCAAGCCCTCTGGAATACCGCAAAGTCCGAATCCTCCAGCGATAACCGTCATTGAGTCGGTTAAGCCCGCTAGAGCCTCTTCGTATGTATCAACTACTTTATTAAATCCAGCCATTTTTATCTCCACCAATGGTTTGTTAATAAATAGTATCTGTTCTGTTGCTAGTTATGTAAAATTGAATTTATCTTTTAATTGATAACTAAAATCTATTAATCAAAATGAATATTTCTTACCGGCACTTGCGTGCATTTATCGAGGTGGCGCACTCCACAACATTTGCTGAAGCTGCAGCGAAGCTGCATCTTACTCAGCCTGCTTTGTCATCGTCTATCAAAAAGATGGAGCAAGAACTAGGAGGTAAGTTGTTTGAGAGGAATACGCGTAACGTAAGTCTAACTCCGGAAGGCGAAATTCTGCTGCCTAATGCGCTTAGGTTAAGTAGAGACTGGGATAATACCTTTTCCGATATTCAAAATTTATTTGCTATGGCAAAAGGACAATTAACAATATCTGCAATGCCATCATTTGCAGAATCGCACTTGCCTGGTCTTCTTAGTGAGTTTCATCACATAGCACCTAATATCAATCTTCGCGTTGTCGATGTGGTGATGGAGCAAGTTGTTCAAGAAATTCGAAATGGACGGGCGGAAATAGGCTTTACCTTTGAACCCGAACATAAAGACGGTTTGATATTTGATAGTTTATTTACCGATCGATTCGTTGTCGTTGCAAATAAGGCGCAGGCTGCTCGCTTCAATCAAAAGCCTAGCTGGAGGGAATGTTTAGCTTTTCCGCTTGTTATGATGAATAGGGGATCTGCAGTGAGAAAGTGGACTGAAGCAGAGTTATGTCGGTATGGTGAGCCGAATATTGTTGCTGAAACAGGGCAGTTGGCTACATTGGGAAAGCTTATCAAAAGCGGGTTAGGCATTTCAATCATGCCCTCAATATGTAAGCCACAGATGGAGGCTTTAGGAGTTAAAGCACTGGAATTTGTCGATTCTCCGTTACTTAAGCGGGTAGGGTTGTTACGCAATGAACGAAGAGGGTTATCGGTATCGGCGCAAACGTTATGGAAGCTTACCGTTAGCCATTATGAAAGTAGCCATTATGAAAGTAGCCATTATGAAAGTAGTCAATATGAACATTATGATGAACGAACGCCGACCCAATGAATATGTTACTACCTAACAGCTGTCTCTTATACACATCTCCGAGCCCACGAGACAGGCAGAAATCTCG
>OJFL01000552.1_pt1 | contig 18719 bp, 20 predicted proteins | sample 1594131 | NCBI WGS metagenome assembly OJFL01 (sample SAMN05416782, study PRJEB24817) | seawater metagenome | isolation source: Sea water | place: Canada:Atlantic | collected 2013-07 | reverse complement strand
TACACACTGCATATCGTCGGCAGCGTCAGATGTGTATAAGAGACAGGAATAGCACAAAGAGGTATACAAGAAGGATACGCCGTTGCTGTTATAGATTCTTTTTACAAAAAAGGGATAAGTCCAGGAGATAAAAAAAAATTCCCTAATGCGGCGATGTTTCTTATCAAGTTGAAGAAAATTTTATCTGAAGATCCTAGATTCGATGAAAATAGATTCTTTTTAACAGGCTTTAGCTTTGGTGGCGGCAACGTAAATAAGTTTTATGATGAAAGAACACAAAGAAAATTAAAAATTCCTTGGAAAGCAATGGTAGCAGCAGAGCCTGCATGTCAAACTGTTTCTTACCCTATGAAAATTACAACGCCTAATTTATTCATTAAGGGGGAGGAAAGCCATTATCCAGTTAAACCTTGCAAATACTATGCAAAGATTATCAAGGAACAGGGAAATAACATAGAATTTTTAATCATACCAAAAGTAAACCATTTTTTTAGTTTTAATGGGACTATTGTGAAAGGAATAGCTGTGAATGGTTGCCCAGATAATATAGCTTTTAGATATCCTGATGGAAGTTGGAAGTTTGCAGATGGGACTCCATCTACTAGAAGAAAAGTTAACAAGCGATGTCTTGGAGATAAGGCTGGGAGTGGAAAAACTAGAGAAAAGTTAGATCTTGCCGTCGATTACACATATAATTTTTTTAACAAACACAAAAACTAAAAATACTAGCGAGATTTAGATCGACAAAATATATTTAAGTCTTTTTTCTCTTAAAACTCCCCTTGCCTTTTTTAGATTTTACTATCCTTTTTTTATATTTTGGAGTTCTTAACTCTTTAGCTACAGGATTCTTTTTTTTCATTTCTTATTGATTAAGAAAGTATTTACCTTCTTTAATCTCAATAAAATTTTTGTCTTTTAGTTTTAACTGTATTTTTTGACGTAATCTATAGAGGTGCGTTTCATAAGTGTGAGTATCTACCTCGTCTGAGTAAGACCAAATATCTTTCATAATATCTTTTTTATTCGCACCGTCTTTTTTTCCAAACAAATAAACAATAATGTCCTGTTCTTTTTCCGTGAGCTTAATATTCTTTCTACCAATAGACAAAGTTCTTTTGTTTTTGTCTAATATATACTGTCCAATTTCAATTTTTGCTTGGAAGTGAAACTTAAATTTTAAAATTGATAGTTTGATAATTTTTTCTAAATCAAGAAAGCTGATGGGGGTTTGTAAAAAAGTACTAAATAGATTGTCTTTTTTTAAATCTTTAAATTGCTTAGGATCAGAAGAGAAAAAAATTTTGGGAAACATAATTTTTTTAGCCTCTGCAATTTTAATTTTTTCTAGATTGTCTAAAAAAAATAAAAAAACAAAGCCATCCTGAACATTATAATTTTTAAACAAGTGGCTAGCTTCTTTAAACGTGCTTAATTGATTAACATTATATTCTAGTTTTTGTTCTTGAAGGCACTCGAAAAAGTCCTCTGAACCAACTGTGACTATTGAATAATTATGCATATGATGAAATTATAAATTTTTATGATGATAGTAAATAATAAGGGTGAGCTTTGGTACAATAAAATTTGCTACAAATGTGCATATGGTAAGAATGGCTTCATTAAATCCAAAAAAGAGGGTGATGGATGTACCCCAATTGGGACATTTCATATAAATAAGCTCTTTCTCAGAGAAGATAGAATTAAAACAATTAACACAAAGATTAAAACGATACCCATTGTAAAAAATATGGCCTGGGAAGATAACCCAAGAAAAAAAAATTATAACAAACTAATTACATTACCAAAAAACTCTCATAGGGAACGACTCTATAGAAAAGATCACCTGTATGATTTAATTTTGGTTGTGGAATATAATACAAAAAAAATAATAAAAGGAAAAGGAAGTGCTATTTTTATTCATATAGCAAAACCAAAATATAAACCAACTCAAGGATGTGTAGCGCTTGCAAAAAAAGATTTTTTACATTTGCTAAAAAAAATAAAAAGGAAAGAAAAAATTAAAATTATTGGTTAGATCGTGAACCAAATATTTTACTACCTATTCTGACATGGGTAGACCCGCACTTTGCAGCATTCATATAATCTTCACTCATACCCATGCTAATAAATTTTAAACCAAGGTGATTATTAAGTTCGTTTAAATGATTAAAATGTGGGGTGGGATCTTGATCAAATGGAGGTATGCACATCAACCCTATTACATTTAGATTTTTTTCATTCACGCAGTATTTCAATAAATTTTCAACCTCTTTTTTAGAAACACCTGATTTTTGTTCTTCCATTCCAACATTTACTTGAATAAAATATTTTCTTTTTACACTCAGTTTAGCCTCAGCTTTTGATAGCTCACTTGCAAGCTTTATGCTGTCTACTGAATGTATATAATCAAAGAGCTGCACCGCCTCTTTGGACTTATTAGACTGCAATCCTCCTATCAAATGAAGCTCCAAGCCTTTTAAGGAATCTTTCAGCTCTGACCACTTTTGCTTTGCTTCTTGAACTTTATTTTCTCCAAAAACTCTATGGCCGTGGTCAATGAGTGGTTTGATATGTCCTAGTGGAAAAGTTTTACTGACAGCAATCACAGTGGGGTTAAGGTTTGTGTTGGTTAATTCATCTCTTATATTTAAAAAATTTTGTACTATGTTGTTCATAATGAAAAAAACTCAAATTTATTTTTTTTTAGAAGAGCTGAATAGTATCAATATTCCACTGCTAAAAAAATTAAAAAATATATCTATTATTTATCGAAACTATTCAAAACAAGATTATATAACTAGAGCTTTAAAAATAAAAGAGTTTGCAAAAAAACAAGGACATTCTCTTTTTGTTTCAAATGATCTTTTATTAGCAACGAAACTAGGTGCTAATCTCTACATTCCAAATTTTAACAAACAACTTCGATATTTAAATCATAGCTGTCAAAAAAAAATAAGTGTTATTGGGTCTGCTCACAACCATCTAGAAGTAAGAATAAAAAAAGCACAAGGCTGTTCACAAATTTTTGTTTCTCCTCTCTACCCTACTTCTTCTCACCCAGAAAAAAAGTCTATGGGAATTGTAAAATTTAATCTCTTAAAAAATAATTTTACATCAAAAATTAACATTTGTGCGTTAGGAGGGGTTAACGAAAGCAACATTCATAAAGCTCGATCTTTAAACATCTTTGGCTTTGCTTTAAAAAGCTATTTAAATAAAAAACAAACTCAAAAAAGCTTGGGTTTTCTTAATTTAATTGCGCGATCAAATGTAATGCGCTAATTGTACAAAATGGTAGTAGAAAAATTTAATCACACTGTTGCTGAAAAAAAGTGGCATTCCTTTTGGGAAGAAAATAAAATTTTTAAAGCGGGAGAAGATAAAACTAAAAAAAAGTTTTATTGCCTAGAGATGTTTCCATATCCATCGGGCAAAATTCACATGGGGCATGTAAGAAATTACACCTTAGGTGATGTGGTCGCTAATTTTAAAAGATTAAATGGATTTAATGTATTGCACCCTATGGGATGGGATTCATTTGGTATGCCTGCAGAAAACGCTGCTATTCAAAATAAGCTTCATCCAAAAGATTGGACCAATAGTAATATCCAAACCATGAAATCCCAATTAAAGTTGCTGGGTTTTTCTATAGACTGGGAAAGAGAAATTTCCACTTGTAATGAAGATTACTATAAACATCAGCAAAAGTTTTTTTTAGATCTTTATAAAAAAGATCTTGTTTATAAAAAAGAAAGTTTAGTGAACTGGGATCCAGTAGATAACACGGTCTTAGCTAACGAGCAGGTGGTAGATGGTAAGGGCTGGAGGTCGGGTGCAGAAGTTGTTCAAAAAAAACTATCACAGTGGTTTTTTAAAATTACAGATTTTGCTGAAGATTTGGATCAATCTTTAGAAACGTTAAAAGATTGGCCTGAAAAAGTTAAGTTAATGCAAAAGAACTGGATTGGAAAATCCAAGGGCTGCGAAATTGAATTCAATCTTACTTCCTCTAGGGAAAATAAAAAAATAACTATTTTTACTACGAGGCCCGATACTATTTTTGGAGCATCTTTTATTGCTCTTGCAATCGATCATCCTATTGCAAAAGAATACGAACAAAGCGATGAATTCAAATCCTTTAAGGAGCAGTGTTATAAAATAGGTAATACTGATGAGGCGATCGCCAAAACTGATAAGTTTGGTTTTAAAAGTAACTATTTAGCAGACCATCCTTTTATTAAAGATAAAAAGATACCAGTTTATTTTGCTAACTTTGTGTTGATGGATTACGGAACAGGTGCAGTGTTTGGATGTCCAGCTCATGACCAGAGAGATTTAGATTTTTCTAGAAAATATAACTTAGAAGTAACTCCTGTCATTCTTCCACCAAACCAAAAAGAAGAATCTTTTGAAATAAAAAATAAAGCCTACATTGAAGATGGGATTTTAATTAACTCTGATTTTTTGAATGGACTGACCATCAAAAATGCTAAAGAAAAAATTATAGAAAAATTTGAATCAGAAAATAAAGGTAAGGGAAAAACTACTTTTCGCCTAAGAGACTGGGGTATATCTAGACAACGTTATTGGGGCTGTCCCATTCCTATTCTTTATAGAGAAGATGGAGCTGTTATTCCAGTTCCAGAAAAAGACTTACCCATAAAACTTCCCGAAGATATTAATTTTGATAAGCCTGGGAATCCTCTAGAACACCACCCAACATGGAAATTCACCACTTGTCCTAAGACAGGTATGAAAGCTACACGAGAGACAGATACGTTAGATACATTTGTTGATTCCTCATGGTACTTTCTAAGATTTTGTTCAAGTAACAATCACAATGTTGGATATGATCTGGATGATGCAAAATATTGGATGCCTGTGGACCAATATATCGGTGGTGTAGAGCATGCTATTTTACATTTATTATATTCACGCTTTTTCTCTAGAGCCATAAGTTTGAAAACTAAATATGAAATTTCAGAACCATTTAAGGGTTTATTTACCCAGGGCATGGTCTGTCATAAAACATTTAAAACGGAAGATGGTCAATGGGTATATCCCGAAGACGTTGTTGAAGAAAATGGAAATACTTTTGAAAAAATAAGTAAGAAAAAGATAGTTATTGGCTCATCAGAGTCTATGTCTAAATCTAAAAAAAATGTTGTAGATCCTCAGTCTGTTATCGATATTTACGGTGCAGATGCAGTTAGATGGTTTATGCTATCTGATAGTCCACCCGAAAGAGACATTCAATGGAGTGAAGAAGGGATTGTAGGCTGCCATAAGTTTATTCAAAAAGTTTGGTTAATGACAGAAATGATACAAAGCATTTCAGATACAACAAGAATATCAAAAGACAAAAAGCTAGAACTGAAAAAACTCATCAACAAATGTATTAAGGAAATTACATTGAATATAGAGCACTTTCATTTCAATGTTGCAGTTGCAAAATTTTATGAATTTGTGAATAGTTTTAATAAACATATAATAAATGAAAACTGTGACCGTGATGAATTTATTTCTATTGTCAAAAAATTTGTAGTTTTAATTTATCCTTTTATTCCACACCTGGCTTCAGAAATTTGGGAAAGAATTACTAAAAACAAAAATCTACACCTGCAGCCATGGCCTTCATTTAAAGAAAGCCTTTTGCAACAAGATGATTTTAATATTGTTGTACAAATAAATGGTAAAAAAAGGTCGATTTTAAAGGCTAAAAACGATATGGACGAAAAGTATTTATTTCAAATGAGTTTGGAGCTGGATAATGTTAAAAAGTTTTTAGAAAATAAAAAAATTATCAAAAAGATATATGTTAAAAATAAGTTAATAAATTTTGTTGTTCATGATTAAAAAAGTTATTATTTGTTCTATTCTTGTGGTCCTGTCTAGCTGTGGATTTACTCCTATGCTGAAAGATTTTGATTCATCCAATCTAAATATACAAAAAGCGAATTATGCTGGTAATAGCAACCTAATTTATCTGGCCAAGAATTACTTAAATTTAGAAGAGAAAAAGGGAACAAAAGGATTGGTAGTAAATTTTGTAATTTCAGAAAGTTCAACCTCAACTGCACAAAACACTTCTGGAATAGTTACAGAAGAACAGATTACTCTTAGTATAGCTATAAATGTATTAAATAATAAAAATGTAAATCTACTTACAGATAGCGTTTCAGCTTCTAGGAAGCTTCCTATTTCTAATAATTTAAGCTCAGATCAAGAAACACGTAGAATTGAAAAAAATAATTTAATGCAAAATCTAACTCAAAAAATTAAATTTAAATTACAACTTATTTCTAGACAGCAGAAATGATAGTCAAAAGTTTTAATTTAAACTTTCAAGAACTTCTTAAAAAAAAATTCACTCTTTTGTATGGAGAAAATCTTTCATTAATATCCGAAATAGAAAACAAAATTACAGCAGAAGCAAAGACTACTAAGAATCTAACAATAAAAAAATACCAAGAAGAATATTTATTACAAAATAAAGATATATTCGACCAGTTAATAAACACAGAAAGTTTATTTGGAGACCAAGAGATGGTGGTCATATCAAAATCAACAGATAAGATAATGGAAATATATGATGAAAAAAACGCACAAGATAATGATAAACAGATAATATTTTTATCAGGTCCTCTAACTAAAAAATCTAAAATACGAAATTTAGCAGAAACATCTACAAATTTTACGTGCATAGCTTGCTACGACGATACCCCTGAACAGCTTCAATCCATTTTGTTTCAAAAATTAAAAGACAACAAGATCTCAGTTTCTCGGGAATTTATAAACTCTATTTTTGAGATAAACTCTCTTAACCGCCAGGATATTAATGATGCCGTTAGTAAAATTCAACTCATTCAAAACACATCCAAAATTACTGAGGAAAACTTAAAAAATATTTTTCATTCTTCAGAGAATAGTAATAATTTTGAAATCATAAATTTTTGCTTATTAGGTGATAAAAAAAATATTAATAAGGTGCTTAGCAATATTTACGCACAGGGAATTAATTTTAATGAAATTTTAGCTGCACTTAAATACAAAGTTAAAAAACTAATAGATATTCTAGAATCTGATATTGCTGATAAGGACCCCAATCAACTTGTTGAAAGCTTTAAGCCTCCTATCTTTTGGAAAGAAAAGAGTATGGTCAAAGAACAACTGAGGAGATGGGATAAATCTGAATTAAAACAGCTGATGGAAATTGTTTACGATATTGAAGTAGAATGTAAAAAGAATTACGATGTTTCTAATATAATCCTACAACAATTTATTGTTTCTACTTCTAACAAGTCTTGCTTAGATAATAGATATATTTAATTTTAATAATTTTCCTTAATAGCTTTAATCAAAAATTCTAGTTGCGATAGGTTCTTATAGTGAAAACCGATAGTACCTCCAGATTTTTTTTTATGAGAGATATTAACCGTCATTCCCGTTTTATTTTGAAGATCTTCTATGAGCTCTTTGAGGTTAGGATCTATGGCCTTATTAGATTTATCACTATTTGGAATGGATGAAGAATGTGTTTTTTTAGCCAGAAACTCAGCTTGACGTACCGACAGGTTATTATTCACGATAGTCTTAGCTAATTCAACATTACCAGACACATCTATTAAAGTTCTTGCGTGTCCAGGCGTTAGTATTCCCTGGGTAATCATGTCCTGTATTTCTACTGGCAATTTTTTAAGCCTCAAAGTATTTGCTACATGAGCTCTACTCTTCCCTATCATTTGCGAAAGCTTATCTTGGGTGTAGCTAAACTTATCCATTAATAATTCGTAGCCATCTGCTTCTTCTAATGCATTCAAGCCCTCTCTTTGAATATTTTCTAATACAGCAAACTCTGCCGCTAGCGTGTCATCTACATCTAATTTAACGACTGGTATCTCATGAAGTTGTGCTAGCTGTGCTGCTCTCCACCTTCTTTCTCCAGCAATAATTTCAAATGTATTGTCATTAGATGGTCTCACAACAATGGGCTGAATAATTCCTCTAGTCTTAATAGATTGAGCTAATTCATCTAATTGTTTTTTATCAAAATTCTTTCTTGGTTGAAATCTATTTGGTTTTAAAAGATGAGTTGCAACTTTTTCGGAAGTAAAATTTTGTTCAATGACAGGTTCTTTAGTTTCTGATTCACCCAGCAATGCTGCCAATCCTTTTCCCAATCCTTTTGACTTAAAATTATTTAATACCATTACGCTGCAAAGTTAAATTTTTTTTGTTTATCTATAATCTCTAATGCTAATTTTTCATAAGCCATTGAACCTGCACAATATTTATCGTAGACAAGAACTGGCAAACCATGAGAAGGCGCTTCAGAAATTCTAATATTTCTAGGAATCATTGTTTGATAAACTTGTTCACTAAAGAATTTTCTAGCTTCATCTTCTACTTGAGAACAAAGCTTATTTCTTTTATCAAACATTGTTAAGACTATTCCCTCTACTTCTAAGCTTTTATTTAAGCTGGATTTAATTCTATTTATTGTTTTTAAGAGCTGCGTAAGACCCTCAAGAGCAAAAAACTCTGCCTGCAAGGGGACTATAACTGAATTAGAAGCTACCAGAGCCATCACCGTTAAAAGGCTTAAGGATGGTGGGCAGTCAATAAGTATTTGATTATATTGATTTTTTTCTTTTAAATCACCTAATATCTCTTTTAATATAAAGGCTCTATTTTTAATCTCAGCAACCTCTGTTTCAAATCCAGACAATTCGACATTTGCGCAAATTATATCTAAATTTTCAATTTTTGTTGGCTTCACGTAATGTTGCAAGTTATTTCTGTCGTTTAAAAGTTTATAGATAGAATTGTCTCTATCGTTATTTTCTATTCCAACGCCTGTTGATGCATTGCCTTGTGGATCCAAATCTATGATTAAAATTTTTTGGCCTAAGTTCGCAAAGGCACAACCAAGGTTTATAGTTGAGGTAGTTTTCCCGACCCCTCCCTTTTGGTTTATGATTGAGACAACATGATTCATATTTATATTTTTTTCACACTATTTATTACCAAAACCTTCGAACCTGGATTTGTAACACTTTCATGCGTATCACAATTTATTTCCCAATGTTTCTTAGCTTCATCAATCTCAATATTATAACTTTGGCCCTTAAGGAGTAAAATTTTGTTAAAATTAATATTGCTCATATCTAAAATATTTAAAAAAGAATCTAGGGGTTTAAATGCCCTGCTTACTAAAGTTGTGTAATCCTTTTTTTTTAAATTCTTAACATCATGATTATGTATTGCCACATCTATTTCTAAAAATTTACAAAGCTCCTGTAGATAAGTGCATTTCTTTGAACTCTTTTCTACAATATCTAGCTTGAAGTTGATATTAAGATCATTTTTAATAATATACATTACTATTCCTGGAAAACCAGCTCCTGATCCTATATCAAGGATATTGCTGTCCTCAATATTAATGTACTTAAGCAATTGAGCAGAGTCTTCAATATGCCTACTCATAATGATATCCTCTGTAGATTTAGATATTAAGTTAAGATTTTTGTTATATTCTATGAGAAAATCACAATATTTCTCTATTTTCTTAGATGTTTCACGTGAAACAATGCTATCTAAATATGCAGTTTTTATCATTTAATTTAAGCTGAATGCTTAAATTTATATCTTTTTGTGTGCGCAAGTAAAAGGTTTATTGCAGCAGGAGTCATTCCATCTATTCTCAGGGCTTGTCCAAATGTTTCTGGCTTAACTACTCTTAATTTGTTCTTCACTTCTTCTGTGAGACCACTTATTTTATCATAGTCAATATCGCTGGGTATTTTTAAATCCTCATCTTTCTTGAATTTTTTTATGTCAGCATCTTGCTTTGCATAGTACCCTTTGTAGTGATTTTCTATCTTTAGCTGACCTATTATATCTTCTTCGGAGTCAGGAAGTTCTTTAAATATTGATTTTAACTTATCATAATCAACATTTTTGTATCTTAGTAGATCTATTCCATTTCTCTTAACCCCATCCATTGATATAGAAATGCCATGTTTTTTTGCTTCATTTGGAGATAAAGATACGCTTGAAAGACTTATTTTAATCATTTCTATTTTTTTAATTTTTTCCTCTAGCTTTTTACATCTTTCAAGACTCACACATCCAATTCTCATTGCTATTGGAGACAGTCTCAAATCAGCATTATCGGCCCTAAGAGTAAGTCTATATTCAGCTCTGGAAGTAAACATTCTATAAGGCTCCGCGACACCTTTGGTAATCAAATCATCAATCATTACCCCTATGTAAGCCTGCGATCTGTCTAAGATTAAGGGATCCTGCCCTTTGACGGAAAGGGATGCATTAAGACCTGCCATCAAGCCTTGGGCTGCGGCCTCCTCATAACCTGTGGTTCCATTTATCTGTCCTGCTAAGTAAAATGAGGAAATTTTTTTTAATTCAAGGGTTGATTTTAACTCTCTTGGATCAACATAATCGTATTCTATAGCATATCCAGGTCTAATCATCTTAACTTCAGATAAGCCATTGATATTAAACAATATTTCTCTTTGTACGTCTTCAGGAAGTGATGTAGAAATACCATTGGGATAAATAGTATGATCATTTAGTCCTTCTGGTTCTAAAAATATTTGATGTCGTTGCTTATCTGCAAACTTGACAATTTTGTCCTCTATAGATGGACAATATCTTGGACCGACACCTTTAATGTTCCCAGAATACATTGCAGATTTTTTTATGTTGCGTGAAATAATTTTATGAACTTCATCATTCGTATAAGTAATACTGCATACAACTTGTTTGGAATTAATTTTTTTAGTTTCCGTAGAAAAGAAAAAAGGATTTTCATCGGCAACCTGTTTTTCCAAACCATTAAAATTAATTGTACGTGCGTCGAGGCGCGGAGGAGTTCCAGTTTTTAATCTTCCAAACATTAAATTAAATTTTTGTAATTGCTCTGACAAACCAGAAGTAGGAGCTTCGCCAAATCTTCCAGCGGGTGTCATTTGTGATCCAATATGAATCACTCCATTTAAAAAAGTTCCAGTAGTTAAGATTATTTTTTTAAATTTTATTTCTTTTCCTGAGGCCAAGATGATTGATTTAATGTTGTCTTGTTCAAATACAAAGGATGTAACAGGATCATAAATAATGCTTAAATTACAATGACTTATTAAGTTTTCTAGCATGTATTTTTTGTATAATGCTCTATCTGATTGCGTTCTTGGACCACGAACTGCAGGACCTCTACTTGCATTTAATAGTTTAAATTGAATTCCTGATGCATCAGAAACTTTTGGCATCACCCCATCGAAAGCATCAATCTCTCTTACCAGATGTCCTTTACCTAGGCCTCCGATTGCAGGGTTACAAGACATCTCACCAATTGAATTTTTATTCGTTGTGACAAGAGCAGTGCTTACTCCCATGCGAGCAGACGCTGCCGCTGCCTCACAGCCTGCGTGACCTCCTCCAATTACGACGACATCAAAATTTTCCATGAACGAAATGTATATCTCATGGATTAATTTACAAGTGAGGAATCTAACTTAATAGCAAAGTTTGCGACTTATTTGCCAACACAAAAATCTTTAAAAATTCTTCCAAGCACCTCTTCTACTCCTATAAAACCTACTATTTCGCTTAGGTAATTTGAGGCTATTTTCAGCTCTTCAGCAGTTTTTTCTATTTCTGCAGATTGTGAGATTTTGAGGTAATTTTTCAAATGCTTAGATGTTTTGACTAGTAAAGTTCTGTGCCTAGATCTTGATATTAACGTATCATCCCCATGATCATATAAACTATTCAAAATATTTTTTAAATCTTCAATTAACTTTTTGTAGCCAAATTTTGTTAAAGTAGAAATTTCTTGAATTCCTAAAAACTTTTTTCCCTTCATATTTTTTAAAACAAGCCTTCCATCAAATTTTTTTTGGTCTTGCTTGTTAATAATAATTAAAGTTTTTTCGTTAATTAATTTTTTTATTTCATTTGAAATTTTTTTAATTGTTCCATCTAATATTAGAATATTTAAATTTGATTTTGTAATTTGTTTAAGAGCCAAACTAATTCCGATTTTTTCAATTTTGTTTTTTGCAGCTCTTATTCCTGCTGTGTCTGACAGCACAACAGGGAAGTTATTAATCTGTAGTTGAACTTCTATAACGTCTCTAGTTGTTCCTTTGATTTCGGAGACAATAGCAGCTTTTCTTTTGGCTAATAAGTTCAAAAAGCTTGATTTTCCTGAGTTGGGAGGGCCAAAAATAGCTATTTTAAAGCCTTCTCTCATGATTTCCCCTGCTTTGCTGTCATCCAGCATTGCTGTGATTTCTTTCGAAATTTCCTTTATTTTTTGATCATTTCCTTCCAGAATACTAGCAGGAAGATCCTCTTCAGAAAAGTCAATGGCAGCCTCACACTTGCTTCTAACGTCTAAAATTTTCTCTCTCCACTTCATAAATAAAGGCGAGCTATTTTTTAGTCTCAAGGCCTGAATTCTTTGTCCTTCTGTTTCGGCATTTAAAAGGTCCGCAATACTTTCTGCCTCGTATAAATTAATTTTATTATTTAAAAATGCTTGCTTAGTAAATTCTCCAGCCTCTGCAAGTTGGCAATCGGACCGTAACGATAGTTCGTTTAAAAATTTATTGATAACTGCTTTGCTACCATGAACATGAAACTCTATTAGATCATCACCGGTATAACTTTGGCCTTTGGGATACCAAACAACAATTCCTTCATCTATAATTTCTTTTTTTGAATCGTAAAAGGTTTTGAGCAAAGCCATTCTTGGTTTATCAATTGTGCCATGAATTATATCTTTAGTGATTGTTAGAGAGTTTGGTCCAGACAAGCGAATGATGGCAATTCCAGAAACTCCTGGTGGAGTTGATAGTGCATAAATTGTCATTTTAAAATCTTAATCCTTTGTCCGCTAGATCAATGATTTTATTCATCACTGTAGGTTGCGAAGCTATAGAAAAACTTTTTTTTCTTAATTGAGAAATGGCAGGGGATTGGCTTCTGAATGCTTTTCTTATTAGATCAATCGACATAGCAAATAATAAATTACTTGCCTTGGTTTTTTTTTCATACTCTTTGAGTATCCCAAGATCACCAATATCATAACCTTTGTTTAATTTTTCCTTTAAAATGCTAACTAAAATGCTGATATCTCTTAAAGTCATATTCCACCCTTGTCCTGCGATAGGATGAATTTTATGAGTAATATCACCCATAAATATAACTCTAGAAAGCACAGTCCGTCTCAGGAACTCAAAAGTTAAATCAAATTTTTCCAACTTATTCGTGCAACCAATGACCTCATAAAAGCCTACTGAAATCATTTTTAAAAAATTTAATCTAGCTTCATAATTTAAAATAATCTTTTCTGCATCAGACTTATTTTTAACAGACCAAACAATCGAAGTGTGCGTATTTGAAATTGGCAAAAAGGCTAATGGGCCATCTTTTAAAAAAAATTGTCTTGCACAATTATTGGTTAACTTTTTATGGTGGAGAACAAAAGTATAAGCAGTTTCAGAATAATCCCAATTTAATTTTTTTTCGTTAGATAATAATTTTAAATTGCTAAATTCAGTTGCAATAATTAAATTATATTCTGACGTTTTTTTATTTTGAAAAATTATTTTTTTTAAGAACCCTTTACCTTCGATGGAAATAATTTTGTTTTTAATAAATTTAACTTTTTTTAGTTTATTGCTTATTTCTTTTTCTAGAACATTTCTTTTAACAATGTGACTTAAGAATTTTTTGTTATCTATATTGTAAAATTCTGTATCAGGTTTTGCTTCTTTTTTAAGACCATCAAAAAGAATAATTTTTTGAAGAGGCCAAAAGTTAAACTTATTTTTCTTAATGCCTAAACTTTGAAGTATTTTTAGAGAAGCATCACTTATGGATAGGGTAACGTTAGATTTGAAATTTTTGGGTGGTGAAGTCTGTTCGATTAAATCTACTGCTATATTAAGGTCTAAAAGAGCCATGGCTATGGCTTTGCCAGTTAGACCAGATCCAAGGACTGCTACTCTTTGTTTGATTAAATTTTTCACGATTAATTTTTATCAATTGTATAAAAAATGCTAAAAAACAACAGCAAATGATTCGTTATATATGGAAAAAATTTTAAATTTTATTAAAGAAAGAATGCTTGAGATTGCAGGTTTGATAACTGTTGTAATTGGTATTTTCTTTCTCTATCTAATTTTTAATTATACGCCAAATAACCCCACTTTAATTTTCCCAAATGATAACGAAGTTTTTTGGCTATTTAGATACGCAGTAAGCTTTACAGATTTTATACTGCAAGCATTTGGTCTGGTGGCTTTTGGAATAGCTATCAATTTTTGTTTTTTGGGTGTGCAGGTTGGAATGCAGAAAAAGGTTAGCACTTCTATTTCTTTTTTGCTCATCACACTCTACTTAATTTTCGGATCTTTATTTTTTACAATTAATAACGATCAAAGTTTCTGGCTATCTACAAATGGCAATGGGGGGTTTTTAGGAAGTTACTTGTTAACGCTAATGTCCTCTTTTTCTTTAAATTTAAACATTGTTACTTATGCATCTGCTGTTCTTGCCCTTATTTTTTTCATTTTAAGTTTGGGGCTATCTGTTTCTAACTGGAAAAATATCTTCAAAACTATTTATAAACCATTTGCTTTTTTAAAATCTAAAATATTAAACCATCAATCTATTAACCAAGATCAAGAGCTAGAGACTTTTGAAACTCAGATAGAAACTGAAACTTTGGAGGTCCCTACGTCCCAAGAATTTCAATCTAGCCTTCCATTACAAGAAAGTACTAAATTAAATTCTTTTGAATATAAAATGCCTTCTATATCTTTTTTAAAAGAACCGGATAATCCAACATCAGATACAGAACTAAGTGATAGCTTCGAGAAACAGTCTAAATTTTTAGAAGATACCTTATTAGACTTTGGAATTATGGGAAAAATTAAAAGAGTCAGTGCAGGTCCAGTAGTAACTCTTTATGAATTTGAACCTGCCGCTGGAATTAAAACTTCAAAAATTATAAATTTATCAGATGATATTGCTAGAAGTACCAGCTCTATTGCAACTAGAGTAGCAACTGTTCCTGGCAAAAATACTATTGGAATAGAGATTCCTAATAAAAATATCGAACCAGTTTATTTAAAAGAGATTTTGTCTAGCAAAGAATTCGTAAATAAAAACATTAGACTTCCTATTACTCTTGGAAAAAGTATTTCTGGCTATCCTATTGTAGGAGACCTAGTGAGCATGCCTCATTTGTTAATAGCAGGTACGACTGGCTCAGGTAAATCAGTTTGTATTAATACTCTGATACTTTCTATTTTATACAGACACAGACCCGAACACTGCAAACTTATTTTGATAGACCCTAAGATGTTAGAGCTCTCAATTTACCAGGGCATCCCACATTTGTTATCACCCGTTATTACAGAACCTAAAAAAGCCACTGCAGCATTAAAATGGGTAGTGGGTGAGATGGAAAATAGGTACCGAAAAATGACGGAAGAAGGAGTGCGTAATATATCTGGGTATAATGAAAAAGTGGGGGAGGATCCTAAAAGAGTCATTCCTTATATTGTCGTAATTGTAGATGAAATGGCAGACTTGATGATGATCGCTGGTAAAGAAATTGAAAACTACATTCAACGTTTGGCTCAAATGGCTAGGGCGGCTGGAATTCATATCGTTATGGCCACTCAGAGGCCCAGTGTGGACGTTATTACAGGTACTATTAAAGCCAATTTTCCAACACGAATTTCTTTTCAAGTTACTTCTAAAATTGACAGTAGAACTATTTTGGGAGAACAGGGAGCGGAATTACTTCTTGGAAAAGGAGATATGTTGTTCATGTCTTCAGCAAGCAGGGTAATTAGAATTCATGGTCCTTTTGTATCGGATGAAGAGATTGAAAAAATTACAACTTTTTTAAGGTCTCAAGGTGCTCCTGAGTATTTGGATGAAGTTACAAAGATTCAAGAGGTGACCGACGAAAATGGAAATCAGGTAAGGGGTAATGATAAGGATGAATTATTTGATGAGGCAGTACGTTTAATTAAAGCAGAAGGCAAAGCTTCAACTAGCTATCTACAAAGAAAGTTGCAGATTGGATATAACCGTGCAGCAAGAATTATTGACCAAATGGAAGAATCTAAAATAATTAGTCCAGCAAACCATGCTGGTAAAAGAGAAATACTTCCCTTTTAATGCTCAAAAAAATAAGTCTTTTAATTATTTTTTTTGTAATATCCATCTCAGCTAAAGCAGAAAGCAACAAAGAAATTATTCAAAAAATTGCAAGTAGATTTGACGATATAAACAATATCCAATTTGATTTTATTCAGACTAGCAATGGACTTGTTGAAAAAGGCTCTTGTTATCTTTCCTATGCCAAAAAATTAATTTGCAGATATTTAGGTGATGAACAGAAAGAAATTATTATAAAAAATAATACGCTAATAGTTATAAAAAAAAAATATCAAAAAATTTATTACTACCGCATGGCTAACTCTGTTTTTGCAACCATATTAGATAAAAAAAAAATTATTAAACAAATAAATCAGATTCGAAAGATCGCAATAAAAGATAATAATTTTGTGATTGAATTTAAAAATAATGAAAACGCTGGTTCTGTTCGATTGTTTATAAATAAAGACACTTTCAATATAGCTGGGTGGGAAACAGCTGGCTACGATCAGCAACCAACCTCCTTTATAATAAAAAATAGCCAGACCAATGTTAATACTAAAGAGAAATTTGAGGTTCCCAATTTTGATCTAAACGGGAACTGAGACTGCCTCCTTCTTAAAAATATTCATCCCTCTTGCAATATAATTTCTCAAAGCGTTAGGATGATCTAAAGTACACGTATGCACCCAGACTCTTTTGGGGCTATGTTTCCATGCTGTTTCTAAAGCATGGCTTAATAAATAACCCCCTACTTTTTTTCCATAATAATTTTTAAAAATTCCAAAGTAAGTAATTTCTACTTCTTTGGTATCTTCATGGTTAAGATATTCATAGTAACCAACGGGTTCTTCTCCGATATATGCTGTGTAAAATTTTAATTTTTTACTATCTAAATAATTTTTCCACTCTTCTAGGCTCCAACCCAACCTATCTTTCCAATGAAAATCTTCTCCTATTTTTTGGTATAAAAACTTACAAAACTGGGGGTCTTCTTTTCCTTGTTCTAAAATTTTTAAATTAAAAATTCCACACACCGCTGGGTTAAAATCTTTTTTATTCTTCATTTCTAAAAAATATCTTTGAACTCTTTGAGTCATGGTTACTTTTTAGAAACCATTCTTCCAAGGGGTTCACCACCTATAATGTGAAAGTGTAAGTGAGGAACTTCTTGTCCTCCATCTGGTCCATTATTCCCTATGTATCTATAACCTTTTCCTTCAGAATAAGATGACAGGCCAACTATTTTTGTAACTTCTCCCAAAGCTCTTGTAAGAGCTACAATCTCATCGTTCTTAGCATTTTGAGAAAAATCATCCATATTAACATAAGCACCTTTTGGAATGACTAACACATGAATCTTGGCCTGAGGATTAATATCCTTAAATGCTAACACATGGTCGTTTTCATAAATTTTATCACAAGGAATTTCTTTTCTTAATATTTTTGCAAAAATATTGTTCGTATCATAACTCATAATTTAACGACTTGCTTTTTCATCTAACCCGGACTGTTGTTGTCTTTTTTTTAGTTCGTCCATGACATCTTCGATTTTTATATCGTTACATTCTAGAAGTACCAATAAATGATAGATTAAATCTGCAGCTTCATGCGTTTGATTTTTATTGAGTTGAATCGCTTCCAGCAATTCTTGAAGTTCTTCTTCTGTTTTTTCTTTGCTTAGAGTCTTGTTGTTAAGCAGTTGGTTCGTATAAGATTTGTCTTTAGTTGCATTTTTTCTAGAACGAATAATTTCTATTAATTCTTCTAAAGTTTTAAACATATTTATATTCTTACAGGAACATTCTCTGAGTTTAAATATTCTTTTACTTGAGAGATGGAAAATTCTCCAAAATGAAAAATGGATGCAGCCAGAACAGCACTTGCTCCTCCTTTAACAATTCCGTCCTTGATGTGCTCTAAAGTTCCAACCCCTCCTGAGGCAACTACTGGTATTTTTAAGCTGTTTGTCATGCTCTTTGTTAGCTGCAAGTCGTATCCTGACTTTGTTCCATCTTTATCCATAGAGGTAAGTAAAATTTCACCTGCACCATTATTTTCCGCCAATAAGGCAAATTCTAAGGCATCCAGTTCTGTTGATTCTCTTCCACCATGAGTAAAGACACCCCATTTATTGGATGCTACATGTTTGGCATCAATAGCAACCACTATACATTGAGAGCCAAATTGTAGAGCTGCTTCTTTAATAAGATTTGGATTTTTAATTGCAGCTGTATTGATAGAAACTTTATCAGCCCCTGCCATCAAAAGATTTCGTATATCTTGAATTGATCTTACTCCGCCTCCGACCGTTAAAGGAACAAAACATTGCTCTGCTGTTTTTTGAACTGTGTCTAATAAAATATCTCTATTCTCATTAGAAGCAGTAATGTCTAAAAAACAAATCTCATCTGCTCCACCGTCACTATAAATTTTTGCTTGCTCTACCGGGTTACCAGCATCTACTAAATCTGTCTCTTATACACATCTCCGAGCCCACGAGACAGGCAGAA
>OJFL01000548.1_pt1 | contig 18766 bp, 19 predicted proteins | sample 1594131 | NCBI WGS metagenome assembly OJFL01 (sample SAMN05416782, study PRJEB24817) | seawater metagenome | isolation source: Sea water | place: Canada:Atlantic | collected 2013-07 | reverse complement strand
TTCTGCCTGTCTCGTGGGCTCGGAGATGTGTATAAGAGACAGGTATATACAAACTCAATGCCAGCCGGACAGATGCTGTTCGGTAATTTCAATGATGTCATTATCGGCAACTGGGGAGGCTTAGATATTATGGCAGACCCATACGGCAATAACTTTAGTAAGAAGAGCGTTTCAATTCGAGCAACGTTCGATATGGATATAGCGGTCAGACGGCCAGAGAGCTTCTGTAAAGTAGCGTAAAGAAAGGGGCAGTAATGCCCCTTTCCTTTTTCTAAGGTAAAAACAATGAGTAAATACGAATTTGTAATCTCAGCAAAAGACAAAACCGCGCAGGCTTTCAGCTCTATCAACTCAGGTCTAGGTGGTTTAAAAGCTAACGCAGCAAAAGCAGCAACAGCCGTTGCAGGTGTTACCGCTGCATTTGGCGCTTTGATGGTTTCATCTGCTAACAATGCCAAAGAACTCCAAAAGCAAGCAGACCTAGCCGGTGAAAACGTCGAAAGCTTTCAATCGTTAAGTTATGCCTTCAGCATGTTTAATATTGAGCAAGAAAAGTTTGCTGATATATCCAAAGATGTTCAAGACAAGCTAGGCGATTTCTTAGCAACTGGAGCAGGCCCGTTCGCTGATTTCTTTGAGAACGTGGCGCCTAAGGTTGGTTTAACCGCAGATGCGCTTAGAGACTTATCGAGCACTGATGTTCTTATCGCTGTTAAAAGAGCATTGGATGATGCAAACGTATCGGCTAAAGAACAAGTGTTTTACATGGAAGCCATTGCGAACGATGCTTCATTGCTGTTAAAGCCGCTACAGGATAACGGCAAAGCAATAAAAGAATATGCTGAAGAGTTTGAAAACCTTAACCTGGCAATGAGTGAAGCCGAAGTAAAGAAAATGGCAGAGCTAGCAAAAGAGTTTAAGCGGATAGAAGTTACCGCAACAAGCATAGGCAATAAGCTTGCCGCCAACTTTGCTGAGCCTTTAGCCGATATACTTGAGATTGTTGAAAGTGGTTTGCCAGAGCAGCTCATGAGAGGTGAAAAAGCATTTAAAGGAATGGCCGCCGGTATTTTTGAAGTAGCCGCTGCATCTGCTCAAGTATCTAAATACAATCCCTTTGCGCTTTTAGCCTCAGGAATGAATCAAGATGAGATGCAACAGCAAGCGGATAATTTCAAAGGCACGGCCCAATCTCTCTATAATGATATAAATCAAATACAAGACAAGCTAGACGAGCTCAACAATCCAAACTTTGGCGAAACATCTAACATATTTGATGGCTTGGAAAATATGTTCAACACCGATGAAGCTGTCACTAACATCAAAAAAGTTCAAGAGTCATTTAGTGATGTTGGTAAGTATTTTGACAATGCCATGGCTGAGAATGCCGACATAAGCTGGTTAAGGTTTGAAGAAACTGGAATGGCTACATATGAGAGGCTTCAAGAAGGAAATGAATCTTTTTGGAATAACTGGTTAGAGGCCGCTCAAACGAACCTTACAAGCTTTGATGAACTATCAGCGTTTACAATTGAAAGCTTTTCAAACCAAATGGGGAATGCCCTAGAATCAATCATCTTTGATTCTGAATCATTAGGTGAAGCTTTTCAGGGTGTAATGCAAAATATGGCGCGTGGAGTGGTTAACGCATTGGGCCAAATGGCCGCGCAATGGTTAGCCTATAAGATTGTTCAAATGACGGTGGGTAAGTCTACCGCCATTGCAGGCGCTGCAAACATGGGGCTAAATGCTCAAGCCGCATCATTACAAGCAGGTATAAACGCATACGCCAGTACAGCAGCGATCCCCGTTGTTGGCCCACCAGCCGCCCCGTTCGCTATGAAAGCCGCTTTAGCAGCAACACAGCCTATGGCATTTGCAATTAAAGGGCTGTCAGCAGCTAGCGCAGCCGCTTCATTTGACGGTGGTGGTTATACATGGGACGGGGCTAGAATAGGCGGTATAGATGGAAAAGGCGGTAAGTTGGCCATGCTTCACCCCAGAGAAAAGGTAATAGATCTTACAAAGAATAAGCCCGACGAGAACCGAGTGAGCAATCAGAGCATTGTGCAATATCAGATTGACCAAAGAGTAACAGTTAACGCAAACGGAACAGATGCTAAATCATTTGTTAGGCCAATGAGAAAGGAACAGCGGAAGAACATGCGCGAAGTCACAAGCGCGTTAAGATAATATAAACATCACGGGGCTAATTTTTAAAAAGCCCCGATATTTTTTTTGGGTCCTTTCCAGAAACTTTCGTTACGGGTTCGTAGCAGCGCAGTTTTTCACTTGTGCGTGGGCCTCGTTTTTAATTTTATGTTTATGTCTCAAGTTGGTTAGTGAGGTTCGGAAGCTATGACGGAAAATAAAGCGCAAACGTTACTTACTGATTGGGCCATGTCACTCATTGAGCCTGATCACATACCTGTATCAAGTGAAGTAAATGTTTTAGCCGGTGAAGCTAACTATTCAGGTAAACACGCTTACCGTTCTGATATTCCTTTGTATAAAGGAGGTAAAACCCTGTTAGACTATAGGAGTGACATTTCTAGACTGCTAGAAAACGAATTGACCACAACTCAATTGGAAGCGACTTTTCTTTATTTCGCCACGCCTAAAAATTCATTCTCAAAAGTGGGAAGGGCGCTAGATTGTAGTATTGATATTGTTAGTAGAGCGGTAAAGAAAGCCACAGCTATCATTAAAACAAATCTTGTCTAGCTAAATTGCTTATAGTACACCATCTAGTACAAAGTAGGCTTTTGTTAGTGTTCACTATCGCTTTGAGTGGTGCGTCTACCCTGATTCGAACAGGGGACCTCTACCATGTCAAGGTAGCGCTCTAACCAACTGAGCTATAGACGCATTTTGAATTGAGGCGTAAAAACAACAAACGGGCATTTGTCTGCTCAACGGCGCGTATAATACTGAGGCAGAATGAAAGCTGCAAGAAAAACTTAATAAAACTGAATTAAGTGCTTATTTTACAAGCAGCATAGGCTGTCAGTTAAAATACTCACAGCCCACAGAGTGTTGGAAGCACTGTTAGTAACGCAAGTTAAAAGGGAGCGGTTTTATGCTACCTACCAACCTTCCGTCGTTCACCGCTTCCATGAAGTATTCACCTAGCCTGTCGGTTTCGCTTAATACGGTTTGCCAATACTTTATACGCGTGGGTGCATCGAGCACTTCAAAATCTTTTCTATCAGGTATCTTGCCGTAAGGTAATTTGGCGACAAATGATGGCGAAGGCACCAACATAACTACATTATCGTAGCTTGAACGATGGGGAACGCGGCGCTTTAAGCCTTTATCAAACCATCCAGGAATGGGTTTGTTGTAAAAGTGAGGATACAAAACCAAGCCTTCATCGGGGCCAAACGACACATCAAAGTGATAGTCTATTATGCCGCCGTCTCTATACATTCCTGGTGGCGCGCCTTCTATTTGAGTAACCCCTTCAATCACTATCGGAATTGAGCCTGACGCCAATAATGCACTATGAATATTGCCTTGCGTTAGCGAATAAAAATGAGAGGGCATTCCGTAGGGATCGGTAATAGTTAATTGGCTATTTGGCGATGAAAACACATATCGCTCATACAACTTAGCTAAGTTTTTACGGCTTACGGTATTAGCAGCCGCACTCATGGCCAAGCCAGACAGCTGCTGAAATTTACCCTCAAAACGCGTTGCACCTAAGCATTTAGCAACAATTAAATGCGCTTTAAACCGCTCGTTTGCCAAAACCTCTTGCTTGCCCTTTTCATCAACCATGTGTTTTAACAAGTCTTCTGCTTTTGATGTTATTTCTCGAGCTGTGGGTTTGTTACTGCTGTACGTTGTTGTTGAATAAGACTCTGCAAGTCTGTTTATTGCTGCAAGCGGGTCGTTTTGCACCGCACAAATGGCACGAAAAGCCCCTGCTGATGAACCAATTACGTGAATTTGGTGCTTTACGCTGGCAAACCATTCTGGAAATAAAACTCTATCTAGCCCGGCAAGTGAAAACCACTTAGGCCCTCCGGATGCCCCCAGAAAGTAGCTAAATAACTCAGGGGTAAAACCGTTCTTTAAGATAGTTTCTCTTGCTTTATCTCCTGCATATACTTCTAATGGTGCCACGCGCTTTCCTGTTTTAAATCTAGATTGTTCTGTTAGTTTTTATTCATAAAATCGTGCGTTTTTGCACTTATGTCGTAAATTACCAGCTAACAACTTAAAAGTAATGATTTTCTCGTAGTCGAATGCGGCTATTACCTATTCTGAACTCGGCTCACGCCTCTATTATTCGTCGCTTAAACTATTCATCACTTTTAAAAATGTGTTGTACTCATCAGCAGTGATATTTTTAATTTTTTCGGCCTGCCATTGGGAAACTAACGGAGTAATTTCATTGAAGATGTTTTTTCCCTTTTCAGAAAGCGCAACATTAACGGCACGCTTATCTCGCTCGCTAGCCATCCTAGTAACCAGTCGTTTATTTTCTAATTGCTGAAGTGCCCTACTTATTTGTACTTTATCGAGGCGCGTGGCAATCGCTATATTTTTAGATAACATAGCGTTATTGTTTCCTAGTGTGGCCACCACACGCCATTCGGGCATGCTCAGTCCAAATGGTCGATAAATAGAGGCTAATGACTGACTGAGATCATTAGAAAGCATGGCTACTTTGTAGGCCAACATGTCGTTTAGCTTCATTTTAAACCTTTTTTCTCAACCAGCCGTGTTAGTGCTATTTAAAGCTCTTTTTCGGAGCAATTAGAAATCTATCTGCAAACTATTGCCGCTTCACTTGAATCAACATGCTCTCAAATAGTGTTTATCAACCTAAGTTGTTTTAACCAACCCTTTCAAAGGTGCAGTTGCCGGCAAACGCTGAATAATTACTCCGGATGTAAACTAATCAGCACGTTTCTCGACTAACTCCCAACATGTTTTACTGTTCACAATTGATTTACATAACATTAAGCACTAGCCTAAACGAATTAGTTTCATTTGTAACTAGTTTAATAGCGTGGGTGTCTCACTAATATTTTTAGAAGTAACGAGATGAACAGCAGGTTTCAACTCACTATGAAAGCCCGCGATGTAAAATCACTATTTAAAATCATAATATAAAAATGCAGCGCAGAAAAACGGTTGATAATACCGCGAACAAAAGCAAATTGGGGGAGCAATGAAAAACTTAAAATACATGACGGGTTTCAATAATGAGCACGAAACCGAGGCGCTTGAAAATGCGCTTCCTAAAGGCCAGTTTAGTCCCCAGAAAGTAAATTATAAGCTGTATGCAGAGCAGTTTAGCAGTACGGCATTTACGGCCCCTCGTCACGCCAACAGACGCACCTGGACTTATCGTATTAGGCCGTCTATTGCCATGGGCGACTTTGCACCTTATGCCCACGCTCTAATAAAAACCGCTCCGGATAGCGACATTCCCTGCCCTCCTAATGTTCTAAGGTGGAATCCTATTCCACTGCCAGAGAAAAGCACCGATTTTGTTGATGGCCTAGTCACTATTGGCACAAATGGCGATGCGAAAACGCAAATTGGTATGGGCATTCACTGCTACGCTGCTAATGCGTCTATGGGCAATAGAGTGTTTTACTCTTCCGATGGAGAAATGCTGTTTGTACCTCAAGAAGGTAAGCTTAACGTGAAAACCGAATTTGGTTTACTCTCTGTAGTGCCCGGTGAAATTATGGTTATTCCTCGTGGCGTGCGCTTTTCTGTAGATGTGAGTAAAGACGAGCCAATTCGCGGCTACATTTGTGAAAATTATGGCCATCCATTTGTTTTGCCGGAACGCGGCCCGGTAGGAGCCAACGGCTATTCAAATCAGCGCGACTTTCTTTACCCTGTGGCCTGGTTTGAAGATAACGATATGGCGCATACCGTTATCAATAAATTCTGCGGCAATTTGTACGCAGCGGAAATGGACCACTCTCCTTTCGATGTAGTGGCATGGGTAGGCAACTCTGCCCCTTATAAATACGATCTTGCTAACTTTAATGTGATGAACACTGTAAGCTTCGATCATCCCGACCCCTCTATTTTTACTGTGCTCACCTCGCCCTCTGAATTAGAAGGCACTGCAAACGTAGACTTTGTGATATTTCCTCCACGCTGGATGGTGGCAGAAAATACATTTCGCCCTCCTTACTATCACAGAAATGTGATGAGTGAATTTATGGGGTTAATTGAAGGTACGTACGACGCAAAAGAGCACGGGTTCGTGCCAGGCGGAATGAGCCTGCATAATTGCATGACGCCTCACGGCCCTGAGGCCGAAGTGTTTGAAAAAGCATCGAACGCAGATTTAGCTCCACAGCAATATAAAGATACATTGGCATTTATGTTTGAATCCCGTTACGCCATTGCACCAACGGCGTATGCCATGCAAAGCCCGCAAAGGCAAAAAGACTATATCAACTGCTGGAGCGGCCTGAAAAAATATTTCGATGGTAACCTTTAAACAGGTTGCATTATTAAGTCATGGTGAATTAACGAGAGTACATAAGGCTGTATCAAATTATGGACACTCTCTACCACCATCAATTTTTAATAAAAGCGCTAAAAATTAGTACTTTAGGGCTTTTATTACCACATTAAGCCGCTGAGTATTTTGGAGTGAAAACTTATCGTTACAGCTTTGCTTTCCATAGCAAAAGCAGGTGTTGGTAGCGTCTATTGCTTGTGTTTTAACGTCGCGCTTACAATCGACTCACAATTACAAAAACATATTCACGAAGGAAAACTTCCTATGGCAGATCTATTTGAAAATCCCATTGGTTTAGACGGCTTCGAATTTTTAGAATTCACCGCACCAGAGAAAGGTATCTTAGAACCCATGTTTGAAGCGATGGGTTTTACGCTTGTGGCTCGCCATAAATCAAAAGACGTTGAATTGTGGCGTCAAGGCGACATTAACCTTTTAAGTAATTACGAGAAAGACTGTCATGCTGCCTACTATGCTGAAGAGCACGGCCCTTCTGCTTGCGGCATGGCGTTTAGAGTAAAAGACTCACAAGTATCGTATAAAGAAGTGTTAGAGCGTGGGGCACAGCCCATGGACACTTACACCGGTCCGATGGAGCTAAAACTGCCTGCAATCAAAGGTATCGGCGGTGCCATGCTATACCTCATCGACCGTTATAAAGGCGAAAATACCATTTACGACATCGACTTTAATTGGATTGAAGGCGTAGATCGTCACCCAGTTGGATGTGGTTTCCATACTCTAGATCATCTTACGCACAACGTTTACCGTGGTCGCATGGACTTTTGGGCAAACTTTTACGAGAAGCTCTTTAACTTCAGAGAAATTCGCTATTTCGATATTAAAGGTGAATACACAGGACTGCTGTCTAAGGCGATGACAGCTCCAGATGGCAAAATCCGTATTCCGCTAAATGAAGAAGCCGTAGGCGGTGGCGGTCAAATTGAAGAATTTTTGATGAAATATAACGGCGAAGGCATTCAACATATTGCGTTTGCCTGCGATGATTTAGTCGCTTGCTTAGATAAGTTGAAAGCCAGAGGTATGAAGTTTATGACGCCTCCGCCTAATACTTACTATGAAATGCTAGAAGAGCGCCTTCCAGGTCATGGTGAAAATGTTGAAGAACTTCAAAAGCGCGGAATATTACTCGACGGCACAACAAAAGATGGCGAGCCCCGACTGCTGCTTCAAATATTTTCTGAGACGGTATTTGGCCCGGTTTTCTTTGAGTTTATTCAGCGCAAAGAAGATGATGGCTTCGGCGAAGGAAATTTCAAAGCGCTGTTTGAGTCTATAGAGCGTGATCAAGTTAGCCGCGGCGCTATTAATAAAAAGTAGCGAGCAACAAGCTACTCGATAAAAGCGCTAGCCCTTGCGGCAAGGCCTTTAATTTACGGCGAATGAAGTTTCATTCGCCGTTTTTTATTGTCTCATTCATCGCCATTTTCACTCCCCTTTTCATATAGCGCAAAGGGGGCGCCGGATGGGTCCAAGGCCACGCAAAAAAGGTCACTACCGTGATGTTTCACGTCCCCTACTTGGGTTCCGCCTGTCTCTTTTAATGCAGCCAGTGATTTCTCTACACTATCAACGGTGAAATAATTAATCCAACCACTTGGTAGTTCGCTATTTACCCCTCTTTTATGGCAAATGCCTCCAATTGGCGTGCCGTCGGGCTTCATCATTACGTAGTCGCTGTATCCGCCCATGTCTATCGCCTGTTTCTGCCATCCCATTACCGCCTCATAGAAATGCACTAACTCCTCTGCACAGTCAGTTGTAATATCACACCAATCAGCCATAACTCTTCCTTAATAAAATTTTGGATTTACGCATTTTTGTTTATCTTTACTTTTCTTTGCATATATAGCGGCACAGCAAATATGCAGAGATATTTATTCAGTTTAGCTTATGTCACTAAAAGCTACTTATTTTGTTGTGTAAAAAGTTGCCCTCATTCATCAAATGTGGCTGTTATGAGGTGATCTGAATAAAAGGTATAAAGCCGAGTTGGAAAAGTTAAACCAGGGTGCATATTAACGGCACTTAGATCTTATCTGCTAACGCGCTTTTCGCTAAAGATTAGACATAATGTCAAGCAAAGAAATTGCAAAAAATATAAACATTTTTTATTTAAGTTGTAGACATAGCCTGTGGAAAATGCTTGTTAAACCGTTAATGTTATCCACTGAGCTTTTTTTGTACAGTTTATTTTTTTGTTTAATATCAACAAATTAAGAGAACACTCCAAACTACTCAACAAACTTATCCACAGATAAAGTGGATAACACGTGACACTTAATCACAGTTAATGGTTTAATGTGGATATGTTGAAGTATTCATATTTTTAGATAATCCATGCCTAAACAAACACTCTTCGTACACGACGAATTATTCACTATTCACAGTCTGGATCCAGACTCGAGCATTCCTTCGTCAGTGCTTAGTAGCCCTCTATTTTTTCTTGGAAAAACCGAAGACGAGCTCTCTATTGTGGTACCAGAGTCTGTGGAAGTCGATTCTGTCGACCGCGACGAAAATTGGAGAGCATTAGAGTTGCTAGGCCCCCTTCACCTCTCTATGGTGGGTATTATGGCTGAACTTGGACAGGTTTTAGCCGCGGTAAAAGTCTCTATTTTTGTTGTGTCCACGTTCGACACCGACTTCTTTTTGGTAAAGGACAACAAACTTAGTGATGCTGTAAAAGCGCTTAAGAAAGCTGGTTATACCGTCAACGAGACCCCGTAACAGTGAAAAAAGGCCAGTTACTTTTTAGTGCACCTGACTCATACAGAAAGTCGTTTGATGTGTTAGCGCCTATGAGCGGACAGGTAAAACCGTTAAGTGCTGCCAGTGATAGCCTATATGCAAAGGGGTATTTTGGACCTGGAGCGGCAATCACATCACCATCGTCAAGTTTGAAAGCCCCTTTTGGCGGTATCTGCACTCGCGTTATCCCACTTGATTACGCTGTTGAAATTAAGTCGAGTGCAGGACTAAAGTGTTTGATCAAATACGGTAGCGATACCCATCAATTGCATGGCGCTCAATTTTCTTGCGCAATAAAGACAGGTGATACATTTAAAGCGGGTTCTCTATTATTTACCGTTAATTCTAGCTGGCTAAAGCAGCAAGGCGTCGAAAATATTTGTATAATGACCATATTAAACGCCCATGCATTACTTGGCGTAATGGCCACAGATAGAAAACATGTAGACGCTGTGGAAGATCCATTACTCACGCTATTCGTGTAGCCCCATGCTTGTTTGCTAATTTTTATGGGTTATTTACATGGCTTAGCGGCATGACTTAGCGGTGTAGCTCAGCGGCATGGTTTAAATACGCACACGACATAAATAAACGGTTTTATAAGTACGGAATAGACATATATGAGCACTGTTATTTACGGTATTCCAAACTGCGATACGATTAAAAAAGCAAAAAAATGGTTAACCGAACGGGATATTGAATTCACGTTTCACGACTATCGAAAAGACGGCGTAGACTCAGAGTTTTTACAACACGCCGAAACACATCTTGGCTGGGAAGTAATGCTGAACAAACGCGGCACCACCTACAGGCAGCTTGATGAAGCAGAAAAAGCGACCATTGATAGAGAAAAAGCTCTGGCCCTGCTTGAACTTCACCCGGCCATGATTAAGCGCCCAATTATGGTTCACAACAATCAATTCTATATTGGTTTTAAACCTGCTCAATACGAGGAAATATTTTGTTAAACGATTCAGTCATCGACATTGCTAAAAATCTGATCAACCGCCGTTCGGTTACACCAGAAGACGCCGGTTGTCAGGATGCGATGAAAACATTTCTCGACGCTTTAGGTTTCGACAATGAGACCATGGTGTTCGATGACACCACAAATTTATGGTCGCGACGCAATACCGAAGGCCCACTGTTCTGTTTTGCAGGCCATACTGATGTTGTCCCAAGTGGACCTGAAAGTGCTTGGAAGACATCTCCTTTTGTCGCCACAGAAATAGACGGTTATCTGCATGGTCGTGGAGCCGCAGACATGAAGGGCAGCTTAGCAGCTATGCTGGTGGCTACCAGAGAGTTTGTGAGTAAGTATCCCGATCACAAAGGCAGCATCGCATTTTTGATCACCAGCGATGAGGAAGGGCCATTTATCAATGGCACTACCCGCGTTATTGATACCCTTGAAGCGCGCAATGAAAAAATTGACTGGTGTTTAGTTGGCGAGCCATCTTCTACTGACCACGTTGGCGACATTGTGAAAAACGGTCGTCGAGGCTCGCTAACCGGCGACCTTATTGTTAAAGGTATACAGGGGCATGTTGCTTATCCTCATCTAGCCAAAAACCCTGTTCATATGGCCGCAGCTGCACTCGATGAGCTAGCTTCTTCACACTGGGACAATGGTAACGATTTCTTCCCGCCCACCAGCTTTCAGATATCCAATATCCATGCTGGTACAGGCGCAGGTAATGTTATTCCCGGTGAAATGCACGTGTGTTTTAACTTCCGCTTTTCAACAGAAGTTACCAATGACATTCTCATAGAGCGCACCAAAGCCATCTTGGACAAACACGAGCTGGATTACGATATTAAGTGGACATTCAACGGGCAACCATTCCTTACCGACTCTGGCGCTTTACTTGAAGCCACTCAAGGCGCTATTGAAGCGGTAAAAGGCACGCCAACGGTGCTTTCAACTGCCGGCGGTACATCCGACGGTCGCTTTATTGCACCCACTGGAGCGCAAGTTATAGAGTTAGGCCCGGTTAACGCTACCATTCACAAAATAGATGAATGCGTAAAAATGTCAGATTTAGAACAACTCGCCGACATGTACTTCGGTATTTTAGAACGCCTGCTGGCTAACTAATGCCATCAAGTATTTTAAAGCAACAGTGGCTAGGCCAGCAAAACGACTACTTAGTAGACGCTGGCCATGGTCACTTTCTTCACCCTGATGTGAATGATGCTGTTAAGGCGATGCAGCAAAAAGCGCATTGTGACGGTATCGATTTACAAATAGTAAGCAGCTATAGAAGCTTCGACCGCCAACTGGCTATTTTTAATAGAAAATGGCAGGGGGACGCTGTGCTACGAGATGCTCAAGGTAACGAGCTTGTTTTTAGCGAGTTGTCTGACTCCCAAAAATTACAGGCTATTCTGACATGGTCTGCATTGCCTGGAGGCAGTCGTCATCATTGGGGTACCGATCTTGATGTCTACGACAGAACCTCTGTTCATCAATGGAGCGGTAGCTTTGAATTGGTAGAGCAAGAATATTTATCCGAAGGCCCTTGCTATGCGTTAGCGTGCTGGCTTGAGGATAATATGAATGAATTTGGCTTTTACCGCCCTTTCGAGAAAAATGTTGGTGGCGTGGCGCGAGAACCCTGGCATATTAGTTATAAAAGTGTGGCGTCAAACTTTGAGTTGGCTAGAAGTGAAAATGCATTAGCCGATGCCCTTACGCAAAGTGAGATTCTTGGCAAGGACATTATTTTAGGCCAACTGCCCTCGTTGTACCAACAATACGTGCTTAATAAGGGCGAAAGCTAGCCGCCTCTAATAACCTGTGAGTTGAGCATAATATTTCGCTGTCATAACTTTATAAACGGAGAACACTCAATGGACACAACATGGATAGTCTTAATTATTGTACTCGTGCTAGGTGTCATTGTTGGCAACATTACTCTGTTGAAGTACAGCGCAAAATTTAAATTCCCTACGCCATCAAAGCCCTTTGATAGCAATAAAAAGCAGGATGACGACAAGGCGAGTAAAAAAACGTCAAATGGGTTTGACGATGAAGATGATGACGAGTGGTAAATCTATCGTTTTTAAAAACAAAAAAGCGCAACATTCGATATGTCGCGCGTGTTAGCAATGTCACAACTATGCCATAGAATAAAACAAGACTTCGTTAAAAACAGGCATAGCGCTGGCTGCTTTTATCAATGCAGGCGTTTAACAGCTTGCTTTCCGGTGACAGGCTTTCCGGTGACAGGCTTTGCGGTGACAGGCTTTCCAGTATAAGACTTTCCAATAGAAAGCTTTCCAATATCAGGCTATAAAGAGGCGAAGTTTTCACTGCGGTGCCGCTAATGCTCACCATAAGCATACTGCCTTTATCGCCAATAACTTGGTAATCTAGGTCGATACCCACCACTGCATTGGCTCCCATTGCTCTTGCTTCGTGCTCAATTTCACTAAACGCCAACTTTCTAGCCGTAGTAAGTTCTTCTTCGTATGAACCAGAGCGTCCGCCCACGATGTCTCTGATAGAAGCAAATAAGTCTTTAAATACATTGGCCCCCATTACCGCTTCGCCAACCACGATGCCGCAATATGCATCAATTTTCTGACCTTCAAGTGTAGGGGTTGTAGATATAATCATAGGTAACTCCATTTAATTTAGGTTTTATTCAGGATGTTAGTTTCAATTTTAATTTTGAAATTATCTCTGCAGCATCGCTTTCTTCATAGGCCACAGAACTCTGATTTCCCCATACGGGTTTAGGCCACGCCACGTCATTTTCAAAACGGGCAACATGATGCACGTGCAGTTGCCTAACTACGTTGCCAAGCGCTGCCACATTAAGCTTATAAGGTGAAAATAAGTTCTGCATTGCTTTAGATACTTTGGCAGACTCACTCAGCAGCATTTGTTGCTCTTGCTCGGTTAAATCAATTATTTCAGCCACGTCGTTTCTCATCGGCACTAAAATAAGCCATGGGAATTGACTGTCATTCATTAAAAGTACACGACTGAGCGTTAAATCGCAGACAAAAAATGTATCATTCTGTAACCGACTGTCTAATTCAAACATCAAGATCGTCCAGTTTTGTAGGCACTACCGTAAGCAGTGCTCGTTGGCCAATAGCCACTTTTGCATTAGGAAATACAATAGCTTCCCCGTCTACTTGGGCTGTATAGTCTGTGCCCGGCTCCGAGGCGAGAACGGTTCCTTTTGGATAACCCGTAAAGTTTGGCGTATCGTCGTCGAAATGCAGTGTAAACTCTTCTTGTTGTCTGTTTATCACTTGGTTAACCCGAAATATATCAAGCTCATCCATGTCCACTTGAGGCGAATAATCATTGCTGGTAATAAGAGAAACCAAAGCGTCTTTTGCTTCCTTAAAGCGACTCATATCGTTTTGCCCAAAAGGCTTTACCTTGCCAAGCTCTACCGTAAACGCATGAGCATTGTGGTAGAAAGAAGAGAAGTAACTAAATGTAGTTGTCGGGTTTTCTGAGAGAAGAATGGTTTTTACGCCGCACGCAGCAAGAAATGCAAGCTGACTTTTGCTGTGTTTTCTATCGTGAAGATACGGATACACCGCAAACTTCTCATTTTTAGACTCACGAATTGCAGTATGTAAATCGTAATGCAAACGTTCACCGTTTTGCTCGTTCTGCCTCGTGAAAAAGTCAGCTACTGCATCTTCAAGGGCTTTCGCACGCTTGCGTTCATCGTTTATCAGTCCCTCTCCTTCTGAGTGAGCTCCGCTAAATAAGCGGTTCATATTCTCTTGAACAAAGCGCTCTGCAATATCCATTGCAGGTAAGTTACCAAACAGAAAAAGCACATCGTGCGACAGGGAAAGTTGACCAGATAAAATACGCTGCACCAGCTCATCACATATTTCAATGGGCGCTGTCTCATTACCATGAACACCGCAAGATAATACTACTTTCTTCTTGCTCGTAGTGTTGCCTACGGGATGAAGTTGAATGATGCCCGGCGCAGTAATAATCACGCTTGTGCCATTGGCCAGTTCGAAGGTCGTTGGTGCTGAAAATAGAGAAGGCGATTGTCGGGATAAGGCGAGAAAGTTTCCGCCATCGATAAGTTGCTGCATAGTTAACCTACGTAATCAAGAATGCTAATAGTCTAACGACACCCTTAATTAAAAGCACGTTTTCGCGCGCAAAATCTGAGTATTAACAACATAGAAAGCGTAAAGAGCACTTCACCTAAAAGGCTGGCGAAAGCACTCTTTTTACTCACAATCTATTTTTATGAGCGTGCTCAGTTACATTTACTCATTGTGGTTTTACTAATTCTAGTTTTACTCATTTTGGCTTCTACTACTTTTTAGCGCTTACGATGAGTATACCTACCTCAACATCTTGAATGACAACGCTGGTGCCGGCCGCTAACTGCTCATCACTTTTTACTTTCCATGTTACTCCAGAATAATGCAACGATGATGGTTGAGCAGGCCCTACGTCTTGAGAAAGCTCTACAACATTGCCTATCAAGTCGCTCTTTACTTTGCGAGGCGCCCTATCTCGTTGAAGATATTTCATAGGTTTCCACAGTGCCACCATAAGAATGGAATCTAGCACAGATACCGCAATAAAAAGATTTAGTACACTGGGCTCAAAAACGCCCATATACACTAATGCAGAGGTGACTATTAAAGATAGCCCTAGTGTGAAAAGCAAAATAACTGAGAACCCTAGTAGCGATTCTAAAATCATTAATACCAAGCCTAATGCAAGGAGGTAGCTTTCTATATTTTCCATAATCCTATTTCCAAACAATACTTTGCGTAACGGGCCTTTGCATAACAAGGCTATCAATGGCAGAGCTTTTCATAACAAAAAGCTTCACGCAATTAATCAACTTTTTTGCCGAGCTTGTTCACAATTGACATGGCCTGCGCAACAACACTTCCTATTTCCGTTGAGCCGTCTGGCAGTAAAATTACTGAGCTCTCTTTAGCAATCTGTTCTTTTGCTTTAATAGCACCTTTTGCCAAGTCTAACTGCACGGCTTTTTGACCATCTTCAGTAGCAGCGGCCCTACCCACTGTTTCAATAGCTTCTGCATCGGCTTTAGCAACCTGAATTATCGCTTCGGCTTCACCTTGGGCTTTTAGAATTTGCTCTTCTTTCTCGGCTTGAGCTGCTAATACAATAGATTGCTTCTCACCTTCTGCGCGGTTGATAGCTGCTTGCCTGTCACCTTCCGACTCTAAGATTTGTGCTCTTTTAAGACGCTCGGCTTTCATTTGCTGTTCCATGGCATCAAGAACAGAGTTTGGCGGATTGATATCTTTTAATTCGTAACGTAGCACCTGAACGCCCCAGGGCGCTGCGGCGTCGTTAAGTGCAGAAACAATATTAGTGTTTAGTAAATCTCGCTCTTCAAAAGTTTTATCTAGCTCCATTTTACCCAGCTCTGAACGCATGGTGGTTTGAGCTAATTGCTTTACTGCGAAGGTATAATTTTCTACGCCATAGGTAGCTTTGTAAGGATCGACCACGCGAAAATAAAGTACACCGTCTACCGACAGCGTAATATTGTCTTTAGTAATGGCAGATTGTTCAGGAACGTCTTCGGCCTGCTCTTTTAAAGAGCGGTCTGCTGCAACCGTGTCGATAAATGGCACGATAAAGTTAAGCCCAGCTTCAAGAGTGGTATTGTACTTCCCAAAACGAGAGATAATGTAGGCTCTGTTTTGCGGTACAAACTTCACCGATGACTTGAGTAAAACCACCACAAGGATGAGTAAAAATGCCTGGTAGGAGAACAAGTAATTGAATACAACGTCCATATTTAAATTCCCTCAATGTTTACATTAGCTATTTAACTGAGCTAATTGTTTTTATTATTAAAATAAGAAATGAAGCACTTTTCAAGCTGTGCTTTATGGTAGTTTTTGCTTTAACAAGTTATACCACAGAAAAAGCGAAATGTGATAACCATACTCCACTCGCTTCCGTTTGTGGAACGAGCTCAAGCTGGTGTTTAAGAGAGTAAGTTAGCGAGTAAGTTAGAGCATTAGCGAGTCAAGTAACTAAAACTCAACAGAGAGGAGCTTCCGTTTGTTCTTTATGCCTGCTTCCTCGTTGGCGAGCTGCCTATAATCACTTCCTGCTGAGCCAAGGTCACAAATTTTTTCAACGGAACTGCTTTTGAGAACAAATATCCTTGCCCATCGGTAATACCAATGTCTCTTAAAATATGCAGCTGCTCAACGGTTTCAACACCTTCTGCTACCACTTTACAACCTTTAGCTTCGCCGATAATTTTAACAGCTTCTATTATCGCTCGGTTTACGCCTGCTTCCTCTAATTCCATAACAAAGGCTTTATCAATTTTAAGCGCATCGAGATGCAAGTCACGTATATAAGCTAGGTTAGAATATCCCTTACCAAAATCGTCAACAGATATAGAAATATCTAGGCTTCGTAATTCATCTAATTGCTTTTTAACCATTAATGAGTTTGAGAGCGCAATATCTTCTGTTAACTCAAGCTCTAATCGAGACATGGGAATATCGTAAGACTTACTAAGCATGTGTAACGTAGGAATAAGTTGGTTATCGTAAAGCTGCGTTGGCGATATATTCACCGATAGAGAAAGCTGAAGTTTCAATGCCTCAAACTCCGCCAGTGTTCTAAACGCTTGCTCGAGAGTCCAATAACCCAACTCATTCATCATGTTATAAGATTCAGCAGCTTCGATAAGCGGCCCGGGAAATAGCACACCATCAAGAGGATGGTTCCATCTGAGAAGACACTCAGCGCCCACAACTTGCAAGGTTTGTAAGTCTACTTTTGGCTGGTAATACAGTTCTAATTCGTTTTGGGATAGCGCACGCTTTAAGTCTGCTTTTAACGCAAGACTTCTTCCCGTGTCAGCTTTATCTTTTAATGCGAGTGAAAAGTAGTTTTCGTATTTGTTCTCTTTGGCTTGTTTTAATGCGGCCTCAGCACGAGAGACAAATGCAGTGATATCAAAACGCGGCGTATCAACTTCACTGTTTACCCAATGTGTGTCGTTGCTGCACACCACGCCCACATTAAAATCTGCCATAAATGCATTATCTTCGTAATGCATGGGTACTTTGAAGTGCTCTACAAGGTAATCGAATGAATAACGAAGCGACGCCTCGTTACTAACATTTGGGAACACAATCCCAAAAACATCACCGCTTATTCGGCCAATAGACACATCTTTGCCAAACAGCGATTGGATCCTATTCGCTATCTCAAGAAGAAACTGGTCGCCTACGGTGATCCCCAAACTGGTGGTTACATCAGAAAACCTCACAACATCAACGAGCATTAACGACAGCTCTGAACACTGTGAAGCGACTTTGGATACACTATCTATAAATGCGAATCTATTTGGGATAGTGGCCAGTGAAGTATGGGTTCGACTCATGAAGTTTCCTTGCGCTCAATGGCAACGAAGTACTAATACTAACTGCTTCTATAGAAACACTGCGCAACGTTTGTAGCAATGCCACTAACGTATAAATAAGCATACGAGGTTATACTTACGTATAGCTTACGAATACTTTATTCCATATCTGCGCAAAGTTGCGCTCTCTCGGTAACCCGATATTTATGAGTGTAGTCTAATTGCCGGCTACAAAATGAAAAAAGCCCGAAAATAATAACATTTTCGAGCTTTTTCGATGATGTATTGCGATTAGCCTTCGATCTTACACGGTGAAAGCTTCCATACACGCTCTACATAGTCTTTTATTGAGCGATCTGAGGTAAATTTACCCATTTTCGCCGTGTTGATAATGGCCATTTCAGCCCAACGCTCTTTATCTCTATAGGCGGCGTCTACTAGAGCTTGTGCATCAGAATAAGCTCTAAAGTCAGCCAACACCATGTACTGATCGCCGTGATCCAGTAGGCTCTGCTTAATAGAAACTAGTGCACCTGGCTTACCGGGAGTGAAGTAGTCTGTTTCTAACCAGTCAAGAACCGCTTTTATCTCTGCATCTTTGTAGTAATAGTCGTGAGGGTTATAACCCGCAGCTTTACGCTCATTCACTTCTTCAACAGTTAAGCCAAAGATAAAGATGTTTTCATCGCCTACTTCTTCGGCAATTTCAACGTTCGCGCCGTCTAATGTACCAATAGTCACCGCACCGTTAAGCGCAAGCTTCATATTACCTGTACCAGAGGCTTCTTTACCCGCTGTACTAATTTGCTCAGACACATCTGCAGCCGGAATCATCTTCTCTGCCAACGAAACGCGGTAGTTCGGTAAAAACGCCACTTTAAGCTTGTCGTTTACACGCGGATCGTTATTTATCTTTTCAGCCACTTTGTTGATGGCATAAATGATATCTTTTGCCAGCTTGTAGCCCGGAGCCGCTTTCGCACCAAAGATAAACACGCGAGGATGCATGTCATAATCTGGGTTTTCTAAGATTCGACGGTATAGAGCCATAATATAAAGACTGTCTCTTATACACATCTGACGCTGCCGACGATATGCAGTG